>Ga0194133_10001588_pt1 | contig 38647 bp, 34 predicted proteins | sample TA2KigOf40mmetaG_FD_155448 | JGI IMG/M metagenome (GOLD analysis project Ga0194133, IMG submission 155448) | Freshwater microbial communities from Lake Tanganyika, Tanzania - TA2015055 Kigoma Offshore 40m | ecosystem: Environmental > Aquatic > Freshwater > Lake | place: Tanzania: Lake...
CGCTGACCAAGGATTTTGGAACGCACAAGACGCCGCCAATGCGGAATTGGAACCCTCCGGTCTGTACATCACCCACCTTTTCCCATCGGACATGGTGATTCTGCGGGCGGACTGGTTGGATCATCTTGTCGCGTTGAAACAACCTTCAACCCGACATCTCAGGCTGTATCGTCCCGGAACCGTGGATCTGGTGCTCACGAAGATGATGCGCGGTCTGGATCCTCAGGATCTCGAAGACGCCGCCTTCCTCTGCCGGAACGGGGGGCTCTCGCGCCAAGAGTTGGAACGCGCTCTCTCCAATGCGGTGGTTCCCGACATCCCAGAGATTCGGCAGTCGTTCGACCTGTGTCGACCTCGTGTGTTGCACATGGCAATCGCCCGACCCCATCCCAGGCCCGATCCTCCTTCGGGGCCTTCGCATGGGATCATCGATCCATGAGGGGCGGGCCGTGATCGCTTCTCAAACCCTCACTTCGCGCCGCCCAGGAAATCGACGGTGGCGCTGAGCTCGGGGGTGAGGAAGCGGTCGGGCTCGAGGATCTGCACCTTGACCTGCACGGTGCCCTTGGCGCGGTTGGCCTCGGGGGCGATCTCGGCGACGCGGCCCTGGTAGTGCTTGTCCGGATAGGACACCGGCGAGATGACGCACCCCTGGCCGAGTGCCACCCGGGCCAGCTTGGATTCGTCGATGTCCACCTCGACCTGCAGGTCGCGCAGGTCGGCCACGGCCACCAGCGAGGAACTCGGGCCCCGGGTGCCGCCGAAGGTCTGCGGGGTCACCAGTTCACCGGGATCGACCAGCTTCTCGAGCACCACGCCGGTGACCGGCGAGCGGATGATGCACCAGTCGATCACCGTCTCGATGCTCTTGCGGGCGCCCAGCACCTGGAGCCGCTGGGCCTCGGCGGTCCGCAGCGCCAGGCGGGCGTCGTCGAGCGCCTTCTGGGTCTCCACCCGCCCGGACACCAGGGGCTCGGACCGCCGAAGGTCGACATGCGCGCGCTCGATGGCCACCTCGGCCACCGCCAGCGCCCCGTCGTTCTCGGCAAGGCGGGCGCGGTACTCGGCATCGTCGAGCCGGACGACCACCTGACCGTTGGTCACCGCGTCCCCTTTCTTGACGCCCACCCACTGCACCACCCCCATGAAGCGCGGACTGATCTCGATGCGCTCACGGGCGATGATGTAGCCCGACACGGTGAGCAGCGATCCGGGCGTGGCCCCCGTGGACGAACCGCCCCCCGCCCCGGCGACGACGGCCCCACCGGCCGCCGGGTTGGTCCCGGCACCCTGCCCCGTCCGCTCCGCCGCGCCCTCCGCCGCGGGCTTCGCCGTCGATGCGGCCGGAGCGCCCCCGGAGTTCCTCGACCCCGACTTCATGCCCGAGCGCACGTCGTCGCCGGCCCGGGGCACGGCCCACCAGGCCACGGCTCCGGTGAGGAGCACCACGGCGCCGAGGATCATCAGGGTCGGCAGGGACGATCGACGCTTCTGGTGCGAGGCGATCCGGAGGCGTTCTAGACGTTCATCGCTCATGGGAGGCTCACAGGGATTTCAGGGCGGAGATCACCGGCAACCGCGAGGCGCGCAGGGCCGGCAACAGGCTGCCGACCAGTCCGATGACCATGGAGAAGGCCAGGCCCAGCAGCATGAGGTCGGGAGTCACCCGGAACTGGTACACCGTCTCGGCGAAGGACTGGAAATCCATCGTCCCAAAGGTCACGCCCCGGGCCACCACATAGGTGTAGACCCCCAGCGACAGGCCGCAGCCCACGAGGCCACCGAGGCCGGACAGGATCACCCCCTCGATGAGGAAACACACCACCACCGCCCCCCGCGAATAGCCCAGGACCCTCAGGGTGCCGATCTCGCGGGTGCGGGACGCGACATTGGCGTACATGGTGTTCATCGCAGCAAAGACGGCCCCGACCGACATCGCCGTGCCGAGCAGGCCCGCCAGGATGTTGAAGGGCACCGCAGTGGCGGTCTGCTGGGCGTAGTAGTCGGTCTCGGGCTCGACGCGCAGCCCGAGCCGCTTGTCCTGGGCGATCCGGTTGGTGAGCGAGCGCATCGCCGCCTCATCCCGGGGCCGCAGGAGGATGCTCGAGTACATCTCCGAACGGTCGAAGATCGCCCGGGCCTCGTCGGCGTCCATCCAGGCCTCGGAATCGAAGGCGCTGCCGCCGGCCTCGAACTGGCCGACGACCTTCAGGCGATCGGGCCCGGCCTTGAGCACGCCGCCGACCTCGAACCCCTCGAAGCGGTCCGCCAGCTTGCGCGACACGGTCACCTCGCGCTGCCCGGGGTTGAACCACCGGCCCTCGACCAGCCGGACCTTCGGGCGCAGCTCCAGGCCCCGGGGCGTCACCCCCCGGATCAACGTGTTGGCCGAGCCGGCCCCGCCGCGTCGCGGGGCGTTGATGATCATGACCAGCTCGGCCGAAACCACGGGCTGCCCGGCCGCATTGCGGTCGATCTCCTCGAAGAACTGCAGGGTGCGGAACTGGTCGCGGGTGACCAGGCTGCCCGACTCGGCCTGCGAGCCCTTGCGCACGACCAGCAGATTGCCCGGCTCGCCGGTGCGGGCGCTGCTCGACTCGATGCCCTTGGCCAGCGCCTTGAGCAGGATGACCACCGACACCACCGCCGCGACGCCTGCCACGGTGAACAGCGTGGTCCTCCACCGGATGAGGACGTTGCGGTAGTTGTACTTGAGCGGCAGGGCCATGGGGTCAGTCGAGGGTCTTGAGCCCGGCCACGACGCTGGTGCGCGCCACCGAGACCGACGGCCCGAGCGCCGCCAGGATGCCCAGCAGCGCCGCCACGATGCCGCCGGTGGCCATGATCCGCGGGGTCACCTCGAAGTAGACGAGGAAGCCCTGCGTGAGCTTCTGCAGGTTGATGGACGACCAGAACAGCCACGCGCCCCCGATGCCGACCACAGCCCCGAGCATGGACAGGCCGAAGCTCTCGGCCAGGATGAAGGCGAAGAGCTCGCGCCGCCGGAACCCGAGCGCCTTGAGCACGGCCAGTTCGCGGAACCGCTCCCGGATGGCCATGCTCATGGTGCTGACACAGACCAGGATGAGCGTGAAGACCACCACCGCGCTGATGCTGCCGAAGAGCAGCTTGACGTTGCCGATCATGCTGATGAACCCGAGCTGGAAGGCCCGCTCGGTCTCGGCACGCACCTCGGCCGAGGTGTTCTCGAAGGCGGCGTTGACGCGTTCCAAGACGCCGTCCACCGCGTCGGCCGAGTCGGCGATGAGGTACCAGGTGCCCACCATTCCCCAGTCGTCCATGAGCTGGTCGAGCAGCGCGTGGTGGAAAAAGCAGTTCCGGTCGTCCACGGTGCCCGCGTAGACGGCGGCGATGGTGAGCTGGAGGTCCACGGGGTAGAAGGTGCCCCGGAACCGGAGCGAATCCCCCACCTTGAGGCCGTAGCGGCGCATCGTGTCCGCGCCCATCAGGCAGGAGTTCCGGTCGCGCACCCACGCCTCGTAGGTGCCCTCGAGGATCTTGCCCTCGAGGATGAGTTCGCGGAAGCGGGCTGGATCGACGGCAAACTGGGCCCAGCTGGTGACGGTCTCATCCCGGAAGAGGCCGCCGAAGTAGGTGAAGGGCGAGACCTGCCGCACGCCGGGAAGCTTCTCGATGGTGGTGATCTGCCGTGCCGGCAGGGGCTGGGCCAGCGACACCTTGTTCCGGGCGATGATGCGGAAGGAGGCCGACTCGCTCTCCGGCGGCACGGTCAGCTCGCGCTGCAGCGTCATCAGGGTCACCAGCAGGGCGCAACTGATGGCCACGCTGAGGATGGTGAGGAGCGCCCGCCGCCCGTTGCGCAGGGCGTTCTTCAGCACGAAGCCCGCGATGCTGATGCCCGGGGCGCGGTGACGCCCTGGAGGGGTCGCCGCCGGCTGCGGATGGACCCCGGCGTCGCTCATGCCACGAACTCGCCCTTCTCGAGGTGGAGGCTGCGGGTGCCGTAGGCGGCGGCCTTGGGATCGTGCGTGACCATGACCACGGTCTTGCCGGCCTCCCGGGCCAGCGACTGAAGGATGCCGAGCACATCGGCCGCAGACTTCGAGTCGAGGTTGCCCGTGGGCTCGTCGGCGATGATGAGGGCCGGGTCGGTGGCGATGGCCCGGGCGATGGCCACCCGCTGCTGCTGACCGCCGGACATCTGGTCGGGCCGGTGGTGTCCGCGGTCCACCAGGCCCACCAGGTCGAGGGACGTCTCGACCTGACGCCGCCGCTCGGCCCGGGACAGGGCCGTAAGCAACAGCGGCAGCTCGACGTTCTCGAAGGCCGTCAGCACCGGGATGAGGTTGAAGCTCTGGAAGACGAAGCCGACGTTCTGGTTGCGCCAGTCGGCCAACTCGGACTCGTTGAGGCCGGCGACATTGACGCCCTGCACCTCCACCGTGCCCCGGGTTGCCGTGTCGATGCCGGCCAGGATGTGGAGCAGCGTGGACTTGCCCGAGCCCGAGGGTCCCATGAGCACCACGAACTCGCCGGGGGAGATTTCGAGCGAGACGCCGTTGAGGGCCGTCACGTCGATGTCGCCCTGGCGGTAGATCTTGAACAGGTCGCGGATCCGGACGATCGGTTGGCGAGGGCTCTCCGTCATGGGGGCGTCCGGAGGCGAATCCGGTGGTTCTTGTGGCGGCGGGACGCGGCGGGTTTGGACGGGTCAGGCGCTGAAGCTCTCGCCGCAGGAGCAGCTCGTGGCCGCATTGGGGTTCTTGACCTTGAAGCCACCCTCCTGCAGGGCCTCCACATAATCCAGTTCGCTGCCCGTCACATAAAGGGCGCTCTTGGGATCCACCACCACGCGGACGCCGGCACTCTCGACGAGGATGTCGCGGTTCTGCGGCTTGTCCTGCAGGTCCATCTTGTACTGGAGGCCGGAACACCCGCCCCCGACGACGGACACCCGCAGCACGCCCTGGGGTCGCCCCTGCTTGGTCAGCAATCCGGACACCTTGCGGCCGGCGCTGTCGGTGAGCTTGATCAACCGCTCGTCGCCCACGCGGAAGGAGGGTTGCTGGCTGGCTACAGCTCCAATTTTTCCTGCGATCATCGTTGAGCTCCCAAGCTACGAACGGACCCCGGCCAAGTCAACGAAGCCACCGGACCGTCTTCCCGGGTCTGCGACCGCACCGTCCCACCCTGCCAACCGTCACAAAAACGCGATTCATCGGCCGGCCGGCCTTGCTCCATGCTTCAGGTACACAGCACCCGTCGGCGTCTCCTCGAACCGTCATACCCATGAGCCCAGGAATCCACCGCCCACATCGCCCCAAAGCCGTCCGTCATGGCTTCACCCTCATCGAATTGCTGGTGGTGATCGCCATCATCGCCATCTTGGCCGGGATGCTCCTGCCGGCGCTGGCCAAGGCCAAGTCCAAGGCCACGGGCATCCAGTGCATGAACAACGGCCAGCAACTGATGCTCGGCTGGAGGCTCTACGTCGACGACCACTAGGACCGCCTGCCGCAGTCCTATGGTCCCAACGAGTGGGTGCACGGCTCCCTCGACTTCAACGGCGGCAACCGCAGCAACTGGGACGTCGACCAGGATCTTTCGAAGGGGCTGCTCTGGTCCTACGTGGGAAAATCGGCGCAGGTCTTCAAGTGCCCGGCCGACCTGAGCACGGTGCTCGTCTCCGGGGCTCGAAAAGCCCGCGTCCGCAGCATGTCGATGAACGGATGGATCGATTCGACCGACGTGACCTCCTTCGGCGGAGCCTTCCGGGTCTACAAGAAGTACTCCGACTTCAACGACCCCGGCCCCTCGATGACCCGGGTGTTCAAGGACGAGCGCGAGGACAGCATGAACGACGGCGAGATGATCGTGGGCATGTTCGGCCACCCGGGCAATCCGGGCGCCTGGAAGATCGTCGACTACCCCGCCAGCTACCACAACCAGGCCGGGGGACTGTCGTTCGCCGACGGGCACTCCGGAATCAAGCGCTGGGTCGATCGCCGGACCTTCCCCGTGCTCAAAAAAGGGCGTCGAGATCCCCCTCAACCTGGCCTCCCCCAACAATCCCGACGTGCTCTGGCTCATGGAGCGGACCACCCGCCCGCTCTGAATCGTCCCGGCCGGGGCCGGTGATCCCTAGCCCTGATAGCCCAGCAGGTGGCGCTGCTTGATGAGGGCGGCGACTTCGTTGGGCACCATGGGTTCCCAGCCGGGTTCGTTGTCCTGCAGCATCTTGAGCACGTTGCGGCTCAGGACGGTGAGGTTCGCCTCGTTCACGTCGCGCAGGCCCTGGATGAAGAAGTTCTCCATGAGGAACAGGTACAGGTGTCGCAGGTGCGGGGCCACGCGCAGGTTGCCGGCCGTGATGATCGCCCCGCTCTGGGGATCCTTGAATGGGTAGACGAAGAGCTTCAGGTCGTTTTTGAACATGCGCCCAAAGCTTTCCAGGATGCCGCCCGACAGCCCGGTGTAGTAGCGCTCCTCGAAGAGTTCCTTGAGTGTCGGAATGCCCATCACGAAGCCCACCGGATTCTTGGTGAAGCGGTGGAGGTAGGTGGCCAGGCGGTGGAACTCGCCATAGTTGGAGATGAGCACCGGATGCCCCAGGGTCGCCAGCATGTCCACCCGGTCGAGGAAGTCCTGGTGGTCGATGCGGCCCTCGGCGCTGAGGTTCTTGAGGGTCATCTCCATCAGCACGACGAGGTTCTTGCCGTCGACGTTGGGCTCCTGGATGAACTGGGCCTGGGCCCCGCGGACCATGTCGACCGTCACGTGGGTGACCGGGCGGAACGATCCGCGTTCGACCAGGATGCTCTTCTTGTAGAGGGCGTCGGCCGGTTGGACGATGCGACCGTCGGGCATGAACATCGCCGCGTTGGTCAGCCCCTTCTCCACCAATTGCAGGGCCAGGAGGCGGTTGTCGACCCCGGCGAATTCCTTGCCCCGGAACTCGATCATGTCGACCTCGATGCGATCGATGGAGAGGCTGTCGAGCAGCGCGTTGACGATGGCCTGGGGGTTCGAGATCAAGTACATCGCCGCGTGGATGAGGTTCACGCCCAGGATGCCGACGGCCTCGGCCTGCTGGAGGCTGTCGCGGTCCCACATCGCCACGTGCATGAGGATGTCGCTCGGCTCGGAACCCGGCTCGCTCTGGAAGCGGATGCCCATCCAGCCGTGGGTCTCGTCCTTCCGCTGGAAGCTCTTGGCGGCGACGGTGGTGGCGAAGGCGAAGAAGCGCGTGGTCGACCCACGCTGCTCCTTGAGGCGCTCGACCAGAAGCGGGTACTCGTGGTCGAGCATGGCGATCAGGCGCTTGCGGCTCACGTACCGGTCGCTCTGCCCGTAGATGGCATCGCTGACCGTCATGTCGTAGGCCGAGATGGTCTTGGCGATGGTGCCACTGGCCCCGCCGACCCGGAAGAACCATCGCGCGACCTCCTGACCGGCGCCGATCTCGGCGAACACGCCGTACTTCGTCGGGTCGAGGTTTATCTGCAGGGCCTTCTGGTGGGTGTCGAGTTGGTCGCTCATTCCTTGATTCGTATGGAAAACCGGAATCGGCCGGCATGCAACTCCGGGAAGTCCCCCCGATGCAGGCCCCGCGCCCATGAATCCGGCGAATCCGGCGAATCCGGCGGATCCGACAGCGCACCGTCTCGAGGCTGGGCATGGAATCCGGCCTGCCCTACGATCAGCCGGTCGCACACCCGCATGGCCCGCCCCGCCCTCAGCATCGTCATCCGCACCCTCGACGCCGCCGACACCCTCGGCGAGGTGCTGGGGCAACTCCGGCGCGACCCCGACGACCAGTTGATCGTGGTGGACTCGGGCTCGACCGACGGGACGGTGGAACTCGCCCGCGGCCAGGGCGCGGAGATTGTGCCGATCGTCCGGGGGGAGTTCACCTACGGCCGGGCGTTGAACCGGGGGTTCGCGGCCGCCCGCCACGCGTGGGTCCTGAGCCTCAGCGCGCACACCGTGCCGGCCGGTGCCGGGTTCCTCGACGCGTACCGACGGGCCATCGGCCGGTTCCCGGGCACGGTCACCGCCGCCGTGGGGCCGATCCTCGGGGAGTTCGACGCGGCCCTCAGCGGGGGCATCACCTACTTCGAGGGCGACGATCTGCGGCGGGGATTCGGATTCGGGGCGGGAAATCCCAACAGCCTCTACCGCGCCGACGCTTGGCGTGGACGCCCCTTCGACGAGGAGATCGGCGGCGGCGAGGACCTGCAGTGGTACTTCGATGCGCTGGCGGCCGGGGAGACGATCGCCGCGGTCCACGCCGCCGGGGTGCACTACCGGAACCGCCGGTCGATGCGGGCCTTCTACCGGAAGGGCCGTGTGGATTTCCGGGCCATGGCCCGGTTCATCGAACCCCACCGCCCCAGCCTGGCGGGCCTCGTGATCCGGGCCGCCAAGCTCGCGCTGTATGTGCCCCTGGGCCGCGTCGACTGGGCGGGGGCCAAGGGAAGCCTCGCCCACTGCCTCGGGACCTACGTCGAGGCACGGGCCCTGGCGAAACCTCGTGCGGCGACTCCGGGTGGCTCCCGGGATTGATTCCCCGGACCGGAGCGGCTAAATCAGCCCCAAGCACCTCAGTCCTTCCCCATGAGCCCGTCCACCCGCCTTCCGATCCGCGCCATCCTTTCCTGCCTCGTCGCCACGCTGCTGGCCGCCGGCCATCCGGCCCACGCGGCTCGGCCCGACCCGGCGGCCGCCCGGCTCAAGCCGGCCAAGCCGGCCCCGAAATACGCGACCACAGGCCGCGTCGAGCGTCTCACCCCGGAATTCGACGCCCTGGTCGCGCCGGGCGCCGAACTGGAACTTCTGGCCGAGGGCTTCGACTGGTCCGAGGGTCCGGTTTGGATCGGGAAGAACCGGGAACTGCTCTTCTCCGACGTGCCGGTGAACAAGGTCTACCGGTGGACCAAGCGGGACGGCCTGAGCGTCTTCCTGAACCCCAGCGGCTACACGGGCCGGGCGCTGAAGTTCCGCGAGCAGGGTTCGAACGGCCTGGCCACCGACCGCGGCGGGCGCCTGATCCTCTGCCAGCACGGCAACCGCCAGATCGCCCGCCTGGAGGCCGACGGCTCCTTCACGCCGCTGGCCGAATATTTCCAAGGCCGGCGCTTCAACTCGCCGAACGACCTGTGCCTCGCCTCGAACGGCAATCTCTACTTCACCGATCCGCCCTACGGGCTGGAAGGCATGGACAGGAGCCCGGTCAAGGAGTTGATGTTCAACGGCGTGTACCTCCGCCGCCGGTCCGGCGAGGTCGTGCTGCTCTCGCGCCAGCTCGCCTTCCCCAACGGCATCGCCCTGTCGCCGGACGAGAAGACCCTGTACGTCAACCAGTCGGATCCGCGGGCGGCGACCATCACCGCCTTCCCGGTGTTGCCGGATGGGACGGTGGCCGAGGGAAGGCTCTTCTACGATGCGACCCCGAGGGTCGCCGGCAACAAGGGACTGCCCGACGGCCTGAAGGTCGACGAGCGGGGCAACCTGTGGACCAGCGGACCGGGCGGCATCCTGGTCCTCTCGCCCGAGGGTCGACTCTTGGGCGTGCTCAACACCGGCGAGGCCACGGCCAACTGCGCGTGGGGCGATGACGGCCGGACCCTCTACATCACGGCCGACAGCAAGCTCGTCCGGATCCGCACCCTCACGCGCGGTGCCAACTGGCCGCGCTGACGACCCGGCGAATCCGGGGACGACCCCGCTCCCGGCGGGGACGGGGTCGTCAGGTCCGCGGTGGCACCGGCATCCCGGTTCGACGTCCACGACCCACAGCGCCCTGTCCCCGGCTCCACCCCTTCCCGACGGGTCATGCCCAAGGCACCCCAACGAACCTTCCAAAGCCTGAGGGGCCACTTCCTGCTCGATGGCGGCACCCTGGGGGGCTCGTGCTTCCACCGGTCGGTGGTGCTGGTCTGCGAGCACACCCCGGAAGGAGCCCTCGGGCTGGTCCTGACCCGGCCGGGCTCGCTGCGGCTTGAGGAATCCCTGCCCGGGGAGGTCCCCCAGGGGTTCCACGGCACGCCGCTCTTCGACGGCGGCCCGGTCCAGCCCACGGCCCTGAGCTACCTGCACAGCACCCCGGCCCACCTGCTGGGCAACGTGCTGCCGGGCCTGAGCATCGGGCACCAAATCGTGGATCTTCACGAGCTGATGGCCTCCGGCCCGCCGAAGCTCCGGCTGAAGGTGTTCGCGGGCTACGCCGGCTGGTCTCCGGGCCAACTGGACGGGGAACTCCGGAGGGGAAGCTGGCTCACGGCCCCGGCCGAGGTGGCGGCGGTGTTCGACATCCCGCCGGAGGACCTGTGGAGACACCTGATCCGCCGCCGTGAATCCTGGCAGGAACGCCTGCTCGCCGACGCGCCCGAGGACCTCGCCTCCAATTGAGCATGGAACCCACCCTCATCGCCTTCGCCATGCCCGGGGAGGCGGCCGCCTTCCTGCAGCGGGCCCGACGCCTCGGCCTGCGCCTGCCGCCGGTCACGGCACCCCTGCCGGGCGCCTCCGCGCGTCGGTACCGGGAGGGGTCGCTCGAAGTGTGGGTCACCGGCGTCGGCATGACCAACGCCGGGCGCGTGGGGGCGGCGGCCCTCGAGGCGGCGCGCCCAGCCCGGCTGATCACCTCCGGCGTCGCCGGGGCCCTCGACCCCGAGGTGTCGGTCGGGCGGGTGTACCACGACCACGACGACGGGTTTCCGGGGGCCGATCGCCTCCGGGCGGCGGGATCCACGCCGGGCCGGATGGTCACCCGGGACCAGGTGGTGGTGACGCGGGCCGCGAAGGCCCGGTTGCTGGAAGAGACCGGCGCACACCTTGTGGACATGGAGTCGTCGGTGCTCCGCGAGCTGGCCCGGTCGGCGGGCGTGCCCTCGGCGACGGTGCGCTCGGTGTCCGACACCGCCCACCAGGACCTGCCCCTGGATTTCAACCGCACCTACAGCCCCGACAAGCGGCTGCTGCCGGGCCGCCTGGCCCTGGAGATCGCCCGCGCCCCATGGACGATCCCGGCGTTGATCCGCTTCGGGCGGGATGCCCGGACGGCCTCGGAGCGCCTGGCGGCCGTGCTGTGCGCGGCCTTCACATCCCCAACTGCTTGAGGAGATCCGGGGCGAGGCGACGGATCGTCTCCTGGTTGCGCACGATGACGGCCAGGAGCACGAAGGTGCTGGCGTCGAAGAATCCGTGCGCCAGGACCGCCACCCAGATCGAGCGGTGGCCGATCATGACCATCGCAAGGATGAAGCCGACGACGCCGGTGAGCACCACCCCGCCGGCCCCCTGGGGCAGGTGGCCCAAGCCGAAGATCACGGCGGCCAGCAACGCGACGGACACCGTGGGTCCCCACCGCCGCGCCTGCCAGCGGAGCCACCCCTCGGCGGCATCGCGCGGCCTCGGGGTCCACCACCGGTCTGGCAGGAGGTCGCGCACCGCGGCCATGAAACCCGCCCGCCACAACTCCTCGCGCAGGCCGGCCGTGATGAAGCTGAGCAGCGTGACGGCCAACAGCAGGTAGAGCGGATCGCCCAGCGCGTCGAACTGCAGCAGCGACTCCAGCCGGGGCCGGAACTCCTGGAGACGCTCCTCGACCGAGGGGCCCGCGGACCCGCCGGCGGCCGCCTTGGATCGCAGGGCCTCGGCGATCCAGACCGGCAGCAGGGCGCCATAGACCATGACCACCGCCCCGAGGCGCACCCCGATCGACCAGAGCGCCCCCCAGAGCCAGTCCCTCCAGCGCAGGGGGCGCCAGAACAACTCGGACCGCGTCGGTCGTCCCACCCAGGCGCCGAAGCCGAAGAACACGGCGAAGACGGCCACGCTCTCGCCACAGACCAGGACCAGGCCCGCGGCATCCGGCGGCAGCGCCGGCCCCCGGTCGGCACGTCCGGACTGCATGAGATACCCCAGGAGACCCACGAACAGCGGATAGAAGCCCACCAGCACCAGGAAGACCGCCGCGCGCCACCGCCGGCGCCGCGTCGGCAGCAACGGTGGCGGGGTGGGCAACGGCAGGACCGGCGGCACCAGGGGCGGCCGGACCGGAGGCGCCTCAGGCCAGTCCGGAAGGGACGGCGGCTCCGGCCACGCCGGCAGGGGCGGTGGCTCCACCGGTCGGGTTGCGACCGGCGGTGGACCGGCCGGCTGCGGCGGCGGCGGCGACGAAGGGGTCCACGAAGGCGGCGGCTCATTGTCCATGGGCGTCATCGGGGAGCCGTCTTGGCCGAGGCCTCGGCCGCGCGCCGGCAGGCCTGGGCCACGACCTCAAGCTGCTCGAGAAACCGCTCCCGATCGGATTCGGGCAGGTCGGCCAGCACGTCGCTCTGGAGGACCACCGCCAAGTCGCGGACCTCCCGGAACTTCTCAAGCCCCTCTGGAAGGAGGTTGATGCGGTAGGCCCGGCGGTCCCGCTCATGCGCCCGCCGCCCGATCCAGCCCGACTCCTCCATCCGCTCGAGCAGCGAGGCGACGGTGTTTGGGTCGCTCGACATGGCCTCGGTGAGGCCGCGCTGGGTCATCCCCTCGGAGTCGCCCTCGAGCAGCGTCCGCAGGGCCGTGAACTGGTCCGGGGTGACGCCGGTGTGGGCGATGCGCCGGCGGAAGGTCTGGTTGAGGCTGTACCAGGCCCGCCGCAGGAGGGGCGGCAGCCGGCGGCGGACCGGGGAATCCAGCGGAATCACCGGACCGGAGGGAGGAGAGGCGGATCGGGACACAACGTCCCGGGCGTTGTCGCGGACAGGGTCCGCTTTGGCAAGGCCCGTTCCCGGGCCGGCGCCCTCCGGCCGCGGTCGACCCGGGTTTTCCGGTGGCGGCCTCGAACAATCGTCGTAGCTTCCTCTTCGTAGAGCCGCCGCGCCATGATGACGACCGACCCCAACGGACCGATCGCCCCCCTGCCCCGCCGGGAGTTCCTCCGCACCTGCGGGATGGGCATGGGGTCGGTGGCGCTCACGTCGCTGATAGGCTCGATCGGCCTGCTGGGCCCGGGGGCCCACGCCGGGCCGGTCTCGCTCAACCCGCTGACCCCCAGGGCGCCCCAGTTCGCCGGCCGGGCCCGGCGCGTCATCCACATCTTCGCCAACGGCGGGCCGTCCCACGTGGACACCTTCGATCCCAAGCCCTCGCTCGACCGGTGGCATGGCAAGGAGATCCCCATCCACCACAAGACCGAGCGCAAGACCGGCGCGGCATGGCGGTCGCCCTTCCGGTTCCGCAGGCACGGACAGAGCGGCATCGAGGTCAGCGATCTGTTCGAGAAGACGGCTGCCTGCGTCGACGACCTGTGCGTCATCCGCTCGATGAAGGCCGACGTGCCGAACCATGAACCATCCCTCCTGCTGATGAACTGTGGCGAGGCGCGCCTGGTGCGGCCGAGCTTCGGGTCGTGGGTGACCTACGGCCTCGGCAGCGACAACCAGAACATGCCGGGCTTCGTGGTGATGTGCCCCGGCGGCTACCCGATCCAGGAATCCCAGAACTGGCAGAGCGGCTTCCTGCCGGGCGTGTACCAGGGGACGTACATCAACACCCAGCACACGCAGATCGACAAGCTCATCGAGAACATCCAGAACCCCAGAACCCCGCCCGATTCCCAGAGGCGGCAACTGGCCCTGCTGCGTCGCCTCAACGAGGAGCATCGGCGGGTGCGGACGGCCGACCCGCAGCTCGAGGCCCGGATCCAGAGCTTCGAGCTGGCCTACCGCATGCAGATGGATGCCGCCGACGCCTTCGACATCCAGCGCGAGCCGGAGTCAGTGCGGAAGCTCTACGGCGAGGGCACCCAGTCGCGCCAACTGCTCATCGCCCGCCGGCTGGTCGAGCGGGGGGTCCGTTTCGTGCAGGTCTGGCATGGGGCCGGGCAGCCCTGGGACAACCACGACGATCTCGAGGTCAACCACCGGAAGCTGGCCCGTGAGAGCGACCAGGCCATCGCCGGCCTGCTCACCGACCTCAAGCAGCGGGGCATGCTCGACGACACCCTGGTGATCTGGGGCGGCGAGTTCGGCCGCACGCCGACGGTCGAACTGCCCACCCCCGGGGCCAACTCGGGCAAGATCAACGGCCGCGACCACAACAACCACGGGTTCACGATGTGGCTGGCCGGCGGCGGGGTGAAGGCCGGCACGGTGTACGGGGCCACCGACGAGTTCGGCTTCGCGGCGGCCGAGAACCCGGTGCATGTGCACGACCTGCACGCCACGTTGCTGGCCCTGCTGGGCTTCAACCACGAGACGTTCACCTACCGGCATGCCGGCCGCGACTTCCGGTTGACCGACGTCCACGGCAAGGTGGTTCGGGACCTGATGGCCTGAGGGCCTCCCGCAGCGTCCCTCCGTGCGGCAGGTTTCGGGCCGGTTTCCACCGAACTCCGGATTGCCCTTGCCAAACATCGGGGGCTGCCAAGTCTGTCGGGGAAACCGTCCCACGCCTCTTCCCCGGAGCGATGCGGACCGCTTCGACGTGGGGCCCGACGTCGCGATCGCCATGAACCCATCCGCCACCCATCCCCGGAGGCCCCGGTCGGCCCGGGCAGCCCTGTCCGTCGCCCTGATCCTGACGACGCTGTGGGCTCCCCCGACCCCCAGAGCCGCCGATGCCGAATCCGGAGCCCGGCCGGCCCGGATCAGCGGCGTCGTGCCCGTGCTGCGCAAGAAGGCCCCGTCGGCGGTCAAGGACTACGGGCCTCCACCGGCCTTCAAGGTCGACAAGCCCGAGCCGCCGAAAAGCGCCGTCTGGGTGGGCTCCGGGGCCCCGCCGACCCAGCCGGCCAGGTCGCGGGTGGCCGCAGGCATCTCCCGGGGAGATGCGGAGGTGTCGGTGGAGGATGCGAAGTCACCGATCCTCGCCGTGCAACGTCCCTTCAAGGCGAGCGACGGCGCCCTGGTCGTGATCGCCACGCTCGGCCCCATGCGCGCGGCCGAGCGCGGCTGTTGCTCACCGGGGCCGGGGCGGCGGCGCTGGCGCTCGGGGTGGGCGTGGCCTCGGCGGCCCTGATGGGCCGGGGCCTCTCGCGGCCCGTGGCGGCCCTGTCGGCGGCGGCCGAGCGCATCGAGGGCGGCGACTTCGCCGTCCGGGTCGATGCGGGGGGCCGCGATGAATTGTCGCGGCTGGGGGCCCGTTTCAACTCCATGGCCGAGGGTCTGGCGCAGCGCGAGAGGTTCCGGCGCGTGCTCGACGCCGTGACCGACCCCGAGGTCGCCAGCGAACTGGTGGCCGGCCGGCTGGACCTGACCGGTTCCGAGCAGGAGGTGGGCGTGCTCTTCTGCGACATCCGGGGGTTCACCTCGCTCACCGAGGGCAAGGAACCCCGGGCGGTGATCGCCCTGCTCAACGAGCACATGACGCTGCTGACCGACGTGGCCTACGCCCACGGAGGCACCGTCGACAAGTTCGTGGGCGACCTGATCATGGTGACCTTCGGCGCCCCGCGGACGGCCGCCGACGACGCCCTTCGCATGGCCCGTTGCGCCCTGGCCATGGTGGCGGCCCGGTCGCGGGCCAACGAGGGGGCCGCCGAGCCGATCCGCATCGGCGTGGGCTGCGCCTACGGCCGGGTCGTGGCGGGCTGCATGGGCAGCGCGCGGCGGCTCGACTACACGGTGCTGGGCGAACGGGTGAACCTGGCCGCGCGCCGGTGCTCCAAGGCCCCGGCCATGCGGGTGTGGGTCGACCTGGGGACCCGCGACGCCCTCGGGGGCCGGGCCCGCTTCTCCGGGCTTCCGCCCATCGAGGCCAAGGGATTCTCAAGACCTGTCGAAGCCTTCGAACTCGCAACCTTGGAGGAGACCGCATGACCCAGCGCGCCCACCTCGCGACCACGGCCGCAACCGCCGGACTCTTGGCGCTGACCCAAAACGCCTCGGCCGACCGGCTCGACGACCTCGCCGACACCTTCCGCGAGGCGACCTTCTTACAGTCGGAGGGTGGCGACCTGACCTTCGACACCGACCTGTACCTCACCAGCGACACCCTCGTCACCAGCCGCCCGGCCCCCGGCATCTACCAGTCGGGAGGCGACGTGCTCGCCAGCCCGAGGGTCAGCGTGCTCGGGCAGTTGGACTACGGGGAGAAGCTCACACTCTTCGCCCTCGGCCGCGCCGACCGGGGCTTCGACGCCACCGACGGGGTGGCCAAGGCCCGCCCCGACGAGTACTACCTGCGGCTGGACCCGTTCGAGGGACCCATGCGCTTCACCGTGGGGAAGTTCGGCACGGCCTACGGGCAATGGGCGCGACGCTACCTCGAATGGGACAACCCCATGATCACCGCGCCGCTGGCCTACGAGTGGGTCACCACCGCCGGCGACGGCCTGACGGCTCCCACCGTCGCGCCGCCCGTGCCGGGATTCCTGGCCCGCAAAGGACGCCTGGCCGACCGCACCCGGTGGGCCCCCGTGGTCTGGGGCCCCTCCTACTGCAGCGGGTTCCGCCTCGATGGCACCGTCTCGCGCTTCGACTACGCCTTCGAGATCAAGAACAACGCGCTGAGTTCGCGCCCCTCCGAATGGGACCTGTGGGACCGCGGGCTCAACGCCGCATCGCTGACCTACCAGGGCCGGTTCGGATTCCGGCCGGTCACCGACTGGAACCTCGGGCTCAGCGCTTCCAGCGGCTCGTACCTCACGGCCGAATCGCCGGGCATTCCGGCGGGCACCCGGTGGCACGATCCCACCCAGGACGCCGTGGGGGTCGACCTGTCGTGGGCGCACGGCCCGCTGGAGGTGTGGTCCGAATTGCATTGGAACCGCTTCGAGATCCCCGGCCCGGTGGGTTCGGTGGGGTTGGTCTCGTTTCATCGAGTCGAAGTGGAAGTTCGCGCCCGGATGGTGGCTGTCCGGCCGCTGGAATCAGCAGCTGCCCGAGCGGATCACCAACCCGGCAACGGGTCGCCCGACGACCTGGGAAAACGAGGTCTGGCGCATCGAGGCCTGCGTCGGCTGGCAGGTCAACCGCACGGCGAGCCTGAAGGCGGGCTACAGCTTCGCCGACCAGGACGGACCGATCTCGCAGGGCCGGGACCTCGCGGCGTTCCAGGTGATCCTGGGCTTCTGAGGGCCGGGACCGCCCCCGCCCGGCGTCACCCGGGACGAGCCCATCCATCCTCGGAGACGGGCCCCGCCGTCGGCGGTAGGATCTCGAGGATATCGGCCAGGGGATGGCCATCCGGGGCGGACAGGGTGTTGCGCCGGCCGTAGAGGGGCACCGGGACCCGCAGGCCGAGGGCCGCCCGGATGCGCTCGTCGCCTTCGGTCCGGAAGAAGGCCGAGGGGCGGCTGCGATAGGCGATGCCCCAGGCGTTGAGGATGCCCCCCAGGGGGCGTTCGCCGGCGAGGATGAGCCCCCGCCACGGCTCGGGGAAGCGCTCCAGATGGACCCGGGTGGCCCCGAACTCCACGGGCCGCCCGGATCGCTCCAGCTCCAGGACCACCCGGCGCCGGTAGACGCCTTCCTTGAGGGAGCTGGCGGCGGTGCGCAGGCGGATCGAGTCGCCATGATGCGCCTCGAGCGTCCGCGTCATGTCACGGTCATGCACCAGCAGGCCCCGGTAGGGCTCCGGGATGTCCGCGCCGTCGAGGATCTCGAGCCGGGGCAGCGAGAACCCCTCCCCACCGTAGATCTCCCGGAGCGGTTGCAGCAGCTCCGATTCCCCGGGGACGGGGCCGGTCGGGGAATTCTCAGGAGGGGTCATCGGCAGGACGTTGCGGACAGGTGGGGGACGCTTCGGGCGACGGGGAGCTTCAACCCGGCGCGAAAGGTCTCAAGGCCGCTCCAGGTCCGCGAGCCGGGCTGTGATCTTGCGGATCATGTATTTCTGGAGCGGCTGCCTCCGGGGATCGGCGGCACCCAGGGCCGCCTCGATCCTGGCCAGCTGGGCCTTGAGGCCGGCGACGTCCTTCTCGGCCGCGATGGCCGCGGAGATCTGGCGGGCCACGGGCTTCTGGTCGGCCGAGAGACCTGCCATGTCGGGGTCCTCCGAGGCGGCGCCGCCCGGGCCGGCCTTCCGCGTGTAGATCGCCACGGCCCGGTTCTCCCGGGTGAAATACCGGCCCGTCACGCGCTGCATATCGGCCGCGGTGACGGCCTGGATCTTCGCCCCGGCCGTGTTGACCTCACGCCAGTCGCCCAGGCCCTCGTTGAAGATGAGCTGGAAGAGGATGGGCGTGTTGGCCGAGAGCTTGCGGTACTCGGCAGCCGCGAAGTTGTTCTTCACCTTCTGCAATTCGTCGGGTGGCACCTCCTCGGTCTTGAGCCGCTCCAGCTCCCTGGCGATGGCCGCTTCGACCTCGTCCGGCGTGTGGCCGTCCTTGACCTCGGCGCTGATGTTGAAGAGCCCGGCCCACTTGCGGCTGTCCTGCTGGGCCGACACGTCGGTGGCCACCTGGGCCCCGAGGACCAGCCCCTTGTGCAGGCGGCCCGTGCGCCCCAGCAGCAACTGCTGCACGACCTCGAGGGCGTAGCTGTCCTTGTGGCCGAATCCCACCGTGCGCCACAGGATGTCCACCTGCGGGTTGGTCTCGGCCTCGGCATGGTAGCGCTTCTCGCCCAGCGACGGGATCTCCAGCGTGGTCACCTCCGGCGGCGGTTGCGACCCGCGTGGGATTCGGCCGAAGAAGCGCTCGGCCATGGGCACGGCCTCAGTGGCCTTGAAGTCGCCCACGAGGATGAGCGTGAGGTTCTGCGGCTGGTAGTAGAGGGCGTAGAACTCGTCGGCCTGCTTCTTGGAGATGGCGGGGATGTCGCTCGGCCAGCCGATCACCGGCCAGTGGTAGGGGTGGGCGTCCCAGAAGAGCGCGTTGAACTGCTCGGCGAACTTGCCGGTGGGGGTCGATTCGGTGCGCATCCGCCGCTCCTCGAAGACCACGTCGCGCTCCGCGTAAAACTCGCGGAAGACCGGCCGGAGGAGCCGCTCGCTTTCCATCCACATCCACAGCTCCAGCTTGTTGGCCGGCACGGAGATGAAGTAGGCCGTCATGTCCTCGGAGGTGAAGGCGTTCATGCCGGAGGCCCCGGCGGTCGTGTAGATCCGGTCGAACTCGTTCTTCACGAGCACCTCGCGCTGGGCGTCGATGAGCTTCTTGAACTGCGCCTCCAGCTCACGGTGACGTGGGCTCTTGGACTCCGGGCTGGTGATGTCGGTGACCTCGCCCCGGCGCAGCGCCGCGCGCAGCTTGGCCTCTTCGGCCCGGATCTCGTCGCGCAGGCGCTCCTGCTGTTCCATGATCTCGCGGTCCTTGACCGCGTCCTTGGTGCCCAGGGTCGGCGTGCCCTTGAACATCATGTGCTCGAAGAGGTGGGCGATGCCGGTCATGCCGGGCTTCTCGTTGGACGAGCCCACGTGGGCGACCCATCCCCCCGAGATGCGCGGTTCCCCGGAACGCTCGACCATCAGGAGCTTCATGCCGTTCGAGAGCTCCTTCTCGAGGACTGGGATCTGCTGCGCTGTCAGCCGGGGGGATCCGCCGAGCATCAGGATCACCGCGACGACGACGACGGCGACGACGCTCACCGCGCTCCAGCGAAGGGATCGGACGGGCCGCCGGGTCTTTCTCAAGGTCTTGGACGTCACGGCCTCCAAGGAAGCAGCGGAGCAGGGCCTAGGCAACGGCAGAGATGGGGCCGACCGGCGAGGCCAGGGCGGTCGGGGTGCCGCGGCGCAGGCGGCTCGGCGACCGGCCGGAGCCAAGGCTCCCTGAATGCTCACGGGACGGGGGGCGTCCATCCCCGCGTCGGCGCCCGGTGCGCCTTGCCACGCAACCCGATGAAACCTCCCGACCTGGACCACGAACTCGCCTCGGCTGGCCCGGGCGACATCGACGGTGGGGAGGATCGCGTCCCGGAGCCGATCCGGACGAGGTCGGACCGGGCCCGCATTGAGGCTTCCGTTCCAGCAGGGGCAGTAGGATCCTCACCTCCCGTGTCGGCACCCTTGAGTCCTCCGGGTGCGGCCCCGGTGAATCCCGCCCCCGCAACATCCCGAGTCCGCGTCACGGTCGACGGCAAAGGCTTTCGCCTGGGCACGGCCAAGTTCCACGCCAAGGGCGTCACCTATGGACCCCTGGCACCCGGCGCGGAGGGCATTCCGTTCGCCACGCCAGAGATCACCCGCCGCGACTTCCGCCAGATCGCCGACCTCGGAGCCAACCTGCTGCGGGTGTACCACGTGCCACCCCGGTGGTTCCTCGATCTGGCGCACGAGCACGGCCTCAAGCTGCTGGTGGATGTGCCATGGAACCGCCAGCAGTGCTTCCTCGATGCGGCCGACACCCGGCGTGACCTGGTCGAATCGGTCCGGCAGGCGGCCCGCCGATGCGCCGGCCATCCGGCGGTCTTCGCCCTCAGCGTGGCCAACGAGATCCCCGCCGACATCGTCCGCTGGAGCGGCGCCGGAGCGGTCGCCGGATTCCTCGATGAACTGATCCGGGCGGCCAAGGCCGAGGATCCCGAACTGCTCTGCACCTTCGGGAATTTCCCCACGACCGAGTTCCTCCGTGCCGAGTCGGCCGATTTCCTCTGCTTCAACGTCTACCTGCATGACCGGCAGCCCTTCGAGAACTACCTGGCCCGGCTCCAGATGCTCTCGGACACCCGGCCCCTGATGCTCGGGGAGATCGGCATCGACACGGTGCGCGAAGGCGAGGAGCGCCAATCGGAGGTCCTGCGCTGGAAGATCGAGAGCGCCTTCCGCTGCGGCTGCTCCGGGGTGGTGGTCTACGCCTTCACCGATGAGTGGTGGAATGGCGGCCGGCTGGTCGAGGATTGGGCCTTCGGGCTCACCCGCTTGGAGCGGACGCCGAAGCCTGCCTTCGAGACGGTCCGCCGGCAGTTCGCCGTGGCGCCCTACTTCCCGCTGCCCGCCACCCCGAAGGTGTCGGTGGTCATCGCCAGCTACAACGGGGCCACCACGCTCAAGTCCTGCCTGCAATCGCTCGAGCACCTCAACTACCCCGACTACGAGGTCATCTTGGTCGACGACGGCTCGACCGACGGGACCCCGTCGATCGTGGCGCTGTTTCCGCGCATCATCAGCCTGCGGCACCCGAAGAACCTGGGACTGAGCGCGGCCCGCAACACGGGCATCGAGGCGGCCACCGGCACGATCGTCGCCTTCACCGACTCGGACTGCCGGGCCGACGAGGACTGGCTCCACTACCTGGTGGGAGACCTGCTGCGCTCGCGCTTCACCGGCATCGGCGGCCACAACCTGCTGCCCCCGGACGACTCGCCCACGGCCGCGGCCGTGATGGTGTCGCCCGGGGGGCCTGCCCATGTGATGCTCAATGACCGGGTCGCCGAGCACATCCCGGGCTGCAACATGGCCTTCTACCGGTGGGCCCTGAGGGAGATCGGCGGCTTCAACCCGATCTACCGGAGGGCCGGCGACGACGTGGACATCTGCTGGCGGCTCCAGCAGCGGGGGTACCAGATCGGCTTCAGCCCGGCCGGCTTCGTCTGGCACTACCGGCGCAACACCGTGGCCGCCTACCTCCGCCAGCAGACCGGCTACGGCGAGGCCGAGTCGCTGCTCGAGCGCCGGCACCCGGAGAACTTCAACCGCTTCGGCGGCTCGGTCTGGCATGGCCGCATCTACACCGCGGCCAAGATCGGCGTGGAGACGCGCCGGCCGGTCATCTACCACGGCATCTTCGGTAGCGCCCCCTTCCAGAGCATCTACACCCGCGACGCGAGCCTGACCCTCGTGGTCGGGACCAGCCTGGAGTTCCACGTTCTGGTGACCCTGCCCCTGCTGGTCGTCAGCGCGGTGGTTCCCTTCGTCTGGACCCTCGGCGTCGCCAGCCTCGTCTTCTCGCTGGGCCTGTGCTTGACGGCCGCGCTGCAGGCCGAGATCCCGGCCAGCAAGTCGCGCTTCTGGTCGCGGCCACTGGTGGCCCTGCTGTTCCTGCTCCAGCCCATCGTCCGTGGCTGGGCGAGGCACCGGGGCAACCTGCTGGGCAACCAGACGCCCCTGAGCGCGCGGGAGACCCTCGATTCCCTGAGCCTCGGCACCCGGGGCGAGGACCTCGACCACCTGCTGTACTGGGCCGAACAGGGCATCGACCGGATGACCTTCCTCGCGCACCTGCTCGAGCGATTGGACGCGCTGGGCTGGCAGAACAAGCCCGATGCCGGCTGGAGCCGGTTCGACGTGGAGATCCACGGCTCCCGCTGGTCGCGGCTGCAGCTGCTCACGGCGGTGGAGTTCCACGAGGGCGGGCGGCGGATGCTGCGTTGCCGGCTGCGCTCGGAGTGGAGCTCATTCGCCCGCGTGGTCTTCGCGACGGTGGCGGGCACGCTGCTGGTGTTCATCGGCATCTGGAGCCGGCTGCCCTTCCCGGAACCGTCGACCCCGCCGAGCCTGTTGCGGTTCTGGCCGTGGCTGAGCCTGCTCCTGCTGTGGCCGCTGGCCTGGAAACTCAATGGGGCCAAGCGGGACCTGCACCGGCTCGTGGCGTCGTTCCTCGACGGCTGCGCCAAGGAGTTCCGCTTCGTCCGGGTGCCCCACGCCGGGGAGTGACCTCGGCACCGGTCCCGAGCGGCCGCCCGCCGCACCGGTGCCCGCGCTTGCGGCGAGGGGCTGCCTGTCGGCACCATCCGGGGCGTGATGGTCGATTCGATGTTCCTCCCGGCCCCGAAGCTCGCGCCCGTGCTGGACCCCGGATTCCGACCGGCGGCCCTGGCCCGGAAGGCCTTCGCGGCCCAGGCCACCGTGCCGGTCCGGGTCGCTCTCGAGCAGGCCGACGGGTCGGTGTTCCACCACGACACGTCGGTGCTGGCCGACTCCCACCCGGGGTCCGCCGCCAACGCCTTCTTCCTCGAGCGCCTGTGCAAGACGCTGCTGTGGACCTACGGCGGCCGGCGCCTCTGGATCCAGGGCCCGGCCGGGTTGGCCGCAGGACTGCAGGCCCACTACCGCGACACGGCCGTGGGTCGGTTCGACTCGGAGATCATCGGTGAGCGCATCTTCGGTGGACCGATCGAGGTGATCGCCACGGGCGCCCCGCCGCCGGCCAAGTCGACCTCGGCGCCGCTCGGGCGCCACCTCGAGGGCTGCCGGATCGGCTTCGACCTCGGCGGGTCCGACCGCAAGGTGGCGGCCGTGCAGGACGGCAAGGTGGTCTTCAGCGAGGAGATCGTCTGGGACCCGTACTTCCAGTCCGACCCAAGGTACCACCTGGAAGGCATCCAGGACTCTCTCCAGCGCGCCGCGGCCCACCTGCCCCGCGTCGACGCCATCGGCGGCAGCGCCGCCGGGGTGTACGTCAACAACCGGGTGAAGGTGGCCTCGCTGTTCCGAGGCGTGTCCAAGGAAGACTTCACCACCCATGTGCAGGACCTCTTCCTGACCCTGCGCCGGCGCTGGAACGGGATCCCCTTCGACGTCGTGAACGACGGCGAGGTCACCGCGCTGGCGGCCTCGATGTCGCTGGGCGTGAACTCCGTGCTCGGGGTCTCGATGGGCACCAGCACCGCCGGCGGCTTCGTGACCGCCGAGGGCAACATCACCAGCTGGCTCAACGAGCTGGCCTTCGCGCCGGTCGACTACCGCCCGGACGGGCCGCCCGACGAGTGGAGCGGCGACCGCGGCTGCGGCGTGCAGTTCTTCAGCCAGCAGGCCGTCGGACGGCTCATCCCGGCCTCGGGCCTGGAGATCGCCTCCAGCCTGCCGCTGCCCGAGCGGCTGGTGAAGGTGCAGGAGGCCATGGCGTCGGGCGACGACCGGGCCGCCCGGATCTACCGGACCATCGGCACCTGCTTCGGCTACGCCATCGCGCACTGGTCCGACCTCTACGACCTGCGCCACCTGCTCATCCTCGGCCGGGTCACCAGCGGTGCCGGCGGCGGGGTGATCCTCGGCGAGGCCAGGTCGGTGCTGGAGGCCGAGTTCCCGGCGCTTTCGTCCCAGGTCCGGTTCCACATGCCCGACGAGAAGGACAAGCGCCACGGCCAGGCGATCGCGGCGGCCAGCCTGCCCTCGTTGCGATGAACCGGTACCGGAGTATGGGTGACGGGTCCTGCGCGGGGCGCGGGCCCGGTTTCGGACCGATGCCCGCACCCGAAGGCGAATGCGCCCCCACGACCGAATGAACATCACCCTCTTCATCCCCTGCTTCGTCGACACCTGCTTCCCCGAGGTGGGGCGGCACATGGTGCGCATCCTCGAGCGCCTTGGCCATCGGGTCACCTGCCCCGAGGCCGTCGCCTGCTGCGGTCAGCCGGCCTTCAACTCGGGCTATTGGGACGAGGCTCGGCAGGTCGCCGGCAAGACCCTCCACCACCTGCGGGACGCCGAGGCCGTGGTCATCGCCTCCGGGTCGTGCGGGGCGATGCTCAAGGTGTTCTATCCCCAGCTCTACGAGGGACGGCCCGAGGCGGACGCCGCGCGGGCCCTGTCGGAGCGCACCTGGGAGTTCTCGGACTTCCTGGTCAACCGCCTCGGGGTCACCGACCTCGGCGCACGCTTTCCGGCCAAGGTCACGTTCCACGACGGCTGCCACGGGCTGCGCGAGCTGGGCATCAAGTCGGCCCCGCGCAAGCTGCTCGAGAAGGTCCGGGACCTCGAGCTGGTTGAGATGACCGACGCCGAGACGTGCTGCGGCTTCGGCGGCACCTTCGCGGCCAAGTTCCCGATGATCTCGACGGCGATGGGCGAGGTGAAGTGCGCGAGCGCCGCCGACACCGGGGCCGAGTACATGGTCTCCAACGACTCGAGCTGCCTGATGCACCTGCAGGGCCTCCTGAGCCGTCAGAGCAAGCCCCTCAAGACGATCCACCTAGCCCAGATCCTCGACCCTCAATGAGCATCGCCGCGCAACAATTCCTGGAGGCGGCCGGGTCCATCACCCGGAACCTCCGCCACCGGGGCCTGATCCAGACGGCCCTGCGCAAGTACGAGGCCGCCCGCGACCGCAAGAAGTCGGCCTTCAACGACTGGTCGGCCGCCCGCCAGTCGGCCGCCGAGACGAAGTGGGACGCCATCAACCACCTCGACACCTACCTGGCCGAGTTCGCCTCGAAACTCGAGGCGCGGGGCACGAAGGTCCACTGGTGCCCGACCGAGCCCGAAGCCCGCGACACGATCCGCGGCATCATCCGCGACTCGCAGGCCAGGTGCATCGTGAAGTCCAAGGCGATGACGGCCGAAGAGATCCACCTCAATGAGGCCCTCGAGAAGGACGGCTTCGAGGTGGTGGAGTCCGACCTGGGCGAGTTCATCGTGCAGCTCCGGCAGGAGCCGCCCTACCACATCGTCTTCCCGGCCATGCACCTGACCCGGGACGAGATCAGCGACCTCTTCGAGCGCGAACTCGGTAGCGACCCCACCCGCGAGCCCGAGGAGCTGACGATGATCGCCCGGCGCGCCCTGCGCCGGAAGTACCTCCAGGCCGATGTCGGCATCACCGGCGCCAACTTCGCGATCGCCGAGACGGGCATGGTGTCGATCACCGAGAACGAGGGGAATGCCCGGCTCACCTCCGCCCTGCCCCGCGTGATGGTCACGCTGCTGGGCATCGAGAAAGTGCTGCCCAAGCTCGAGGACCTCGCGCTGTTCCTGCCCCTCCTGGCCACGGCCGGGGCCGGGCAGACCGTCACGGGCTACAACACGCTCTACGGCGGCCCCAGGCAACCGGGCGAGTCCGACGGGCCGGTCGAATGGCACGTGGTGCTGCTCGACAACCGGCGCACCGAACTCCTGGCCGACCCCGAGCAACGCGACGCCCTGCACTGCATCCGCTGCGGGGCCTGCCTGAATGTCTGCCCGATCTTCCGCAACGTCGGCGGGCACACCTATGGCACGACCTACAGCGGCCCGGTGGGCAGCGTCATCACGCCGCACCTGCGGGGCCTCCAGGACTGGAAGCACCTGAGCAACGCCTCGTCGTTGTGCGGGGCCTGCACGGAGGCATGCCCGGTGAAGATCGACCTGCACCACCACCTGCTGCAGAACCGGCGCAACGCCGTCGGGGATGCACCCTCATGGATCGAGCGGGTGGCCTGGCGAGCCCATGCCTTCGTGGTCAACACGCCGGCCCTCTACCAGTTCGCCCAGGAGGTGGGCCGCATCGTGGAACCGCTCCGGAGGCGCCTGCAGGGAACCCCGCTCGATCCGGCGCAATCGTGGACCCGGACGCGCGACCTGCCGCCGGTGGCCGGTGAAAGCTTCAAGGAATGGTGGAGGAACCGCCGATGAATGCCCGCGAACGCATCCTCGCCCGCATCCGCGAGGCCCTGACCGTGCCGGCCCCGAAACCGGGATCGCACGGGCACGTGCACGGGAGCCACCCACCTCACGTGGGCTCCCAGGACGCCCAACCGATCGGCTTCCGCAACCGCCCGGTGCACGAGGCGCGCGCCTGGCTGCCGAAGGGCGGCACCACCCCGGCCGAGCATCTCGCGCGCTTCGCGGCGGCGTCCTCCGAGCTGAAGACCGACTTCCGCTCCGTGGATTCCGAGGCCGAGGCCCACGCCGCGCTACGGCGGATCGCCGATGACGAGGGCTGGCGCCGCGTGGCCTCCCACCATCATGCGTTGACCGACGCGGCCGTCGCCGCCCTCGGGCGCACGGCCCTGTTCACCGATGGCGGCTACCCGCCCGACGATCTCGAGGCCTGCGAGGCGGGCATCACCACCTGCGACGTGCTCGTCGCCCAGACCGGGTCGCTGGTGGTCAACAGCCGCACCTCCGGCGGACGCGCCCTGAGCGTGCTGCCGCCGCACCATGTGGTGCTGGCCCGGCGTGACCAACTGGTCTCGGACCTCACCGACGCCTTCGAGCGGGTCGAGGCCCTGCATGGCCGCCAGTGGCCCTCGATGATCTCGCTGGTCACCGGTCCGAGCCGGACGGGCGACATCGAGCGGATCCTCGTGCTGGGCGCCCACGGCCCGAAGAAGCTCACCGTCCTGATGTGGTAGCGCCGCGCACGACGCCCCTTTGGGTTTTCGGCGCCTGGGTGGCCCTTTCAGCGCTGCGGCCGCCTGGCCCCCAAGGTCGTGCGCACCAGCAGTTCGGTGGCCAGGGGAGCGATTCCCTGCAGGCCCACGAGATTCGTGAGGACCCTCCGGTTGATGTTGAGGGCGGCCACCTTCTCGGCCATGGGATCTTTCATGTCCACGAAGCGAACCCGGCCGAGGGTGAGTTCCAGTCGGTCGACGCCAACGAAGGTCAGGTTGCCGACCCGCTGGCCCTGAGCCAGCTCCTGCCGATTGGTCAACTCGCCGAGACGATTGGTGTAGGCGTTGACGAGTTCCGAGTATTCCTGCAGGCGTTGGAACATGTTGGTCCGGGAGCCGGCGAAGCCGTCGACCAGCGTGAGTTCATTCAGGCGGATGCGCAGGAGTCGCAGCTGCAGTTCCTGCCGCTTCAGGGCCTCGCGATCGTATTCGACCCGCAGTTCGGGCAGGTCGAGGATCTGGACGCCGCCGAACTGCGACTGCCCGAACACCTTGAGGTCCCGCACCTGCAGATGCGGACGAAGGAGCCCGATGTCGAGGCTGCCGATCTCGACCTCGGCCACGCCGCTGGCGTTGACGCGGGATTGGATGGCCCGTTTGACGATCCAGTCGAAGGACAGCAGGCCGAGCACCAGGAGGGTCGCCAGAAGGGCGAGGGCCCCGAGCAGCAGCCGGATGAGGATCCGCAGCCCGCGAGGCAGGCGCCGGTCCGGGATGGTCGGCAGGACGGCACCCGGAGGAAGGCTCCCGCTCACAGGATCACGTCCTCCGGCCGCACCTCTAGGCATTCGTCCTGATCCTCCCAGATCACCGCCGGGTAGACCTCCAGGAGCGGTGGCATGAGTTCGGTGGCCGCCGAGACGAGGAGCTTCTCGGCATCCTGGGCGGCATCCTCGAACGCCGCGTCGTAGTCCTTGGATTTCTTGCGTTGCCTGTCGTCCCAATGGGCCACTTCGTGGGCCTCGTCGTACTGGTCGGCCCAGCGCTCGAAGCGGGCTCGGAAGGTTTCAGGAATCTCCTCGAAGGGCACGCAGGTCTCCCCGCAGTGGTGGCAGCGGAGCCCGTTGGAAACGACGTCCCGGGTGAAGAGCGGCAGCAGGGGAGCCCGACAGCAGGGCGATTCCACGTATCCGGCAGGGATGCTGACCAGACGCTTGAGCCAGATCTGGCGGTCGTGCGCGAGCTGCGAACCGAGCCGGTAGGCACCGACCAGCGGATGCGACAGCCGCCAGACCTGCCCGTGCAGCTGGCCCAGGGTCTGGGAACACCACCGGGCGAGGGTCAGGTCGTCGAAGTGCCGGAACGTCCGGGCGTACTCCTTCCAGAGCCGATCCAGCGGCGAATCCTCCTGAATCTCGGACATAGGAAGAAAGGTTAGCGTCTCCGATGGGGAAATCCAAGGACCGTGCAAGGCGGCAATCCCCACCCTCGCGCCGTCGGCGGGGTGGGATGGATTCTGCCGGACAGGGTTCGGATCCATGGAAGCGGACTTGCCGGCGCCTTTGGAGGAAGCGCCCCCAATCCCCGGAGCGCCCGGAGATTTGACCCGCGGACGCCCGCCGCACCCCAGCGGAAACCCCCTCGGGCATCCAGCGCTGCTTGCCCGCCTGGAATTGGCTCTCGAGGCCACGGGAACCAAGGTGTCGGTGGGAGAGTGCGCCCTGCCAAGCGCACCAAAAAAGGGGCTGGCCCGAAGGCCAACCCCTTTTGCAATTCAGGTCACCGGACCTGCGATGGACCGGATCACTGGTAGGTGATCACCAGTTTGCCATTCTCGTTCTTGATCGAGATGATCGTGACCGAGGGGCTGATGCTCAGATAACCGGCGGTCCCGGTGGTCGGGATGTCGGCGGTCACCGTCTTGGTGGCCTCGGAGAGGCTCACGCCAGTGAGCGGCGTGCCGGTCAGACCGGCCGGGACCTTGCCGACGGCGACGCGGGTGGACTTGGCCGGGGCAACGCCGACGCGGTAGGCCTTGAAGCCACCGTTCTCGAGGTCGTTGAGCAGCACCTTGTCGCCGTTGGCCTTGACGCTGGCGATCTCGATGTGGGCGGCGCCACCGCTGTCTTGGAACAGGACCCGGATCGGGTAGATGCCGGCATCCTTCACGAAGAACCGGATCGGGGCGTTGGCGTTGGCTCCGTTGAGGTCGACGCCGGCCTCACCGAGGAGGATGCCATCGGCAGGCTTGCCGATGGGGCCACCCTGGGCGCGAACCCGGTCGTCGCTGAACAGGGACAAGGTCACCACGCCGGCCGGAAGCTCGACGAAGGTGGTGATCTCGGCGGCGATGCCCGTGGTGGCACCGCTGGTGCCGGGGAGACCCGGCATCCCCTCGTCCGGCACGAAGGCACCCGCGCTGGATTCGGCCACGGAATTGAGGTTGATCGTGGTGGCGATCTCGAACTTGACGGTCTTGCCGTCGCGGACGCCCGCCGCCAGGGAGTTGCCCGGCTCACCCTCGTTGGCGAAGTTGTCGATCACGGCACCGGAATCGTCCTTGAGCGTTCCCAGGAGGGCCAACTCGACATCGTCCAGAGACTTCGTGGTCATGGCCTCGTTGTGCACGATACGCCAGATGAAGCCGGGCTTGGTCTTGTCGACCGAGACGGCCTGATGGACCGCAGTCAGCACGCCGGTCTTGGGCGAGATGAAGGTGCCGGCATCGGTCACGACCTTGCCGGTGGTGTCCTTCACCGCGATGAGGTAAGTGTGGTTGCCCTCGGCAAACGGAGCTGCCGCCGTGTAGGTCACGTCGGTGGCGTCACCGCTCTTCGGAGCCACGGACACCGTCACGTCCTTGCCGTCGATGGAGAGCTTGATGCCCTTGGGATCGGCGATCGCGCCGCCCTTGTCGTTGATGCGGAACGAGAAGGTGATGATGCTGGGGTTGACCGCCGAGAGGAACAGGCTGTCCGAACCCGTGGAGGCCGTGCCGAGCGAGACCAGCGCGGTCTCCTTGGGCGACTTGCCGAACACGATGGCGTGGGCACCCAGACCGCCCCAGCCCTTCTGGCCCGCCTGCCCGGGACCGTTGTCGCCGTCGTTGATGGCCATGCCGAGACCGAACTGGGCGCCCAAGGTCAGCGGCGGGGTCTTGCCGATGGCCGAGGCCGGGAGCTTGATCTCGTAATAGGTCTTCTTCTTCGCGGTGTCGCGGGTCACGACCGCCTCGGTGCCGCCGGGGCCGGCCTCGTGCATCACGATCACGTCGCCGAGGTCACCATCCACGCCACCCAAGGCGTAATTGTAGAGGGCCACCTGGGTCTGACGATCGGCGCTGGCGATCATCAACTGCACGGAGTCGCCGTTCCAGGCGCTCTTGGCGGCGTTCTCGTGGTAATCGTCGGTGACCACGAAGCCGAAGTAGACGTTGTCGGCGTCATAGACGACCTGCACGGCCGAGGTCTGGTCATCCGGGCCGGACCAAGTGCCACCCGCGTATTCCTCAAACAGCACGTACTTGCCGGTGCCGGCGGCGCCGGAACCCTTGGGCACCGAGAACTTCGGGTCCGAGAGGACGGGCACGCCGCCCCACTCGGTGAGCTTGCCGTCGATCACGATCGGAGCGGTGACCGCGGTGGCGGTGTAGAACTCCTTGCCCGGCTCGATGTCGTTCGGGACGACCGAGCTCAGGGTGAACAGCGCGGTCTCGGCCGGGGTCTTGCCGAAGACGATGGAGTGGGCGCCGAGGCCGCCCCAGCCCTTCTGGCCGGCCTGACCAGCACCGGCGTCGCCGTCATTGATGGCCATGCCCAGACCGAACTGGACTCCGCCCTGCAGGGTCTCGATGGCCAAGGAAGCCTTCGGGAGCTTGATCTCGTAGGTGGTGCGCTTGGTGGCGCCGTTGCGCGTCACGACCGCCTCGGTGCCGCCGGGGCCGGCCTCGTGCATGACGATGGTCTCGCCGAGGTCGCCCTCGACGCCGCCCAGTGCATAGTTGTAGAGGGCCACCTGCTTGGTGCGGTCGGCGCTGGCGATCATGAGCTGGATCGAGTCGCCATTCCACGCGCTCTTGGCGGCGTTCTCGTGGTAGTCGTCGGTCACCACGAAGCCGAAATAGACGTTCTCGGAGTCGAAGATGACCTGCACGGCCGAGGTCTGGTCATCCGGACCGGACCAGGTGCCACCGGCGTACTCCTCGAAGAGCACGTACTTGCCGTTCGGGCCGGAACCCTTGGGGATGGAGAACTTCGGGTCGGCCAGAACCGGCACGCCCTTCCACTCGTCGAGCTTGCCATCGATGGTGATGGTGCCCTGGGCGCGGTTGACCGTGTAGAACTCCTTGCCCGGCTCGATGTCGTTCTTTTTGGTGAGGGTGATCTCGGCGGTCTCGCCCGGGGTCTTGCCGAACACGATGGCGTGTGCGCCCAAACCACCCCAGCCCTTCTGGCCGGCCTGCCCGGCGCCGTTGTCGCCGTCGTTGATGGCCATGCCCAAGCCAAACTTCACGCCGCCCTCGAGCTTCCCGATGGCCAGCGAGGCCTTCGGGAGCTTGATCTCGTAGATGGTGCGCTTGCTGGTCCCGTTGCGCGTCACGATCGCCTCGGTGCCGCCGGGTCCCGCCTCGTGCATGACGATGGTCTCACCGAGATCGCCCTCGACGCCACCCAACGCGTAGTTGTAGAGGGCCACCTGCTTGGTGCGGTCGGCACTGGCGATCATGAGCTGGATCGAGTCGCCATTCCACGCGCTCTTGGCGGCGTTTTCGTGGTAGTCGTCGGTCACCACGAAGCCAAAGTAGACGTTCTCGGCATCATAGACGATCTGGACCGCCGAGGTCTGGTCGTTCGGACCAGACCAGGTGCCGCCGGCATACTCCTCGAACAGAACGTACTTGCCCGTACCCTTCGGGCCGGACCCCTTGGGTATCGCAAACTTCGGGTCGGCCAGCACAGGCACGCCCGACCACTCGTTGAGATTGCCATCGAGGACGATGGGTTTCGGGGCAAAAACGACCGAGTAGGTCTCCTTGCCCGGTTCGATGTCGTTGGTCGGGGTCGACTGGGCGGCCGCGCTGAAGGCGAGGAAGCCAGCCGCCAAACCCAACAAGGATTGGTGGATGTTGGTTTTCATTTCTTGATTGCCTTGGTAGGGGGCCATGCCGGACCCGTGACGGCAACAGAAATGTGGCGAACCGGATGATGATGTTCCGGAACGGTCATTTTTGGGGAACAGGCCTCCCCTCAACCAACCCGAAAGCCCCCTTCCGGGCGAGGGAGTTCGCCGGTTTCGAACCAACGCGTTCCACCCCGAGGCATCCGGTGGCGACGGTCGGCCCCCAGCGTCGTTCCTGCCGGCGCAACCCCGAACGATCCACGACGGTTCCACACCAAGGCCCCGGTAGCCCTTGGTGCCGCGGGCGGGACTCGAACCCGCACGGCCTTGCGGCCTGGGGATTTTAAGTCCCCTGTGTCTGCCATTTCACCACCGCGGCGACCGTGTTTTTGTTGGGGTTTTTGGGGTCACCCCACGATTTCAGTGGGCTTGGATACACTTTTGGATACACTTGCCACCCAGTGAAACCCGCTGAAACGAAACGATCAGATGTGCGAGGGTACAAGACGGTCTTGGACGGTCGCAACCAACCTGTTCGACGTTTGTACCGCCGAGACGGCGTCTTCTACACGCGTTTCACGACAATCGACCAGGCCGGACGAAAGCGGAAGGTGTGGAGATCTCTGAAGACGGCAACGACGGTCGCAGCGGCCAAGGCGGCGATGCTGAAGCTGATCTCCGACGCGGCTGAGACCAGCATTCCGGTTCAGGGGCGCTGCCCCACATTCGCCGCCTACTCCGAGCGCTTTCTCGAAGAAGCTTCCCCTAACAAGCGCCCAGCGACGCAGCGGAAGGAGAAGACTCACATCGCCTGGTGGGTTGAGCGAATCGGCGCGCAGCCGGTAAGCCGAATTCATCGGACCCACATCAACAATGCCATCGCCGACCTGAGAAAAAACGGGCTCAGCCCGCGCACCTGTAACCTGTACGTCATCACTCTCCGATGCGTGCTGAAGCGCGCCCTGGAGGAAGGCTTGATCACCTCGCTGCCGACACTAGGACTCCGCCCACTCAAGGTGACGCAAATCAAACGGCAACTGGTGAGCATGGAAACCTTTGAGCGGATGCTCGAGGTGGGAGCCCCCTCGGGCACGAAGAACCACCAGCAATTTCGGGATTACTACCGGTTCCTCCTGCTCACCGGCGCCCGTGAGAAGGAAGCTCTTCGAGTCCGCTGGGCCGACGTCGACTTTGATAATCGCCAAGTGACAATCGGAGCGGATGGCTTGGCCAAAAACCATGAACACCGGGTCGTCGACTTCGACTCTGCCCTGGAGGCCCTGCTTAGGGAACTGGCCGACCGCCGTGACCCGGACTCGCAATGGCTGTTTCCTTCGCCGCAACGAGGTGAGAAGGACACTCCGGCCAAAACCTTCCGGGAGAGCCTAAGACTCGCCTGCGACCACGCTGGTGTTGCACGAGTCGGTTTCCACGATGCGCGTCACCACTTCGTTTCCAAGTGCGTCATGGCGGGAATCGATTTCATGACCATCGCGGCCTGGGTCGGCCACAAAGACGGCGGAGTGCTGATCGGCAAGGTCTACGGCCACCTTGCCAGCGAGCACCGGAAGGCTATGGCGGCCAAACGATACCAAGGCACAAACCGATGAAGACCAAGAACAAGCCATTGAAGGCTCCACCAACGCCCGGCCACGGCCCACCGAAAGGGGGCAAGATTGCAAGCCCCGGCGCTGGGTTGGCAGGCACAGAGTTCAGCAAACTCGCGCCCGAGGAATACGAGGCGGCCTGCGTTTTTGAAATGATCGTGGACATGAGTCCCAGTGAACGCAAAGCGATCCCTGAACACCTGCAACCTTTCGTGCGAGCGGTTGAGGCTGTCGAGGTAGAACCGGAGCGCGCGCGCTCAAACCGTCCAAGCTGGATGCAATGGCGGGAAAGCAACCCCAGACTCAAGAGTTGGATGGTCCGAAAAACGCGCGGATCCATAGTCGCGGTCGGTCAAGGAAACGGCCCTGCGGTCAGCGTCATCACCGGGGACGAAGCTGCTTTCATCAACGATCAAGTGCGTATTCTGCCTCAGCCCGAGAGGGTGATGTCCGACACCAGCTGGCATTTGACTCTGCCCACCAAAAACCCAGATCCCCAAACCATCGCCCTAACGATTCGTTGGGAGGCTGGCCTCCACCAGATTGGGTCCGAGATCACTCAATGGTTGGAGAAAAACGCACCGCCAGGGACTCCCGGGGGCGGAGTCAGCGCGATCGTTGACCTGTCCGCGCCAACCAAAGGGAAGTCACCCTTCAAACGACCGGCATCCATCCTTCGTCTGATTTGGATTTGCCGTATGCTGAGGTCCGGGTCGAAACCGAAGGCGATTCCCAACAAATTGGCATCCCAGAGCTCGGTTGCTCACGCCAAGGGCAATCTGATCAGAGAGTACGGGCGAATTCTCAAAGTAAATCCGCCGCGTCACCTCGCGAAAGCACGCTGACCAGCGAGACGACGCCTCTCTGTCACCCTGGGAGAAAAGCTCAAGACCACCCGAAGGACCCAGGGACGACGGCGAACGCCGGTGACTGGATCGATCACCCAGGCACCGGTGCCGAAGTCAACTCGAGCTTCCTAACCCGGCTGGGCCTTGATGCGCCAAACGCACTCCAAGGCCGCACCGCGCAAGCGCCGAACGAAGCGTTTGACCGACTGGTAGGATCCGGTGAACCCGACCTCGGCCACGAGGTCCTGGTGGATGCGCTGGGCACTCAGGCCGGCCTCGAGCTTGGCTTCGATGAGCGCCGAATGAGGAGAGCAACGACTGGGGCGCCCCGGATCGGCACCCGCCGGTGGAACGGGCCTTGGACCGGCCGGCAAACCGGGGGCCAAAGAGGCAGGAGCCGGACCGGAAGCAGCCTCGTTCCCGGCGGTCGAAATGGTGGGCACTTAGGATCCGGCGGATGCGCAGGTAGCGGCGGATGGCCTGACGATCCGGTCCGAGATGGAGCGAAAAGCGCTGGATTGGCCTCCCGCCACATCGGGGAGAGTGTCGAACTCCTGAGATCCAAACTTGAACCGAGTCGGGCACCGGCATCGAGTGTCACCCCGCGCAGTCCTCCAAGCCCCTGAGAAGTGCAGAAGCATCGCTTGAATCCGCCGTGATTGAATTTTTTTCGCAGGTGTTCTCGAACCGCGAAGCTCTGAGATTCAACGGGTTTTGGCTTGCGCCCGACCTGCACGGAAATACCGCCATCATCTTGCAGGAGACCCCGTCGAATACCTTGGTAAAGTTGGGATTGTATGAACGCATTTGAACCCACCCAACCACCGTTAGCCCTCAGGAGATTCCAGGACCTGATGGGTATCTCCCGTTGCACCATGTACCGTTACCGCCGCCTGGGGTGGCTTTCGGTCATCAACATCGCAGGACGCCCTTACGTAACCCCCGAATCTGCCGCCGAATTCAACCGTCGCGCCGCAGCCGGAGAGTTCAAGAAGGCGCCGCATGGGGCGGCTCAACAAACACTAGCTTCAGGGGGCACGGCGACCAACCAAGGGAGGGTGCAAGCGTGAACTTGGAACAAGTGATTGCCGAATCAGTCCTCGGCTCAATTCAATGGAAGACCGACACTGAGGGTTTTTGTCGTTGCCCGGGGGCTCAGTTCCATACCTCAAAAAACCTAAAGACCGACTGCCTCGTAAAGATCTCCAAGCCATCGACAGTGTTCTGCTTCCATAGTTCATGCATGGCGGAGATAGTAAAGGCGAGGTCAAACCTATTCCGCGCGTTGACGGCATCGGATCAGGGGTCAGGACGAGCCAAGAGACTAAAACTGACTTCAGAGGAAACCAACCGACGACGCGACGCAGCTAGGATTCGAGGAATGACATTAAGGGCTAAAAATGCTCTTGCAGTAATCATCAAAGAATTCCACCTATCAGAAGAGGATCTCCTTGAGGAATCACCCATCTTGATTCCAATTCATATTCCTGTTCATTCAAGATTACTCATTCAACATTTGTTTGAACCAGAGGACGTAATCTGGATAGGCAACACTTATGATTCCGGAAAACCTTGGCATGCAAGGCACTTCAAGACCGCAAAGGATTGGGGCGAAAAAAGATCAATCACTGATCCTTTTGTTGTTCCATCCACCTTCAAACCGGGCTCAGTGTCTCGTTCCAAGTCAAATACGCTGTCGCGTCGCTATCTAGTTGTTGAAAGCGACACAGTGCCTGCGGAAGATTTCTTATCGGTCATAAACTGGTGTCGGCAATTCATGCCACTCCATGCAGTAGTTCACACTGGAGGTAAGAGTCGACACGGATGGTTTGATACCTCTTGCCTCGATCCTGAGGCGTGGACGCAACTTCGTTCGATTCTGCCCGCCCTTCAAGTTGACTCTGCATTGTTCAGAGAATCGCAACCGGTTCGCCTGCCTGGGGTGCGAAGAGATAACAGCCATTGGCAGCGGTTGCTGTTCTTGGCTCCAAGAAAGGGGGTCTTGTGAGCGCCCCTCAACCAAGCGACTATTTGCCGATTTCTGACATTGTATACAACTCTCAAAAACGCACTTGGTATACAAGGGATCTATCGGGCAAGTGGATTAACATCAATGAAGAATCAGTTAAACGACGCCTTGTTGCAATTGGTTTCACAAGAGATAAAATGCCATATGGTAGCTATATAGAAAAAGAAATGACTCGTATTGAAAACGAACAAAATGTCTCCTTTGTGGGACCGCTAGCAGGTTGGCCTGTAGGAATTCATAAACATGGCGACGACAGATTCTTAGTAACGAAAGCAGCAAGACCACTGACCACAAAGGACACCCGATGTGATATTTTACTAAAAATCCTCGTATCCGTATTGGGTGGCGAACCACAGTTTGAATGGTTTAAGGGCTTGATGAGGACTCGACGTGAAGCCATACGAAATCGCCGTTTCGTTCCCGGCCCCATAGTAATATTGGTAGGCCCCGCTAAAAGCTACAAGTCATTCATTCAAATGATAATCACAGAATTGCTCGGCGGTCGACAGGCTAGACCTTGGCGCTATATGAGCGGTCAAACAACATTTAACGGCGATTTATTCGGAGCCGAGCACTTATGCATCGAGGATGAGGCTCCGCCTACTGATAGCGCAACTCAAACCAAAATAGGTTCTCACATCAAATCACTCTTATTCGCAGATAACCTAAGCGCACACTTCAAGGGACTTGATGCCACATATCTTAAACCGATATGGACCATGAGCATGTCGACCAATGATGAGCCTTCAAACCTTTTATGCATACCACCAATTGACGAATCGTTAGAAGACAAAATAGCACTTATTAAAACCACTTGCATTGATTCGCCTTGGACCGACGACGAACACAAGCAGACTTGGATGCGCGAGCATTTTTCAGAAGAGGTTCAAGGACTCGCCTACATTATTGACCAACAAGCAATTCGACCTGAATGGCGTAACGACAGGACAATTATCAAAGCATACAAGAATATTGATCTATTAACCATGATCAATAACGTTTCCCCAGAAGAGCAACTACTTAATATGCTAGATATGATCACCAATGGCGCAACGATCAAGGGGACAGCCGTCGAAATTGATCTTAAAATTAGAGCTAGGTTTTCAAGACAAACAGAGAAGATCGCTGACACTCATTGGAAAATCGGAGTTCTATTGGGAAAGCTGGCCAAAAAACACCCAAAGCGTGTCACGAAAAAGACTATTCGGGGATCAGCTGAGTGGAGAATACTACCTCCTCTCAACCTCGTCTGAGCCAATTACAAGCCGAATGGAGCGTGAAACACGAATGCGGCAAATGACAAAACGACCGCAGGGGCTCGACCAGTCCTCAGCACTCCTTGTTCTGGGGCTTCGCCCGCTCTGCAGAACGCTGATGGCAACCAGAGGGGCAAACCAAATCGTCCAGAGTAGAGCGAAAATCTGCGCGAAAGATCCCGGCTACCAACCCACGCCGCAGTGCGCACGTTAGATCGAGACGCATGCAAACAAGGCAGGAAGCGGATTGCGGTGGATGCTCCCGCGTCTGCTCCTGCAAGGCATCCAGTGACCCATCGATGAAAGCATTTACAAGGGTACCGAGAGCGGTCACCAGCAACCATCTGGGGGGGGCAGCGCCTCCGTGAATATTCCGCTGAAGTTGAAGCCAGGGTGGACTGGTGGACATCTCCCGGACCTTCTTAGTCCTTTTTAGACTTAGTCCCCAAGAACATTGGTTAGTAGTCCACCAGTCCACCCTGATCGCTGTAATCCCTGTTTTTGCCCGCAAAAACCCCTCACACACCCACCGGCGCCACCACCGGCAGCTCATAGGTAGCCCCACCCGACCTTCCCTTGGGCAACGGATCCCCGGCCAAGATCCTCAGGGCCTCTGCAGCCTCTGCAAGCGCCTTGGTGGCCTGAACCAGCTCCATGGTGGGTATATCCGGCTGGGAGACCCGGTCAGTGAGCAAGGACACCGCCTGCCAAAGGCCCCGAGCCGAGTGTGCTCGGTAGGACTGGCGGACCTTGAGCATCACCCCCATGGCCCTCTTGGGATTGGCGTGAAGGCGTTTACGAATAGGAAAATCCCGGCTTTGACTGAATGATGGTTCCATAACTGCACGGATTGTATCACAATACCAACCCAAAATTACAACATGATTCATCGATAAGCGCT
>Ga0194133_10001590_pt1 | contig 38620 bp, 35 predicted proteins | sample TA2KigOf40mmetaG_FD_155448 | JGI IMG/M metagenome (GOLD analysis project Ga0194133, IMG submission 155448) | Freshwater microbial communities from Lake Tanganyika, Tanzania - TA2015055 Kigoma Offshore 40m | ecosystem: Environmental > Aquatic > Freshwater > Lake | place: Tanzania: Lake...
AGCGTGACTGCATCGGCGCCGTAGCGCTCGAAGGCTTCCTTGGCGTACTGTTCGGCGGTCGAGCCGATGTCGCCGCGCTTGGCGTCGAGGATGATGGGCACCTGGGGCGCCACACGGCGCATGTGCTCCATCAGCCGTTCGAGCTGGCCCTCTGCGCGGTGAGCGGCAAAGTAGGCGATCTGAGGCTTGAAGCTCGAGACCAGATCGGCCGTCGCCTCGACGATGGCGGCGCAAAAGTCGTAGATCTTGTTGGCATCGCCCTCAAGCCGTCCCGGAAAGCGCGCCGGTTCCGGGTCCAGTCCCACACAGAGCATCGAACGATTCTGGCGCTCGGCCGCGGCAAGCTTCTCAAGGAAAGTCATGGCGCCATTGTAGGAACCGCTTGCAGGCCGGCAGAGCCAAAGAGACGCCCAAGCACAGACGCCCCCCGCCGCTGCGCTCTTGAAGCTTTGACTCCTGCCTCGGGGGAGCCGCTTGCTACCGCCCCAGTCCCTGTCTGACCATCTGCAACTGATGCAGGGTGATCTTGCGTACCTCGAGCTGGCTCGCTTCCACATGCGCCTTGAGCAGCAGGCGCGATTGCTCAGTACGCCGGGCCAAAATGGCCTGCAGGATCTTGCCGTGCTCCTCATAGGTTGCTTCGATGCGCGGCCGCTGGGTAAAGTCAAGTTTGCGAATAATGCGAATGCGGTCGGTGATATCGCGATGCACCCGCAGCATTTCCGCATTACCCGCCGCCTCGACCAGGGTGCAGTGAAAGGCCTCGTCGAGCGCGCTGATGCGGTCCCCGTCTTCAATACGGCGTGACTTGGGCACCAGCCAGAGGGCCGAGAGTTCTTCCAGCCTGTCGGCGCTGGCCTGGGCGCTGCCGGTGATGCGTCCCTCGCACAGCCTTTGCACCGATTCGGTCTCGATCAGCAGACGCAGATCGTAGAGCTGATCGAATTTGGCAAAGTCAAAGGGCAGGACCCGCCAGCCGTTTCGAAAGAGGACCTCAACCTGCCCCTCCTGCTGCAAGCGCACCAGGGCCTGCCGGACCGGTGTGCGCGAGACTTCCAGCCGCTCGCAGATTTCCCCTTCGGAAAAGCGGTCTCCAGGCACCAGAACAAAGTTGGCCATGTCCTGCTTGAGTTGCGCGTAAACCTCGTCAGCCAAAGAAATGCGCGTGGGGGTGGGCGTGCTCATCAGGCTCAGCGGCGAACCTCTCGTTGAAAGACTTCCAGACTGCGTTTCTTGGTCGCCACGAAGTTGGGCTCGGTCAGCGTGGCTACCGTGCGTGGGCGCGGGTCATCATACTGAAGAATCTCTGCCACGGTGGTGGGCCGCTTGGTCAGCAGCAGCACCTGGTCGGCCAGATAGACCGCCTCTTCCAGATCGTGCGAGACCAGCATCATGGTGGTGCCCGTCTGAATAAAGACCTCCTGCAGCTTTTCGCGGATGAATAGGGTCATCTCGAAGTCCAGCGCCGAGAAAGGTTCGTCGAGGAACAGCACCTCCGGCTTGGGCGCCAGCGCCCGCATGATGGAGGCGGTTTGCTGCTGTCCGCCCGAGAGCTCATACGGGTAGCGCCGCAGATCAAACTTCACATCGAAGGAGGCCACCAGCTCTTCCATGCGCCGGTCCACTTCCGCTTTGCTGTGGCCCGCCAGCTTGAGCGGGTAGGCTATGTTGTCGATGGTGCGCATCCATGGAAACAGGGCTTCTCGGTAGTTCTGGAATACATAGCCGATGGTGGTGTCTTTGAGAGACTTGCCGTCGAACAGGATCTCGCCGGAATCGGTGGGCACCAGACCGGCGATCATGTTGATCAGGGTCGATTTGCCGCATCCGTTGGGCCCGAAGATCGAGGTGATCTTGTGCTTGGGGATGTCCAGATCCAGGTTTTCATACAGCGGCCAGCCGGCAAAGTACTTGGTCAGGCCGCGGAGGGTGATGTGCGTACCGGCCACACCCGGCCTGAAAGCCGGGCGCGGTACATCGGCATACACCGGTCCGTTGATCACTTCGCTCATCGTCCGCTCCAGTGAACAATGCGTCGCTCGATGGCCAGGAACAGCACATTGAGCGCGTAGCCCAAAATTCCGGCGGCCATGATGGCGGCATACATGGTTTTGACATTCATGACCTGCTGGGCATCAATGATCTTGTGGCCCAAACCGCTCTCCGAGCCGATGAACATTTCGGCCACCACCACGATCACCAGCGTCATCGAGATGGCCGATCGCAGGCCGACAAAGGCCGGTTGCAAGCTTTCCCAGAACAGCACGTCCTTGAAGATTTGCCAGTTGCTGGCCCCCATCACCTTGGCGGCGGCCACCCTCTGCTTGCGCGCGTTGATGACCCCGTAGGCACAATTGAAGACCACGATGAGGAAGGCGCCAAAGGCTGCGATCGCGACCTTGTTGACATCGGAGATGCCAAAGATCAGCAGAAACAGCGGGATCAGGGCCGACGAGGGCGTCGAGCGAAAGAAGTCGATCACAAACTCCACGCTGCGGTAGGCGCGCTCGTTGCTTCCCAGCGCAATGCCCAGCGGCATGCCGATGGCCGTGGCGATGCCAAAGGCCATCAGCGTTCGCTCCAGCGTCACCAGAAAGTGGGGCAGCAGGGCTTTGCCCATCATGCCGTTGATCAGCGTCAGCAGGGTGTCGGCCGGCGGCGGCAGCAAGATGGCCTTGATCCAGCCCGCGCGCACCACCAGATCCCAGATGATGATGAGCAGGATCGGGCCGACCAGCGGCAAGGCGCGGCCCCAGTCCCGGCGCTTGGGTGCGGGCGGTGCAGCCAGCTCGGAGGGCGGCTTCCAGGCCGCTGCAGGTGCGGCTTCAATGTGCGGAGTGCTCACGCTCAGCTCCGGTAGAGCATGCCGGCCACATCCACCTTGCGGCTGAAGATGCCGCGGTCGGTAAACAGGTCGAAGAACTGCTGGAAGTAGGCGATGTCGGCGGGTTTGAAGTCGGTGGACATCATGTAGTCGGCCATCGGCACCTCGTTGGTCAGCGCGCCTTCGATCGCGGTGTAGCCTTTGAGCGCCGGGCGTGCTTCGGCGGGATTGTTCTTGACCAGGTCCACGCCGCGCTTGTAAGCGGCAATGAAGCGGCGCGTCACGTCAGGGTGCTTCTTGATGAACTCGCTGGTCAGGCTGGCCGAGCCGCCGTGCCAGGGCGCCATGGGGTTGCCGAGCACATACTTGGCGATCACGCCGACCTCCAGGTTGCGGGTGGTGCCGTTGAGCCGACCGATGGTGCCCGTCGGTTCAAGGGTGTAGCAGGCATCCACTTGCCCGGCCACGATGGAGGCGATGTGCTGGCCTATGGGCAGTTCGACCACGGTGACATTCTTGGCACCGGCGCGCTCGACCACGGTGCGGGCCAGCACCACATTCTGAATGCCGGGGCCGCAGGCCACGCGCTTGCCCGACAGTTCAGCGATCGACTTGATCGGGCTGTCTTTGCCGACGATGAACTGGTCCAGCACAAATTTCGTGTTGGTCGGGTTGGTGCAGAAGATCTTGAGCAAGCCCGGCTGGGCGATTTCGGCAATACCCAGTGCGGCCGAGCCGGTTCCGTTGGCGCTGCCTTCAGCGCGGCCGGCGATCATGGCCTCGGCCACCTGCTGCGGGCTGGCGAGCTTGAGCGCCTCGACATCCAGGCCCGCATCCTTGAAGTAGCCTTTTTCGATGGCGGCAAAGAAGGGGATGCCCGAGGCCACCGGCCAGAAACCCAGGCGTATCTTGGGCGAGCTTTGCGCACGCACCAGCGCGGGTGCGCCCAGGCTGGCCAGAGCCAGGCCGCCAGCCTTCAGGGCAGTGCGCCGGCGCAGGAGGGGGTTGGTATTCGACAGAGGCAGGATGATTGGGCTCATGTTGTTCTCCGGTTGAAGGGGGGAAGGAATGGATTCAGGCGGTGGCTTGCTGCCTGTTGTGGATGTAGGCGCGCCAGCCACCGAACGCGCTGATGTCCTCGGCCGAGCTCAGGGCCTGTGGCTCGCACAGAAAGCCCTGCACCCGGGTACCGTCTTCGAGCTCGAGCGTGCCTATGCCCAGCGGCGCTGGAATCAGAGCCACAAAGGACCCATAGGCGCAGGCGGGCATCTGCCAGACCTCAAGCTCGATCGCGTGGCCCTGTTGAGCATCGACCCGCAGCAGGCCCGGTTTGGGGGGCGTGCTCTCGGGCAGCGCAAACAAGCGGTAGCAGGCCGCTGTGCGGACGCGCCGCAGCAGTCGGCCCCCGCGCTCGGTGAGCTGGGCGTTCAGCGGCATGCCGCTGAGGTGAGCGCCGACCACCGCCACCTGCACCCAGGGCCCGCCGTCTTCGGGCACGGCCAGCGGGATGTCGTGGCTCACCGGCTCGGAAGTGGCGCCCTGGTTCAAGCCGGTGGCGGCGTGGTAGCGCGCGCCCAGCTGGGCCAGACGCCAATCGCTGCCGCAGGGGCCGATCAAGGTGATGCCGTGGGCCAGTCCGCGCTCGTCGAGGGCGCTGGGCACGGACAGGGCCGCATAGTCCAGTAGGTTGACGAAGTTGGTGTAGTGGCCGAGCTGCCGGTTCAGCCGCACCGGATCGTCGCGCATCTGGCTGATCGTGTAATGGGTGGGGGCGGTGGGGACCAGCAGCAGGTCTATGTCGTGCCACATCGGTGCGACCTGCTGGGCCAGCGCCTGCAGCCGTGTGCGGGCCTCAAAGACATCGGCCGCGCTGTAGCGGCGGCCTGCCTCGATGATGCTGCGTACGGGCTCGATCACCTCTTGGGCATGGGCGTCAAAAAACGGGCGGATGGCGGCATAGCGCTCGGCCACCAGGGCGCTGCCGTAGAGCAAGTCGGCTGCCTGGGCCAGGGGTTGGTAATCGATAGGGACTGCCGTGCCGCCGAGCGCGCTCAGTCGCTCGACGGCTTGGTCGAAGGCCGCAGCAGCATGCGCGTCGCCAAAGAATTCCAGCGCGGCAGGCACACCGAAGCGAAAGCGCGCAGGCAAGGGCCGCACATCGAGGCTGAGGTGGCGCGAATACGGGTCGGCCGCATCATGACCGCGGGCGCACAGCAGCACCTGCCAGGCTTGCTGCACCGTGCGCGCGAAGATGGAGACCACATCCACACTTTGCGCTGCAGGCAGAATGCCACGGGTGCTGATCAGTCCCCGAGAGGGCTTGAGCCCGACGATGTTGTTGAGACCGGCTGGCACCCGGCCCGACCCGGCGGTGTCGGTGCCCAGGGCAAAGTCGGCCTCGCCGGTGGCCACCACATGGGCCGAACCCGAGCTCGATCCACCGCTGACATAGGAAGGGTTGAGCGCATTGGGCACGGCCCCGTAGGGTGAGCGCGTGCCATTCAAGCCGCAGGCAAATTGGTCCAGATTGGTTTTGCCCAACAAGCATGCACCAGCATCGAGCAGGCGACGCACCACTTCGGCGCTCTGGGAGGGCGTGTGCGCGAAAGCCGGACAGGCTGCAGTAGTCGGCAGGCCCTGCACATCGACGTTGTCCTTGACTGCAAAGCGCAGGCCGGCCAGCGGCCCCTGCGCAGTGGTCTGCACCGGGATGTCGAGCTTGAGGATCCAGGCTGGCGCCTCCTGGCCCGCGGGGCTGGGCGGATGAGAGGGCGCGGCAGGCTCGAAGGGGCGAGACATTTTGGTGCATCCAAACTTGTATCCAAGTCAAGATGCAAGGCCCGTGCCACGAGCCTGCGAGGTTGCGTCCTCGCAGCGATGCGGTCCGTCAGTCCATCAGTGTGTCTCTGCGAGCAGCCCCATGCCGGGCAGGGGCTCGGTGATGCCCAGGCGACGCAGGGCCAGCCAGTAGGTGGCCACATTGACGCCAATCAGCGGCTTGCCGCGCCGCTTTTCAATCGCGGGGGTCAGTGCCGAGACCGGCAGATTGGTACCCACATGCACCAGGGCTTCGGCCCGCGGATGGTCCACCGTGTCAAAGCCCTGCAGGATCTGCTCGGCGCCAAAGCGCGCCACGGCGGTCGGTCCGGTGGACTTGAGCCCGTGGGTGTGGACCACCTCATAGCCGCAGGCGGTGAAGAAGGCCGCAATCATTTCATCGGCCGGCGGCCAGTAGGGTGTGAGCACCGCAATGCGCTTGGGGCGGCCGACTGCCTCCAGCCCGGCAAGTACCGCGCGCGAGGGGGTGACGAAGGGAATGCCGCTGAGCTTTTCCAGTCGCCGCTCTTCGGCCAGGGCTTGCTCGCCATCGCCGCGAAAGGAATGAATGGAGTGCCCGTGCGCCACCACATGCGGCTCACACAGCAGCACCAGCTCCAGCGCTTCTTCGAGCTCGCCCTTTTCGGTGCGCAGCGCTTGCTTGTAGGCTTCCTGGTCATCGTAGGGCCGGGGTGGCAGGCGCATCCGGGTGACATGGTTGGTCACGCCGGCGGGCCGCATCGCCTCCATTTCGGGCTGCACCACGGTGTTGGTGGCTGGCACCACCACCGCCACCTTGGCGCGAGTGGCCAGGCTGTCGGTGCTCGGGGGGCGTTGCTCGATGCTCATGGTCTCTTCCTTGCGGGTTGGCGCCGTTAGCGGCAGGGCGATGCCCGGCCCATCAGGTGATGGCATTGGCGCGCGCGATGCTGTTGATCATGGAGGACATCAGCAGGTAGGCACGCGCCTTGACCGGGTCGGCGGCCGTCTGGCGCAGCTCTTCAAAGCGCGCCAGACGGGTGGGCAGGTCTTTTTCTTCCAGGTTTTTTTTGTTCTTGACCGACAGGGTCTGCACATACTCCATGGCGACCGTGTGGCGTTGGCGGTGATACAGGTCGAGCAGGTCCGTGCTGGCGCTGCCCTGCATGACCCGGGCGAGCTTTTCGCCCAGGTTGACTGCATCATGGATGCCGCTGTTCAGGCCAAAGCCGCCCAGCGGGTTGTTGACATGGGCCGAGTCACCGGCGAGCAGCACCCGGCCGACGCGAAACCGCTGGGCCACGCGTTGGTGCACCCGATAGACGCTTTGGTGCACGATGGGGTAGGTGCTGCCATCGGCGGCGCCAATGATGCGGTTGATGGCCCGATGGGCGAAGGCAGGGGCCAGTACCTCCTCGTCACTGAGCTCGTCGGTCACTGGCATGGTCATGCGCCACAGGCCGGGCGGACCGGCATCGGGCATGCGAAAGAAGGCCAGCCACTGCTGCGGGTCGCTGATGTAGGCGTTGTCGGCATAGCCCAGGGGTTCAAAGTCGAAGGAAGTGCTGACCACGGTGTAGCGTTCGGGCCAGGTGTAGCCGTCAAATTCAATGCCGGCGCTCTTGCGCACCGCACTGCGGCCGCCGTCGGCGCCCACCAGGTAGCTGCCCTCGATTTCCACCTGACCCTGGGCATGGCGAGCGACGGCACGCACCCGCTCGCTGTCCTGCGTCAGCTCAATGAACTCATGCCCGAACAGCACCTGCGCGTGGTCGTAGGCCTGCAGCTTCTTGAGCAGAATGGGCGTGAGTCGGTGCTGCTCCAGGTGTAGGCGAAAGGGATAGGGTGTGTCGTGCCTGAGCAGGTCGAGATCCCACAGCGCAATCAGTCCGTACTCGCGGTCGCGAGACTGCCAGTGCCGCACCTTGAGGCCCACCTCGAGCATGGCCTCGGCCACACCCTCGGGCTGCAGCATCTCCAGCGTCGGCGGATGAAAGGTCCCCGCGCGCAGGTCCAGGGTGGTGCCGGGCTCGGCTTCCAGCACGATCACCGGCACCTGCCGTCGCGCCAGTTCCAGCGCACACAGTAGGCCCACGGGGCCAGCTCCGACCACGATGACAGGCGGCTGGGAAGGACTCATAAGTCTCGAGGAAGTTGACGGGAGAGCAATTGCCGGGCGCGCTCGATCACCGGCCGGTCGATCATCTGGCCGGCCAGTCGCTGCGCGCCTTCGCCCTGAGCAGCAGCGGCCAGCACGGCCTGGGCCCACTGAAGTTGCGCCGGTGAGGGCGCAAAGCCTTCATGCACCGCCGCGATCTGGGCCGGGTGGATGCACAGCTTGGCCCCAAAGCCGTGGCGCGCCGCACGGGCCGCATCGTGGCGCACCGGCTCAGGCTGGTCCAGTACAAAGCTCACGCCGTCGATGGGCGCTGGCAGTCCTGCAGCTGCACAGTGCAGGACCATGGCCTGCCGGGCCAGCAGCAGGCTGTCCCAGCTGTCCTCGCAGCCCAGGTCGCGCGACAGATCGGCCGACCCGAAGGCCAGTCGATGCAGCCCCGGCAGCGCAGCCAGCTCGGTCAGAGCCGCGATGCCGCGCGCCGATTCGACCAACGCGATCAGCGGCAGGCCCGTCTGGGCCTGCACGGCAGCCAGGTCCTGGGCGCGCTCGCTTTTGGGCAGCATCACACCGGCCAGTCGCGCGCGCGCGCTGGCGGCAAGGGCCAGGTCTTGTTCGAACCAGGGCGTGCCCAGGGCATTGATGCGCAGCCAGGGTTTGAGTGCCCCTGCTTGCAGATGGGTGGCCAGCTGCTCGCGGGCGGCCTCTTTGTGCGCCGCATCCACCGCATCTTCCAGATCGACGATGATCGCCTGCGCGCCGGCCGCACTGGCCTTGGCGATGCGCTCGCATCGGGTCGCCGGCACGAACAGATAGCTGACCGGCAGCATGGCCTCAGCGCAGGCGGATGCGGCCATCGACGCCCACCTGACCGATGTTGTTGGTGGTCCAGACTTGCAGGTCCTCGCCCTCGGGCGTGCAGTGCAGATGAAAGCCGGCGATATCGAAGGTGGGTTTGAGGGCCCGGAACTCAAATGTCGCCAGCGCACGGCCGGGGGCGATCTTCGTCTGCACCCAATGCGTCAGCAGCGTGGCCAGCAAGGGACCGTGCACCACCAGCCCCGGATAGCCTTCGACCTGCCGGCAGTAGTCGGCATCGTAGTGAATGCGGTGCCCGTTGAAGGTGGCGGCTGAATAGCGGAACAAGGCCACCGGATCGCAGTGCCAGGCCAGGGTCGATTGGCCCTGGCGCTCGAAGGTATGCACCCCTGCGCGCACCTGCTGGCCGAGCTGGCGCAGGTTTTCGGCTTCGGCCTCGGTCGCCGCCTCCCGGTAGACGATGTCGTGCTCTTCCTGGAGGATCTCGCCTCCGGCATCGGCATAGCGATGGCGCACCGTTACAAATACCATCTGCCCGCTGCGCCCCGTCTTCTCGCTGACCTGGGTGATTTCCGAGTGTTTGTTCACCCGCATGCCGGCCTCGAAGTCGCGGCTCCAGCGCAGGCGGCTGCCCGCCCACATGCGCCGCGGCAGCGCCACCGGGGGCAGAAAGTCTCCGCGCTCGGGGTGTCCGTCGGGGCCCAACAGGCGCTGCACCTGCAGCGGATTGAAGAACAGCCAGTGCCAGCCGGCAGGCAGGGGCCCGGGGCCCAGAGGCTCGCGCATGCGAGCCTCGTCGTTCATCAGCGAGGCCATTTGCCGCAGCGGCACTTCACTAAGGGTCTCGCTGAGGGTTTGCTGTCGACCGACCCAGTCTTGCAAGGAGGGGGAACTCATGGACACATTCAGTAAGAGCGGGGCATGCCCAGTACATGCTCGCCGATGTAGGACAGGATGAGGTTGGTGGAGATGGGCGCCACCTGGTACAGGCGCGTCTCGCGGAATTTGCGCTCAATGTCGTATTCAGCGGCAAAGCCAAAGCCGCCGTGGGTCTGCAGGCAGACATTGGCCGCCTCCCAAGAGGCATCGGCGGCCAGCAGCTTGGACATATTGGCTTCAGCCCCACAGGGCTGGCCGGCATCAAACAACTCGCAGGCGCGCCAACGCATCAGGCTGGCGGCCTCCACATTCACATGGGCGCGCGCGATCGGGAACTGCACGCCCTGGTTCTGGCCAATGGGTCGATCAAAGACGCGCCTGTCCCGGGCGTAGGTGCTGGCGCGGTCGATGAACCAGTAGCCATCGCCTATGCACTCGGCCGCGATCAGGATGCGCTCGGCATTGAGTCCGTCGAGGATGTACTTGAGGCCCTTGCCTTCCTCGCCGATGCGGTGTTCCACCGGAATTTCCAGGTTGTCGATAAAGATCTCGTTGGTCTCGTGGTTGACCATGTTGCGGATGGGCCGCACCGTGATGCTCTTGCCCACGGCCTCGCGCAGGTCGACCAGAAACACCGACAGGCCTTCGCTCTTTTTTTGCACCTCGGCCAGCGGCGTGGTGCGGGCCAGCAGCAGCATGTAGTCCGAATGTTGCAGCCGTGAGGTCCAGACCTTCTGGCCGTTGACCACATAACGGTCGCCCTTTCGCGTGGCGGTGGTCTTGAGCTTGGTGGTGTCGCTGCCGGTGGTGGGCTCGGTCACCGCCATCGATTGCATGCGAATCTGGCCGCTGGCAATGCGTGGCAGCAGATCTTTTTTCTGCTGCTCTGAGCCGTGCCGCACCACGCAGCCCATGACATACATCTGCCCATGGCAGGCGCCGGAGTTGCCGCCGGCGCGGTTGATCTCTTCCATCACCACGCTGGCCTCGGCCAGCGACAGGCCGGAGCCGCCGTATTCCTCGGGGATCAGGCCCGAGAGCCAACCGGCTTCGGTCAGTGCGGTGACAAATTTCTCGGGGAAGGCCCGCGCCTCGTCGACCTCTTGCCAGTAACGCGAATCAAAAGCCGAGACAACTTGCCGCACGCCTTCGCGCAGCTCGGGAAAATCATGAGGGTGCATGGTGTTATTTCTGTGCGGTGGCGAACATCTGTCCGCCTTCGACATTGATGACCAAGCCGCTGAGGTAGCTGCACAGCGGCGAGGAGCAGAACACGGCCAGCTCGGCGATCTCGCTGGGCTCGGCCAGGCGACCCAGCGGGTAGCGGCCGGTCAGCTCCTGCCAGCGCCGGGCGTCGCCCAGCAGCTTGGCCGCCTGCTGTTCCAGCAGACCCTGCATGCGGTCGCTGCGCGTGGGGGCCGGGTTGATGCCAAACACCCGCACGCCTTGCCTCAGGCTGTCGCCGCCCACGGCGTTCGTGAAGGCCATCAGTGCGGCGTTGCCCGTGGAGCCGCAGATGTAGTCGGCTCGCGGCATGGCGCCGGCCAAGCCGATGATGTTGCAGATCACGCCGTTCCCGCGCGCCTGCATGGCCGCCAGAAAAACGCGGGTCATGTTGATGTAGCCCAGCACCTTGAGTTCCCAGGCCTGGCGCCAGCGCGTCTCGTTCACATCCCACAGATTGCCACCCGGAATGGCGCCTGCGTTGTTGACCAGGATGTCGATGTCGCCCACTTGCTGCGCAAGTGCCTCGGAGGCGCCGGAGACCGACAGGTCCATCAGCACGGTCTGCGGTTGCGACAGCCCGCCTTCCTGAAACCGCACCAGGGCCCGGTCAAGATTGGCTTGGTCGCGCGCCACCAGGATGGGCCGGGCGCCCTCACGGGCGAAGGCCATCGCAATCGTCAGCCCGATGCCGCGCGAGCCTCCGGTCACCAGTACGCGCCGGTCTTTGAGTTGTAGATCCATGTGTGTCCTTGAAGAAAAATCAGCGCGGCACGGGCCGCGCCCAGGGTCAGGGGCTGGGCGCGGGGACCTGCTCCTTGTACCAGTGGGCGATCTGGCTGCCCGTCATGAAGGTGACCTGGGGCGACTTCATCAGCAGGTCGAGCATGCGCTCCAGGTATTCAAACCGGTGCGGCACGCCAATGAGGTGCGGATGCAGGCCGATGGCCAGCACGCGCGGGTGGGTGCGGGCCTCACGCTCGAACAGGCGCAGCGTGTTCTCCAGCCGCAGGAGCATTTCTGGCGAACTGTGCTTTTCCACGGCATAGATGATGGAATCATTGATCTCGACGTTGTAGGGCACTGACAGCAGCGGGCCCTCGCGGGTGTGCATCCATCGTGGTACATCGTCCACCACCCAGTCACAGACATATTCAAGTCCCTGGCGCTTGAGGATTTCCGGCGTGTCAAAGGACTCCCGCAAGCCCGGGCTGAGCCAGCCGCGTGGACGGGCCCCGGTAAAGTCGGCGATCATGTCCAGCGCGGTGACGATCAGGGCTTCTTCGCCTTCGGCATGATTGAGCGCCTTCTGGTGCACCCCGTGACCGATGAACTCCCAGCCCGCCTGATGCATGGCTTGGGCGGCGCGCGGATAGGCCTGAATCACCCCGGCGTTGAAGCTGGTGGAGGCCGGCAGTCCCCGGCTGGCGATGGCTTGGATGATCCGCGGCAAACCCGCGCGCATGCCGTAATCGGCCCAGCTGAAATTGGGCACATCGGGGATGGTTTCCTTGCCGTGGGGCGGCGTGATGATGGTGCGCGGCATGGCCGACTCAAACTGCCAATGCTCCACATTGACCACCAAGTGCACCACAATGGACTTGCCACCGGCCGGCCGCAGCGTCGGGCCATCGTCGGAAAAGAGATAGGGGATGCGCGGGTTAGCCATAAGTGTGCCCATCAGTCCTGTGTACACAATCGATCTTAGGCGTTGCCACCCTTGCGGCCCGCTGGCTCGGCAGGGCTGGAGTGCCGTTGAGGGGTATTGCGCCGGGGCCGAGACATCCTGGCCCGCTCACAGGCAGACTACTCCCTGCGTGCCAGCGACTCCTGTGTCCTGGTGGAGCCCGTTTGGTTTTTTCCTGTCCTCTAAGGAGCTTTTTATGTTTTCTGTGCGTACCCTGACGGCGGCTGTGCTGGGCCTGGCGGGCCTGCTTCAGTCGGCCTTGGCCATCGGCCCCATGCCGGCACCCATGCCTACCCGCGAGACCATCACCATCGGCTATGTGAAGGTGGGCCATGTCTCGCCGCTGCAACTGGTGGAGGATGAACTCAAGAAGATGAACATCGATGTCAAGCGCGCCGAGTTTGTGCGCTATGCCGACGCGCGAACCGCGATTCTGTCCAACTCGGTCGATGTGTCGGTCGTCGGTCCGGCTGATCTGGCCATCGCGGCCAGCCAGGGTTCGCGCAACATCATCGGCCTGACGGGTGTGGCCACATCGCCCAAATATCTGGTGGTGCGCAAGGGCGTGACCATCAACAACTGGAACGACCTCAAGGGCAAGCGGGTGGCTGTGGCCCCCGGCTCGGCGGTCTGGTTTGCCTGGGCCATGAGTTTGGTGGAGAACAACATCCCCTACAACACCTTCCAGGCCATTAATGTGCAGGGCGGTGGCACGGCCTTCGTGCAGGCCCTCAAGCGTGGCGATGTGGACGCCATCTTGAGCTGGGAGCCCTTTGAGTCGGGTGTGGTCGCCGAGGGCGCCGCCTACTTCGCCACCAGTCTGGTCGACTACAGCAAGTCCCGTGCGGTGGGCTCGGAGCTGGGTCTGCTGGCCGCCTCGGGCGAGGCCTATGCCAAGCGGCGCGAGCTGATCCGCCGTTTCCTGTGGGCCTATCTGAGTGCCGAGGACCGACTGGCCAAGGACCCCAATCTCTTTATGAATACCTATTCGCAGTACACCGGCCTGCCGCTGGAAGTCACTCGCGAGTCGCACAAGCTCATCAAGCTCGGCGGCATTCTTGATCGCGAACAGGTGGCCCGTCTGGCCGAGGCGTCTTTCAAGCAGGGCGTGATCCAGACCGATGTCACCCGCCAAGCGGCCGAGCTGTACGATGACAGCATCGCGCGCGAGATCCGCGGCCGTCGCTAAAGCGATGCCAGCAACTGCAAGCCGGCCCACGGGCCGGCTTTTTTGTGGGGGCTCAATGTCCACGGATGGTGTGAAGGATGGACAGCTTCATTTCATTGAAGGCGGCTGAGGCGGTGACATCGATGCTGCGCGGCCGCTCCAGGTTGACCTTCAGTGTGGTTTGTATGCGCCCGGGCCGGGCTGACATGACATGAACCGTGTCCGATAGAAACAAGGCCTCGTCGATATCATGGGTCACGAAGATCACGGTGGGCTTGAGCTTGTCCCATACCGACAGCAAAAGCTCTTGCATCGACAGGCGGGTCTGCGCATCAAGCGCCCCGAAGGGCTCGTCCATGAGCAGAACCTTCGAGCCCAGCGTCAGCACGCGCGCAATGCCCACGCGCTGGCGCATGCCGCCCGACAGTTGTATCGGCAGGTGGTGTTTGAAGTCGCTCAAGCCCACCAGAGCCAGCATCTCCTCGGCCCGGTCCTTGTAGTCGGCCGGCGACTGGCCTTGCGCCTTGGGGCCAAAGACCACATTCTCCCAGACGCTGAGCCAGGGGAAGAGGGCCGCTTCCTGGAATACGACGCCGCGGTCGGGCCCGGGGGCCAGCACGGGTTGTCCCCCCACGGTCAGTGTGCCAGAGGTCAAGGGCTCGAAACTCGCGACCAGATTGAGCAGGGTGGACTTGCCGCAACCCGACGGACCGAGCAGCGCGGCAAACTCGCCCGGGGCAATGTCCAGGTGAATGTCCTGCAGCGCCTGGACCGGCGGATCGCCGGGGTAGGTCTTGTGGACCTGGTCGATATGAATGTGCGACATGGTTGAGCTTTCAGTTCAATGGTTTTGCAGCAGTCGCCAGCGCAGTACCCGCCGTTCAAGGAGGACGATGAGCCTGTCACTGAGAAAGCCCATCAGCCCGATGGAGGCCATATCGGCCAGCACGATGTCCATGCGACCGACATAGTAGGCATCCCACAGCACATACCCCAGCCCCGATTTGACGGCCACCATTTCGGCGGCCACCACGGCCGTCCAGGCGATGCCCAGACCGATGCGCATGCCGGTGAAGATGTTGGGCAGCGCGGCTGGAAACACCACCCGCCGCAGCAGGGTCCAGGAGGAGGCGCCCATCATGCGCGCCGCGCGCATCAGGTTCTTGTCGACATCGCGCGCACCTTGCGTGGTGTTGACCACAATGGCGAAAAAGCCACCGACGAAGATCAAGGAGATCGATCCGAGGTCACGGATACCGAAGACGGCAATCGAAAACGGCAGCCAGGCCGTGATCGGGATGGGGCGCAGCACCTGCACCATCGGGTCGGCCATGGTGGCCACCAGGCGGTTCCATCCGATCATCAGGCCCAGAGGGATCCCGATCGCCATGGCCAGGGCAAAGCCCTGAATCACCCGGATGCCGGAGTACTCCACATTGGACCACCAGGTGCCCAGGTAAGGGTTCAGGCTCATGCCGGTGGGTTTGACGAAGATCCAGTCGTACCAGGCGTCGAGCACCAGCGTTGGGCTGGGCACCATGGCCTGCATGCCCGGCCGGCTGCCCACCACCTGCCAGATCGCAATCACGATGGCCGGGATGATCAGGCTGAGCAGACTTAGATTGGCGGGTTTCTTCATGGCATCTCCTGTTCAACAATGGCTTGGGCGGCCGTGCTCATAACTCGACCGTCTCGAATTGCCCCGGCAAAATGATTTCAAGCATTTCGCAGCCGTCGGAATAATCGATGACTTGGTGGCGTATTCCTGCCGGCTGTATCCAGCAGGAGCCGGCGGTCATCTTGATGCGGCCCTGGCCTTCATACTCGCCGATCATCCAGCCCTTGAGCATGTAGAGCATCTGGAACTGCACATCGTGGTAGTGGGGAATCGTGACCACCTTCGGGTCGCACTTACCCAGCAGACGGATCACATGGGCCTGCACGGCGCCGCCGGTGGCCGCTTCCATCAGCAGATCACGGTAGGCCGCGTAGGTGCGCAGCCCCGTCTTGAACTGGGCATTCCTGGCGTGTGTGGCCACGAAGGTCTGTGGCTTCCACACGATCTTCGGTGGCTTACCCGGCTTGGGTGATGCCTTGCGCGCCGGGGCGCTCTTGCGGGTGGGCCGGGCTTGGGGTGCGGCTTGGCTCGTGGTGGACTTGCGGGTGGCCATGGGAATCTCCAGGTCGAGGTTTAGGCTGAGCCCTGCGGGCGCAGCTCAATCAGATCGGGGCAGCAGTTGGGCTCGGCTCCTACCGCATAGGCAACTGCCTGCGCCACCTCGTCGGCGGTCAAGGCTTTGAATTTGCGGGTCGCCACCGAGGCCAGAACATCCGGATGGGTGCTGCCGGCGCGGATCTCGGTGTCGACCATCCCCGGCGCCACCTCGGTGACCTTGATGCCGTGGCCCTGCAGCTCAATGCGCAGGGACCGTGCCAGCGCCGACAGTGCGTGCTTGGTGGCGCAATACACCGAGGCCAGTCGGTAGACCTCGCGTGCGGCGATGGAGGACATGAACACGATATGCCCCTGCTTGCGGGCGACCATGGCCCTGGCGATGATTTGGCTGACCTCCAGGGCTGCCAATACATTCGTCTGGAACATCCACTGGCAGTCGGCTGGACTGAGCTCGAGTATGGGCGCGTAGCGCAGTACGCCGGCGTTGTTGACGAAGATGTCCACTTGCGGCGCGAGGGCTTCTATTTGCTTGAGGTAGGGCGCTTCGGTCAGATCGCCGGGCAGGGTGAGCACCTGTCCGCTGGGCAACTGGGCTTGCAGGGCGGCCAGCGCATCCTGACGCCGACCCAGGGCGATGATGCGCGCGCCTTGCCCGGCCAGCTGCAGCGCAGTGGCGCGGCCGATTCCGGCGGAGGCGCCGGTGATCAGGGCTGTCTTTCCGTGCAGGTTCATCGTCAATCCTCTGGTTCAGCGGCCCGTAAAGTGGGGCGCGCGTTTCTCGGCGAAGGCGCGTCGGCCTTCGGCATAGTCTTCGCTGGCAAAACAGGCGGCAACAGCCGCCTCCACCGCGGCGCTGTCGGCCTGAGGCCCCTCGCGTAGGCTGATAAAGGCCAGCTTGGCTGCACGCAGGGTCAAGGGCGCGTTGCCGGCGATCAGATGCGCCGTTTCCCGGGCATGTTCGATCACATCGGCATGCACCGACTGAACGATGCCCAGTTGGCGCGCCTGCTCGGCCTCGTAGATGCGCGCGGTGTAGAAGGCTTCGGCCGCGTTCATGGGCCCCAACGCGGCCACCAGAGCGCGGGTGCTGCGCCAGGCATAGCCCAAGCCCAGACGAGCGGCGGGCATGCGAAAGCGCGCCGTGCTGTTGCAGTAGCGTAAATCGCAGCTCAGGGCCAGACCCAGGCCGCCGCCAAAGCAAATGCCGCTGATGGCGGCAATCACGGGGCGCGGAAACTCGGCCAGGGCCGTCTGCGCGGTGTCGACAGCGCGGTCGTAGGCGGCCACGCTCTGCTGGCTGTTGCGCTGTTGCTCAAACTCGGAGATGTCGGCGCCCGATACAAACGCTTTCTCGCCCCGGCCGCGCAGCAGCAGCACCCGCACCGACTCGTCCTGACGCAGCTGCTCGAGCAGTTGGGCCAACTGCAGCCACATCGACAGCGACATGGCGTTGTACTTGGCCTCGTTGTCCAGTACGACGGTGGCCACATGGCCTTCGATGTGGTGCAGGACCTGTGCCATAGTCAGACCATCCCCTGCTCGTGGAATCGCGCAATATCCGCGGGTGAATAACCGGCTTCGCGCAGTACCTCGTCGGTGTGCTCCCCCCAGTTGGGGGCTGGGGCTACTACGCTTGCCGGCGTGCGCTCGAGCGTCACCGGCTGGGTGATGTAGAGCATTTCCTGGTCGAAGGAGGTTGTCATGGGCGCGGTGACCTTGAGGTGTTGCACCTGCGGGTCTTGCATCATTTGCGGCACGGTGTAGACCGGGCCGGCGGGCACGCCGGCGGCGTTGAGGCTGTCGATCCAGTGCGCCACCGGCTGATGGCGAAAGATCTCCTGCAGCTCGGTATTGAGCCGGGCGCGATGCTTTACCCGCAGCGGTTCGTCAAGGAATTGCGGATCATCGAGCCATTCGGTCTTGCCCAGCAGCTGGCACATGCGCTGCCAGCTGCCCTCGCCCGAGGCGCCCAGATTGAAGCAGCCATCGCTGCCCTCGAACAGGCCCATGGGGCTGCTGGTCGGGTGGTCATTGCCCACCTGCACCGGCAGGTCGCCGTCATTGATGCAACGCGCCACCTGGAAGTCCATCATGGCAATTTGCGAATGCAGCAGCGAGGCATGCACCCACTGACCACGACCCGAGACCTCGCGCTCGAGCAAGGCCGTCAGGATGCCCAGGGCGCAGTACAGGCCCGCGCTCATGTCGGCCACCGCCAGGCCGGCGCGCACCGGTCCGCCGCCGGGGTGGCCGGTGACGGACATCAGACCGCCCATGCCCTGGATGATCTGGTCAAAGCCCGGCCGCTTGGCATACGGACCGTCCTGACCAAAGCCCGAAATACTGGCCAGCACCAGGCGGGGGTTGACCTTGGAGAGCGTCTCGTAGTCCAGGCCCAGCTTTTTCTTGACATCGGGGCGCCAGTTCTCGATCAGTACATCGGCGCCCTGCACCAGACGCATGAGCACCTCGTAGGCGCCCGGCTTTTTGAGGTTGAGCGTCATCGACCGCTTGTTGCGATTGATGTTCTGGAAGTCGCCGCCCTTGCGGTTGGCGGCGAACATGGCTTCATTCGGATCCACGCCCGGCGGCGGCTCGATGCGAATGACATCGGCGCCGAAGTCGGTGAGCATGCGCACGCAGTTGGGGCCGGCGCGCACGCGCGAGAGGTCGAGTACCCGGAAGCGGGCGAGGGCCTGTGAGGCCTTGATGGCGGGCATTCAGTTCTCCGTAGCCGCGAGGTTCCAGCCCGGCAGAAAGCCGGCGCTGCCAAAACGGCGCTCTTGCAGCTGCGCGGCCACCGCCAGCAGCTCGTTTTCATGGAAGGGCCGTCCCACCAACTGGACGCTGATGGGAAGCCCGCGCTTGTCGCGTGCAATCGGAAGCACCAGAGCGGGTAGACCCAGGTAATTGATGAAGCCCATATAGCGGTGCAGTGCAAACAGCTCTTGTGGCTCAAAGCCGGTGGCGCCCACTTGTACTGAGTCTGAGTCAGGCAGAGGCCGGGCCAGAGCCGGCAGCATCAGCACGCGGCCTGGCGCCAGCCATCGCTGGCAGAAGCGGCGCAGCTCCAGGCCGCGAGCCGCGATAGCGCCGCGGTACCAGGCCGGCGGTGTCACCAGACCGGGCCAAGCCAGGGCTTGCACGGTTCGGCCCAGCTGGCCTGCAAGCAAGGCCTCTCGCTGCAGCTGGGCCAGTTCGGTCTGCAGCACGATTTCGGTCAGGGCGCTCAGGTGGGCGTGCTCGTCTTGCAGATCCACCTGCTCAGCATCGACTTCGCGGCGCAGCTCGTCCAGCGCCAGCGCCACCTCCTCGTGCAGGTCCGGCATCCAGATCTGCAACGCCGGTTTCGGGCGGGGGGAGTTGGCCGCTCGCAGCTGCGGGGCCAGCGGCGCGAGCAGGGCGGCCGCGTCCTCGACCGTGCGGGCCAGCACCCCGATGGTGTCGAGGGAGGGCGCCAGCGGGGTCATGCCTTGCGTGGGAATCAGGCCCAGGGTGGTTTTGAGCCCCACCAGGCCGCAGGTGGCCGAGGGAATGCGCACCGAACCGGCGGTATCGCTGCCCAGCGCACCATAGGCCAGGCCGCCGGCCACGGCCACCGCGCTGCCGCTGGAGGAGCCGCCCACCGCGGCCTGTGGATGCAGCGGATTGATGCAGCGCTCGAAGCGCGGGTTGTCAGAGGTCGCGCCACAGGCCAATTCGGGCATGACCAGCGTACCCAGCTGCCCGGCACCGGCGCGCTGCAGCGCGGCGATGGCCCAGGCCGGTTCGAGGCCCGGCTCGGGGCGGCCACGATCGCGTCCGCAGCCAGGGCGGCGGCCCGCGGTGTTCAGGTTGTCCTTGTGCGCCAGCGCAACCCCGGCCAGCGGTCCCCGAGCCCCGGCCGGGCTCTCAAGCGGATGGCTCAGGCAGTGCCAGCGGCGGTCCAGGGCGTCCCGGGCCCGCAAACCCGCTTGCCAAGCTTCCTGGGCCGACAAATCGCCGCGGCCTAGGCCGGTTTGCAGCTGAGTCAGGGTGGGGGGCATCATGGCTTAGGGCAGGCAACACAGCTTGCGCAGGGTCGCCGCGAAGTCCTCATCGGCCGCGGCCTGAGCCTCGCCCACGGCCCGGCGCGCCGAGGGCTCCAGCCGCTGCAACTGCCTGAGCAGCCGCTCGGCCCCGACCGGATGGGCTCCCAGGGTGAGTTCGATGTGCGCGCGCAGCTCTTCGGGCGACATGGGCGGGGGGCGGGTGGGTTGCATACTCAAATGGTTTATAAATATAAATGTAGCCCCTATTTGAATATCAGACAATCCTGGTCGACCATGAAGTCCAACAAATCCGGTTTCGTCAAAGCCAGCGATCAGATCTGCGCGGCCCTGGAGGCGGCCATTCGTGATGGCAGCCTGATGCCCGGCGACCCTGTCGATGAGGCCGACTGGGCCCGTCGTCACCGGGTGTCGCGCACCCCGGTTCGCGAGGCGCTGATTCAGCTTCAGGCCCAGGGCCTGGTCAGCAGCCTGCCCCGCGGCGGCATGGTGGTGGCCAAAATGGACTTGCGTCAGCTGCTGGCGCTGTGGGAATTGCTGGCTGAGCTAGAAGGTGTGGCTGCGCGCCTGGCCTGTCAGCGCATCACGCCGCAGGAGCTGGCCGCGTTCAAGGCCGCCCATCGGGCCAGCGAGGCGGTGATGCTGCAGGAGGACATGGCGGGATGGCAGGAGCACAACCTGCACTTTCACGAGCAGATCTACCAAGCCACGCGCAATCCATTTTTGCGTCAGGAGGTGCTGCGCTTGCGGGCGCGCACCGGCTTTTACCGGCAGCATGCCTTTGGTGCGCTCGGCCGAATCCGCGCCTCCTTTGACCAGCATGCCCTGATCGTGCAGGCCTTCGAGCGGGCTGACCCGCAGGCGGCCTACCAGGCGATGATCGGTCACATGCGGCCGGATCAGGGCGGTGGGTCCATCACCGACTTTGTGGCCAAGCTGCCGCCGGACCTTCTGGACCCTTGATTCTTTTGGGAGGGGTCGGGATGACAGTTGGCTGTAGACTTTCATGAATGCACCGACTCATATGCGGTTTCAAGCTGCTGGGCCTCCTGGGCTGGCTCGGACTATCGGGCCACCTGGCTGCGCAAAGTCCCACCATCACCCGATCATCTGGTGAGGTGTTGCCCATTCGCCTAGAGCTTCGAACTCTAGGGAGGGGGGAGAAGGCGCCCACCGTGATCGTCGGGCACGGCTCGGGTGGCTTGGCTGCGATGCATCGGGAGATGGGATCGACCCTCAATAGCTGGGGGTACAACGCGGTAGTGATCGACCACTACTCGCTCAGGGGCATTGCCGTGCATACGGGTAAGGTGGTTCTTGGCGCCCGCGGTGAGGATCGGGCGCTCGACTTCATCGAGACCGGGCGCTGGATCGCACAGCAGCCCTGGCACGAGGGCAAGATTGCGGTGGTCGGCTTCAGCCAGGGTGGGGGCGGCGTGCTGACCCTGGTTAACGACAGAAACATGCGTAACCTGGACTATGTCTCCGACGCTCAACCCAATCCCATTTCTGTCGCATCGGCTTTTTATCCGAGCTGTTTTTTTTCTCCGCCGCCGGCCAAGCCGTCCATTCCTACACAGGTGCATTTGGCCGAAATGGATGATTTGGCCCGGGTCTCCTACTGCGGCTTGGGCGACGATTCGCCTTACCGGGTCCACCTCTACAAGGGCGCCACCCATTCCTTCGACGAGAGCTTCTCGCCGTTTGCTCGACTGGGTTTTACCCAACGATACAACCCTCGGGCAACGCGCGAGTCCCGCGAAAACCTCAAGAAGTTTCTAGACGAACATCTGCGCTGACGGCCTCGCCCCGCTTTTGGGAGGGGCCTGCCTAGGCCGCCAGTTTTCTCTCGATGGCAGCTTTGGTGTCTTCGAGTTCCCTGGGCAGATGGTGCTTGAGCTGCTGGAAGAGCTCGGCATGCAACTGCATTTCCTGGCGCCAGGCGTGCTTGTCGATGCTGGTCACCTTGTCGAATTGCTGGGCGCTGAAATCGAGCCCGCTCCAGTTGAGCTCTTCATAGCGCGGGGTGATGCCCATCACGCCCTCCTGGCCCGGGCTGCGTTCTTCGATGCGATCGATCATCCATTTGAGCACCCGCATGTTCTCGCCGTAGCCCGGCCAGACGAACTTGCCGTCCTCGCCCTTGCGGAACCAGTTGGTGGTGTAAATCTTGGGCAGCCTGGCGCCCGAGGCCTGCAGCTTTTTGCCCAGGTCCAGCCAATGCTGGAAGTAGTCGCTCATGTTGTAGCCGGCAAAGGGCAACATGGCAAAGGGGTCGCGCCGCACCACGCCTTGCTGGCCGGCTGCGGCTGCGGTGGTCTCCGAGCCCATGGTGGCGGCCATGTAGATGCCTTCGATCCAATCGCGCGCTTCACTGACCAGCGGCACGGTGTTGGAGCGCCGGCCGCCAAAAATGAAGGCGTCGATGGGTACGCCGGCCGGGTCGTCCCAGGCCGCATCGAGCGCCGGATTGTTGGTGGCCGCTACAGTGAAACGGGCGTTGGGGTGCGCTGCCTTGGCTCCCGTGTCCTTGGCGATCTGTGGCGTCCAGTCTTTGCCCTGCCAGTCGATCAGGTGGTCGGGCAGTTGTCCGCTGTCCTTCTCCATCCCCTCCCACCAGACATCGCCGTCATCGGTGAGCGCGACATTGGTGAAAATCACATTCCTGTCGAGCGTGGCCATGCAGTTGGGGTTGGTGTGGTGGTTGGTGCCCGGAGCCACGCCAAAGTAACCGGCCTCCGGATTGATGGCGCGCAAGCGTCCGTCGGCCGAGGGCTTGATCCAGGCAATGTCGTCGCCGATGGTGGTGACCTTCCAGCCCTCCAGGCCCTTGGGCGGCACCAGCATGGAAAAGTTGGTCTTGCCGCAGGCGCTGGGAAAGGCCCCGGCCACATGGTATTTCTTGCCCTCGGGGCTGGTCACACCCAAAATCAGCATGTGCTCGGCCAGCCAGCCCTGGTCGTGGCCCATGATGGAGGCGATCCGCAGTGCAAAGCACTTTTTGCCCAGCAGCGCGTTACCGCCATAGCCCGACCCGTAAGACCAGATTTCGCGCGTTTCCGGGTAATGCACGATGTACTTGGTCTTGTTGCAGGGCCAGGCCACATCCTTCTGCCCGGCTTGCAGCGGCGCCCCCACGGTGTGCACGCAAGGCACGAAGTGCCCCTGGCTGCCCAACACGTCGTACACCGCCCTACCCATGCGGGTCATGATCTTCATGTTGACCGCCACATACGGGCTGTCGGACAACTCAATGCCAATGTGGGCAATCGGCGAGCCCAGCGGGCCCATGGAAAAGGGCACCACATACATCGTCCTGCCGCGCATGCAGCCGTCAAACAGCGGCCGCAGGGTGGCCAGCATTTCGGTCGGATCCATCCAGTTGTTGGTCGGGCCGGCATCCTCCTGCTTGCGCGAGCAGATGAAGGTGCGGTCTTCCACGCGGGCGACATCGCTCGGGTCAGACCAGGCCAGGTAGCTGCCCGGGCGTTTGGCCGGATTGAGCTTTCTGAAGGTGCCGGCGTCCACCAGCTGCCGGCACAGGCGCTCGTATTCTTCCTGGCTGCCATCGCACCAGTGGATGCGATCGGGCTTGCACAGCATGGCCATGTCGGCTACCCAGGCGATCAGCTGGGCATGCTTGATGTGTGCGGGGACCTGAAGATCCAGTCCTTGCATGGCGGGATGGTTCATGGGGGGCTCCGAAGTAATAAGGCGTGATCTCGGCAGCCGCCTGGCCCGGTGCGGGCGGCTGTCGACATGGCGCAGTCCGGTCCAGGAAGCACAGGGTCTGCGGACCCGCGTCCGACCTGGGTCTGCGAATTCTAGGGAGAAGCCTGTAACCGATTCGTCACCAGAGCTTCATCGTCATGCAAAAAATGCATAACCCTATGCGTCGAACGGCCAGGGTTTGAGGGGCAGCCTCTCAGAGGGCGAGGCGACCGGCCTGATAGTCGGCCATGGCCTGGTAGATTTCCTTGCGGGTGTTCATGACGAAGGGGCCGTATTGGACGATGGGTTCGTGCAGGGGCTGGCCGGCAATCAGCAGCAGTCGGCTGGGCCTGTCGGCCCGGACGCACACCCCATCGCGATCAGGTTCGTTGCGCAGAAGGGCCATTTTTTGGGTTGGGACGGTCTGCCCGCCCAACTCCACCTGCCCCCGGTACACATAAATGAAGGCGTTGTGCTCGGGTGGTATGGGCTGTTCGAACAAGGAACCGGGCTGTAACTCGATGTCCAGATACAGCGGCTGCGTCTGCTCGCGTTGCACCGCCCCCGGCGTGCCGCTGCATTGCCCGGCAATGACCGTGACCTGAGCGCCACTGGCCGTGCGGGTCTTGGGTAACTCCTTGGCCTTGAAGTCGCGGTACCAGGGGGCCTGCATCTTGCGCGAGGCCGGCAGGTTGAGCCAAAGCTGAAAGCCCTCCATCAGGCCCTCCTCCTGCTCGGGCAGCTCGGAGTGGATCACGCCCCGGCCCGCGGTCATCCACTGCATGCCGCCGTTTTCCAGAAGCCCTTCGTTACCGGCGCTGTCGCGGTGGCGCATGCGGCCGGCAATCATGTAGGTCACGGTCTCGAAGCCGCGGTGCGGATGGTCCGGAAAGCCCGCCAGATAGTCGTCCGCCTGATCGCTGCCAAAGGCGTCGAGCATGAGGAAGGGGTCCAGCCGCTGCTGCAGTTCCTGAGTCAGGACCCGGGTGAGCTTGACGCCGGCGCCATCAGAGGTGCGCTGGCCGCTGACAAGGCGTTCGATACGGCGCGGGGAGGTGACGATGGATGCAGTCATGGAATGGAAGGTGCGGCGCGGGCCGTGTTGCCCAGGCTTTGGGAGGCCCTGCAGAGGGACGATCAGGAGCCCACGGCCTCGCTCATGCACTTCTTCACATGGCTGTTCTTGGCTGCCCCCGCCAGTTTTTTCTCGCCCGCCGCGGCCTCACACTTGGCTTGTGCATCGGCTTCGCACTTTTTCATGAATGAGCTCTTGGCCGCTCCCGCGAGCTTCTTTTCGGTGGCGGTGGCGGTGCAGGTCGGCTCGGCCGCCGAAACACCCAGGGATACAAGGCCAAGGCTGAGCAAGATGGAAAGAATTTTCATGGTTGTGCAGAGTCCGTTGATAAACATTGACAGCCTATCACGGTGGCAGTGCTTTGTCTCGCGCGGCCAGCTCGGCTAAGGACCGAGTTCCAGGGTGGCTGCCAAAGGCACGCCTTCGGGCGCGGTGTAGTCGGCGATCACCAGGGCCTGGTCGCGCCGCGCCGCGCGCGCGGCAAACTGACGACGCAGGAAGCCCATGGAGGGGGTATCGAGCGCGGAGAAGGGCTGGTCCAGCAGGATCAGCCGGCAGGAGCGGGCCAGGCTGGCGGCAATGAGCACCTTGCGCCGGCCGCCGGTAGAGAGCTGGTACAGCGGTTTATTGAGGTGCGGCGCGAGGTCCAAGCCGTCGATCAGGGGGGGCAGATGCGCTTGCTCCTCGGCCGGCACCCACTGCTGGAACAGCTCGGATACGGCGACTGCGTCGAAGCGGGTGTCGCGTACATCGTGCCAACAGCTCAGGGCCTGCAATTCCTGCGGGCTCACGGGACGGTCGGTCAGGATCTGCCCGGCCTGAGCCTGTCGCTCTCCGGCCAGCAATTGCAGCAGCGTGGTTTTGCCGCAGCCTTCATCGCCAGTGATCAGCGTGACGCCGGCCGGGATTTCGGCGCTGATGTGGTGTAACAGCGGCCGCCCACTGGCCGGAAAGCTCCAGCACAAGTCCTCGATTCGTAGCAGGGGCGTACTCATGGAGGGAGGGTGCCTGGGAGTAAAAGCAAAAAATCCGCCGCGGCGGATTTTGAGCAAGTCCCTAGGCGAGGCTCAGGCCATGGCAACGGCGATGAAGGCCAGCAAGAAAATCAGCACCCCGCCCACCACCGGCAGAACGATAGGGATCAGCGGCATGATCTCGTTCATCGGGTCTTTGTCTTCGTCGTGGTTGTGTGAAGCGTGTTCGGTTTGGCTCATTTCGGGCTCCCTTGTCAAAGCCAGCTTATTTTAGCGTCCGACCGGCTGAGGCAAAAGGCCAAGTCCCGATCGCCGCGAGGGCGCGGCTCCCACGGCTCTGACGAGGCTTTGTGGGAGCGCCGCCCCGGCGCGATGGCGCTTAAATCGGGTCCGACCCCTTGCCTGTTGCGCTCGGGCCTCGCATAAACTCCGGTTTCCAGACCCCGCCCTACCCGGGCGCGGCATTTCATCAGCCTGTTCACAAGACGGGCCCAGCCCTTGAGGAGATCCATCCATGAACGCCCCCCTGCCCGAGCACATCCTTCGGGCGCTCCAATCGGTCACGCTCGACGACAAGTACGCCCTGGACCGCGGCTTGGCTTTTATGAGCGGCGTCCAGGCCCTGGTGCGCTTGCCCATGCTGCAGCGACAGCGTGATCAATTGCTCGGCAAGAACACCGCCGGCTTTGTCAGCGGCTACCGCGGCTCGCCCCTGGGGGGCTATGACCAGGCCTTGTGGAAGGCCAAGGACCATCTCAAGTCCAACCATATTCATTTTCAGCCGGGCGTTAACGAAGAGCTGGCGGCCACCGCCTTGTGGGGCACCCAGCAGTTGGGCTTTGCACCGCCGGTCTCCAACCGTTTCGACGGCGTCTTTGGCATCTGGTACGGCAAGGGGCCCGGCGTGGACCGTTGTTCCGATGTCTTCAAGCACGCCAATATGGCCGGCACCACGCCCTGGGGTGGCGTGCTCGCGGTGGCCGGCGATGATCATGTGGCCAAGAGCTCGACCGCGGCGCATCAGAGCGACCATATCTTCAAGGCCTGCGGTCTGCCGGTGTTTTTCCCGGCCAGTGTGCAGGATGTGTTGGACCTGGGTTTGCACGCCCTGGCCATGAGCCGCTTTGCGGGCGTGTGGGCGGGCATGAAGACGATCCAGGAAATCGTCGAGTCCTCGGCCAGCGTTTGGGTCGACCCCGATCGGGTAGACATCGTGCGGCCCGACTTTGAGATGCCCCCGGGCGGCGTGCACATCCGCTGGCCCGATACCGCGCTGGAACAGGAGGCGCGGCTGTTTGACTACAAGTGGTATGCCGCGCTGGCCTATATCCGGGCCAATCGGCTCAATCGCAATGTGATTGAGGGCCGTAACGGTGGCAGCGGAGACCGATTTGGCATCATCGCCAGCGGTAAGGCCTACAACGATACGCGGCAGGCACTGATTGATTTGGGGCTCGATGACGACCGCTGCCGGCACTTGGGAATCCGCGTGCACAAAGTCAGCGTGGTTTGGCCGCTAGAGGCGCAGGCCACGCGCGAGTTCGCCACGGGTCTGCGCGAGATCCTGGTGGTGGAAGAAAAGCGCCAGGTTATCGAGTACCAACTCAAGGAAGAGCTCTACAACTGGCGGGCTGATGTGCGGCCCGATGTGCTGGGCAAGTTTGATGAGGTGGGCGGCGATCACAGTGGCGGCGAATGGTCGGTGCCCAATCCGAGCGCCCACACGCTGTTGCGCGCCAATGCCGATCTGAATCCGGCCATTGTGGCGCGGGCCATTGCCCGCCGCTTGAAGAAACTCGGCGTCGATGCACAGACCCAGGCCCGCATCGACGCGCATTTGGCGGTGCTCGATGCCAAGGACCGCGCCATGCAGACGCTCAGCCTGGGGGCCAGTGCCGATCGCACGCCCTGGTTCTGCTCGGGCTGTCCGCACAACACCTCGACCCGGGTGCCCGAGGGCTCGCGCGCGATGGCCGGGATCGGCTGTCATTTCATGGCCCTGTGGATGGATCGCTCCACCGCGGGCTTTACCCAGATGGGCGGCGAGGGCGTGCCCTGGGTGGGGCAGGCACCCTTTGTCAACGAGTCGCATGTCTTTGCCAACCTGGGTGATGGCACCTACTTTCACAGTGGGCTATTGGCCATCCGCCAGTCGATTGCTGCTGGGGTGAACATCACCTACAAGATCCTCTACAACGATGCGGTAGCGATGACCGGCGGACAGCCCGTCGGGGAGCGGCCCGAGGGTCATTCGGTGCCGCAGATCGTGCAGTCGGTGCTGGCCGAGGGCGCGCGAGCGGTGGTGGTGGTCACTGATGAGCCGCACAAGTACAGCGGGGAGCATCTGCCCAGTGGCGTGGCCGTTGAACATCGGGATCGTCTTGATGAGATTCAGCGCCAGTTGCGCGAAGTGCCTGGCTGCACGGTTCTGGTGTACGACCAGACCTGTGCCACCGAGAAGCGCCGTCGTCGCAAGCGCGGCACCATGGTCGACCCGGACCGCCGGGTGGTCATCAATGAGTTGGTCTGCGAGGGCTGCGGCGATTGCAGCGTGCAGTCCAACTGTTTGTCAGTCGAGCCTCTGGAGACCGAGTTCGGCCGCAAGCGGCAGATCAACCAGAGCACCTGCAACAAGGACATGAGCTGCGTCAAAGGCTTTTGCCCGAGTTTTGTGACGGTCGAGGGGGGTCAATTGCGGCGCAAGGCCCACGCCGGGCGACCCAGCCCCTACGATGATGCGCGGCTGGGGGTCTTGCCTGATCCGCAGCCGTTGTCCTTGCAGGGGCGCAGCGATCCGGTCTGGGGGCTGGTGGTGGCCGGTGTGGGCGGTACGGGCGTGATCACTATCGGGCAGCTGCTCGGCATGGCCGCGCACCTGGAGGGCAAGGGCGTCATCACCCAGGACGCAGCTGGCTTGGCGCAAAAAGGCGGCAGCACCTGGAGCCACATTCTGATTGCCGAGCGAACCGAGCAGATCGCCACCACGCGGGTGAGTACCGCTGCGGCCGACCTGATCCTCGCTTGCGATCCCATCGTCGGTGCGCACAAGGAGACCGTGCTGCGCATGCGGGCCGAGCGGACGCGGGTGGCCCTCAACGGCCACACCGCACCGACGGCCGGTTTTGTCAAGGATGGCAATTGGCACAGCCCGGGGGGCGCCTGCCAAAGCCAGATCGCACAGATCGTCGGCGAGGCGGCGCTGGCCTCGTTTGATGCCGACACGGCCGCCGTCAAGTTGATGGGTGACAGCCTGTATGCCAATCCCATGCTTATGGGGTTGGCCTGGCAAAAAGGCTGGATCCCCCTGGGGCTGCCGGCCTTGATGCGTGCCATCGAGCTCAACGCGGTTGCGGTCGACCAGAACAAGGCCGCCTTCACCTGGGGGCGGCGTGCTGCCCATGACTTGGCCGGCGTGCAGCGCCTGCTGAGCAGCGCGCAAGTCATCAGCATGCCGGCCCGTCGGCAGAGCCTTGAGGATCTGGTGCAGCGTCGCGTGGAGTTTTTGACCGCCTATCAGAACGCGGCCTACGCGCAGCGCTACAGCGCGATGGTGGAGCGGGTGCGTCAAGCCGAGCTGGCCCTCTCGCCCCGCACGGAATTGACCGAGGCGGTGGCACGCAATCTCTTCAAGCTGATGGCCTACAAGGACGAATACGAAGTCGCTCGCCTCCATACCGATGCGGCCTTCCAGCAGAAGATCGACACCCTGTTTGAGGGCTCCTACAAGCTGTTGCATCATCTGGCCCCGCCGCTGCTCTCGCGCAAGGACGCTCAGGGCCATCTCATCAAGTCGCGCTATGGCAGCTGGGTACGCCGCGCCTTTTCGCTGCTGGCCCGGTTCAAGGCGCTGCGTGGCACCGCCCTTGATGTCTTCGGATACACCCAGGAGCGACGCGGTGAGCGTGCGTTGATGGGTCAGTACATGGACACGCTGGAAGAGTTGATGGTCGGCCTGAGCGCAGGCAGCCTGGCGGCGGCCCTTGAAGTGGCGTCCGTGCCCGAGCAGATCAAGGGCTTTGGCCATGTCAAGGAGCGCAATGTGCAGGCGGCGCAGCAGCAATGGCAGACGCGTCTGCGGGCCTTCCGCGAAGTGGCGCGTTCCCCGCAGCGACAGGTCGCCTGATCGCCGGCCCCGCGAGGGCCGGTATCAGCCCTGGATCTGCGCTTGAAAACCGGCCGCGCGCAGCGCTGCAATCACCTGCTCGATGTGCGCGGGTCCGCGGGTTTGCAGCACCATTTCGATGTCGACATTTTGCACCGACTGCATCGAAAAGGCCCGCTGGTGATGGACTTCATCGATGTTGGCGCCCGCTTGCGCCACGGTGTGGGTGATCTGGGCCAGTGAGCCGGGCACATCGCGGGCGCTGACCCTCAGCCGGGCCAGCCGCCCCGCGCGCACCATGCCGCGTTCAATGATGGACGCCAGCACCAGCGGGTCGATGTTGCCGCCGCACAGCACCAAGCCCACCTTGCGGCTTGCAAACTCGCTCTTGTTTTTGAGCACCGCGGCCAGGCCGGCGGCGCCGGCTCCCTCGACCAGCGTTTTTTCGATCTCCAGCAGCATCACGATGGCCTGTTCGATATCGCCCTCGTCCACCAGCAGCCATTGGTCGACGGTACGCGCCAGAATCGCCTGCGTGATCTGGCCCGGCGCGCCCACCGCGATGCCTTCGGCCAGGGTGGTTCGGCCTTGCGGATGCTGGCTGCCGGTCAGGGCGTTGACCATGGCGGGAAACTGCCTGACCTGCACACCCACCACCTTGATGTCGGGCCGCAATGCCTTGGCGGCGGTGGCCATCCCGGCGAGCAGCCCGCCGCCACCGACGGCCACCACCAGCGTATCGATGTCAGGCTGGGCCTGCAGCATCTCCAGCGCAACCGTGCCCTGGCCGCAGATGACCGCCTCATCGTCGTAGGGGTGGACCAGCACCAGGCCTTGCGCCCGGGCCAAAGCCAGCGCGTGAGCCCGGGCCTCCTCCAGGCTGTCACCGTGCAGGATGACCTCGGCGCCAAAGCCCTGGGTGCGCTCTATCTTCACAGCTGGGGTAAAGCGCGGCATCACGATCACTGCACGCAGACCCAAACGGTGTGCATGGTAGGCCACGCCTTGCGCATGATTGCCAGCGCTCATCGCCACGACGCCCCGCTGGCGCTCTTCGGCGCTCAGCGTGCTGAGTTTGTTGTTGGCGCCGCGTTCCTTGAAGGATGCGGTGTATTGCAAATTTTCAAACTTCAGAAATACCTCGCAACCCGTGATCTGCGAGAGGGTGCGCGAGGCTAGGCAGGGGGTCGACAGGATTTGCCCGTCGATGCGCCGGGCGGCGTCTTGAATGTCAGCAAGAGAAATCATGGGCACGCATTGTGCAGCCCATCATGACCCTCGTACGCCAAAGAAGGTCACCGCACTTTCGGCGGCGAGCCCTCTGCCTAGCGGTTGCTGCGTTCTTGCAGCATTTGCTCGCGCAGCAAGGCTTGCAACTGCCGGGCCCGGGCATCGATGATGGAGGCCTCGATATGCAAGTTGGCTGCGTCGCTGCCGGTGCGCCCACTGCGCAACAAATCTTGCGCCGCCTTGATGCGGTCTACTGCGCCCTGGTAGTCGAGTTCAGCGGCTCGGCCTTCGGCTTCAGCGCGTACGGCTGCCAGCACCTGACCCTGTTGGTGAAGCGCTTGGGCCAGCAGGGCCCAGGCGCTGCCGTCGCGCGGATGCGCAATCACCCAATTGCGCAGCCTCTCGCTGACGGCGGCTGCACGGCCAGCGCGGATCAGCACCCGGCCGTGGGTCATCAGCTCGGCGCGAGAGGGGCTGGTGCTCCAGCTGATCATCGTCGCGGCCCGTTCGGACTGGCCAAGCAGTTCCTCGACCTCCAGGCCCAGCCACTGAGCCGCGGGTCCGATCTGCGGCCGACCGGCGCACAGCTGCATAACCTGCGCGAGCATCTGCCGCGCCAAGGGCGCGTCTCGCAGGCGAGCCGCAGCCAGTGCGGCTGCATAGTAGACCGACAGCTTCTGTTCGTGCGAAGTGTCAGCGTTCAGCATCTGCGCCTGTTGCAGGTACGCTTGCAACGCATCGGCCGTCCCGTCGGCGAGCACACGCGCCCTCGCGCCCATCATGGCGTGCCAGGCCAGGCTGGGCAGGCCGGGTCGCCGTGCGGTTTGCAGGGCCGAACCTGCGCCTTGCTGGCGGGCGCGCGCATCGGCGATGCGCTCGCTGGTCAGCGGGTGCGAGCGCAGATAGGGGAAGGCGCCGCTGTCGTTGAAGCGATTGGCCTGCTGCAGCTTCTCGAACATCTCGCTCGATCCCTCGGGGTTGAAGCCAGCGTCGAGCAAAATGCCAAAGCCGATGCGGTCAGCCTCGCGCTCCATGTCGCGTGAGAAATTGAGCTGCCCTTGCATGGCCGCGGCCTGCCCGCCCACGATGGCCGCGTTGGCCACATCGGCGCTGCGCCCCGCTGCGATGACCCCGAGCACCATGGCCGCAATCAGCCAGGGCATTTGGGATTGCTGCTGTCCAATCATGCGTGCAATGTGACGCTGGGTGACATGGCTGAGTTCGTGACTGAGCACCGAAGCCAGCGCATCGGGCGAAGCCACTGCCGCAATCAGGCCAGTGTGCACCCCCAGGTAGCCCCCGGGTAGGGCGAAGGCGTTGACCGACCGATCCCGCACCAGAAACAGCTTCCAGGCAAAACGCTCCTGCAACTCCGGGCTCAGCTCGCCCCGCGTCAGGGCTGCAGCCACCAGCGGTTGCCAAAGGGCCAGCAAATAATCATTGAGGATGGGATCGTCCAGAAGGGCCGGGTCGCGGTAGATGCTCGCCGCAATCCGATCGCCCAATCGCCGTTCATTGGTCAGCGTCATGTCCAGGTCATCGCCCAGGCTGGGCAAGTTGGCCGGCTGCGCCCAGGCCGGCGGCAAACTGGCGCACAGTGCCATCAGCGCAGCCAGGAGGCGGGCGCACCAAGCTGCACGGCGCGGCCCCGCCGTTGGGCGCTTGTCAGTCAAAGGAAACCGCATGCTCTTATGATCGTCGATCTTGAGGAAGATGGGGCGGTTCAGCCCGGTTTAAAGCGCGAGGAAGCCCATGGCCACCGACCACACACTCACCCATTTTGACGCACAGGGTCAGGCCCACATGGTCGATGTGGCCGCCAAGCCCGCCACTCACCGGGTGGCCGTCGCCCGCGGTTGTATCCGGATGCAAGCGACGACGCTGGCCTTGATCGTTCAGGGCCAGGCGCGCAAGGGCGATGTGATCTCAGTGGCTCGTTTGGCCGGCATCATGGCCGCCAAGAAAACCAGCGATCTCATTCCCCTGTGTCACCCGCTGGCCCTGACCCGCGTGGCCCTCGATTTGTCTGAGCAGCCGGACCTGCCCGGCATCGCTTGCACCGCCACGGTGGAGACGGTGGGCCCCACCGGCGTCGAAATGGAAGCCCTCACCGCCGTGCAGGTCGCCCTGCTCACCGTCTACGACATGTGCAAGGCCGTCGATCGCGGCATGGTGATGACCGATGTCAAGGTGCTGGAGAAGCACGGCGGCAAGAGCGGGAGTTGGGTGGCGGGGGAGTGACCACTTACAAATCAACAGCCTAGGAGTGCAGGTAAGCGTCTTTTGTCCAACTCCTGTCCAACTGAGGAACAGGAAATGGCTTCATTCAGGCAACGTGGCGGGAAATGGCAGGCGCGTGTTTTGCGCGACGGGTACCCGGATCAGGCAAAGACTTTTGAAAGCAGAGCCGACGCGGAGCGCTGGGCGCGGTCTGTCGAGTCATCCATCGACAAGGGCCAGTTCGTCAACATCAATGAAGCGCAGCGGACCACGCTGGGTGATGTCATAGAGCGCTACTTGGCTGAAGTTACGCCGACCATGAAGTCGGCACAGGCCGACACCATCAGGCTGAGTGCTTTGATGCGTAGGCCCTTCGCAAAGTTGAGTATGGCAAACCTGAGTGCTGCCCGGGTTGCGGCGTTCCGTGATGAGCGGCTCAAACAGGTCAGCGCAGGAACAGTTATCAGGGAACTGGCATACCTGTCTTCCATCATCAATCATGGCCGCAGGGAGTGGGGCATCAATGTGCCTAATCCAGTACAAATGGTGCGTAAGCCATCAAGCCCCCCAGCCCGGGCGCGGGTGCTGAGCAATGAAGAGGTTTTGCGGTTGCTACATGCCCTTGAACCGGTTGGCCGCAGGAGTCACTGGACCAAGCCTGCCGTGCAGCTTGCTTTGGCTACCGCTATGCGCCGTGGCGAGTTGCTTTCGCTGCGCTGGGAGCATGTCGATTTGCAGGCCCGGACTGCGTTCCTTCCGGATACCAAAAATGGCGATTCCCGCACAGTGCCGTTGTCCTCAGCGGCGGTGGAAATCTTGACGAAATTGCCAAGGCACATCAGCGGCCTTGTGCTCCCTGTGAAGGCATTTACGCTGGATGCTGCGTTCAAGCGCGGGCTTGCTCGGGCCGGGCTGGATGATCTGCGGTTTCATGATCTGCGGCGTACAGCCATCACCCGTATGGCCGAGAAGTTACCCAATGTGATTGAACTAGCAGCGGTCAGTGGGCACAAAAGCCTGATGGTGCTCAAGCAGTACTACCGTCCGTCAGCGTCGGGGCTGGCGCAAAAATTGGGATAGCCTTGAATTTAAATGCCCCTTCATTAAAATCGTGGCATGGGCGGGAAACCACCCATGACCGTCATAAGGGATGGCTGTCCCAGAGTGCCATGCACATGAACTAGCCAGCATCGCCCGGTGCGTATCGCCGAAGGGCCGCTACAAAAAGATGGTCTCCAACTAAGTTGGGGGCTGTGCTTTTGTACGAAGCCTCCAACGTTTTGTAACAAACTTGGAGTGCCACATGGCCAATTTTATATGTTCTCGAGGTCGTAACAAATACGACAATCAGCCAGAGCAGTGCAATGCTGCCAACTTCGAAGACTTCGTCGCCCAGATCAGCCAGACTGGTAGCACCCGCAAAGGCCAGGTGTTCGTATGCGCCCCAATGACTCAGGGGGCGCACAATGATCCGGCGAAATACCCGGGCATCGCGCACTGGCGTATTCACCAACTGGCACAGCCGCGTGAGTTTCTCGCCCTCGATGGCGACTACTTTGCCAATGCAGCGGTCTTCACCGATTTCCAGCAGCAAGTTGCTCAATGGTCGTGCGTGGTTTACACCACTGCATCGCATACCCCGACTGCACCTCGTGCGAGGGCCATCATCGAATTGGACCGCGCGTTGGACCGCGCGGAGGGAATCGCTCTGGGAGAGGCCGTGGAGCGCCTGCTCATATCGGTACTGGGCGCTGGCAGCATCAAGTTGGACCCAAGTGTTTACCGCGCAGAGCAGCCGGTTTACACCCCCTTAGTCGGTTCGCAAATCCATCGGCACCACGGGCAGCCCTTGAATGTTGACGCGGTGTTGTCGGCATATCCGCCCCCGGTCCCTGCGAAGCCGAGTGGCGTAAGCCCCTCTGGACAGCAGCAAGGCGCTCTGTCGCCAGTGATGGCTGCAATCTTGCAACCGCCGGAGACGCCCACTGATATTGCCAAAGTGCAGGCGGCTCTGGCACTGGTATCTGCCGATTGCACCTATCCCGAGTGGATTGAAATCCTCTTCGCGCTGCACTCCACTGGCTGGACCGCCGCTGAAACCCTCGCACGCGGCTGGAGCATGAGCGCCCCCCATCGCTACGACGCTACGGTGTTCGATTCAGTCTGGCAGCACGCTAAGCCGCGAGGGGGCATCACTATTGCGACTTTGTACCACCGCAGCAAACGAGCAAGCCTTGCAGCTTTGTCGCATCCAGCAACAACAACATCGGCCGCGATCAGGGGTCCGAGTCTTGCAGTGTCTGCCTATGCTCAGGGCAAGATGACCATCCCAACGGTGCCGCCCCCGCCGCGCACATACATATTTGGTGACGTGCTTGTCGCTGGGACTGTGGCAGTCATGGCTGGGGCTGGTGGTACCGCCAAAACAGGACTTGCCATCCAAGCCTGTATCCATGGGGCGCTGGGACAAAAACTCGGCACCATCCAAATGGGGTCTTTCGCATCGCTGATGTTCCTGGCTGAGGAGACCACAGCCGAACGCGATCGACGCTTCGGTGCTTTGTGTAGTCGGCTGAGCGCCCAAGATCGCGCCCAAGTTGAGCGAAGGGTTCTATGCTGTGCCGAGGCGGGCAACGATTTGCGCCTGACGGCGCTGGCTGACGGTAATGTGATTGAGACTCAATGGGTGGACAAGATCATTGCGCTTGCCCATACGCACTCGGCACAGGCTGGAGCGAACGTGGGATTGATCGTCATCGACCATGCGCGGCTGGTTATGTCAGGGGACCCTATCGCAAGTGACCACGTCACGGCCCTGCTCAGAGCCCTAAACAGGGTTGCGGTCAGTACCGATAGCGCAGTCCTCCTGCTGGCGCACAGCCCAAAATCGACCATCGGTAAAGACGCTGAGGCCGATGCATCTGAGGTGTTTGGCTCTGGTGCGTTCGTTGACCACAGTCGCGCCGCTTTCGTACTTCACACCATGCGCGAGAAGGAGGCCAAGCACTTTGGGTTCAATGATTTGCAGCGCAAGCAGCACGTCAGCCTGTCCATTGTCAAAGCCAATTACGGCAAGAGCGATCAGCAATGGTGGCTGCGTAAAGATGTTGTCCAAGGATGGCAGGTTGTGGAACTGGTCCCGGTCTTTCTTCTCCCGAAGGGCCAAGCCCAGACCCAATCCTCACTGGTCCGCAAGATCGTGGACATGGTCAAGGCGGAACCGGGTAAGTTGACGCGCCGCGCCTTGCGCGACCGCGCGGGCGTTAAACGGGCTTTGGGCGCCTCTGAGCGCGAAGTGGGGGAGGCACTCCAGCGCGGGCTCGATGAGGGCTTGTTGGTGTTACGGGAGCCCACAGAGGCGGAGCGCAAACAGTACAGACTGTCCCCCAACGTCCGGGAGGTCGTTGACTTGACCTGATGCGGGGTACACCCATGGCGGTGTGTGGTGGAGTCGGGATCAGCCGACTCCACATTTTCTTCAATTAAATCAACAACTTATGATGAAATGACTGTGGTGTAATTCTGAGACAAACGTACCCCATAAATTCCTCAATGAAATCAATAACTTACGTGGTGTTGGCTGACCAACGTCCCTTGCGGGACGATTAAACCGTCCCCGCAGTGTCGGGGCTCTCTCAGGAGTGCGCGGGTCGGCAACTGCTGGAAGCGCTTTGGAAGAAAGAACAGAATTCAGTCTAAGAGGTTCTTGGGAAATTATTTCTTCCGCCGCCCCTTGACCCCCTTAACAAGGTGCAATCCAATGTCAACGAACATTACCTTTAGAACAGCAGGCGGTCGTATCCTCTGCACCCAGTGTCAAGCGACGGCCAAGAGCACCCGGCTGCAATGCCTTAGGCCAGCCACAAAGGGCAAACGGGTCTGCAAGCTGCATGGCGGCCACAGTACCGGCCCGAAGACACCAGGAGGCCGGCAGCGTTGTGCCGAGGCACGCCTTGTCCACGGTCAGGAAACGACCAGCATGCGCCAGGAGCGCCGCCTTGCCAGCGCCCGGTTGGCGGTGCTCGAGATGGCAGGTCATGCACTTGGCTTCATGCAGGGGGGCCGTACTCGTGGACGTAAACCAGCCTTGATGGGCGAGGTTGAGCGGGATTTGCAGCAGGTGGTTAGGGATACGCTGCTGAAAAACTAAAACTACATGCGGGGGGTAGAGGGCTACCTCAGCCTAGCGCCCCACATACAACTGGGCTGACCCGAAGCATTAGCGACAGTCCGTTTTGCTGATATCAATTTTCCCAATGTACTTTCCACCGCCATCACTGTAGTGATACTGGATGTTCACCTGATTCAAGGTGGCTCTCTGCGTTGGGTCCGTACACCAAGCTGCGACCATCCTTGGCCTTATTGAATTGAGCTTGGCTTGATCGACTGAACCGGCCGGTACGCTAAGTTTGTTCCTGTACTGCAAGTGCACCGCACGCCCCTCCTGAAAACAGAGGGCATTCGTCAAAGTGGTCACCTGATCGATGGTTTGAGGAACCGATTTATTGATTTGCGACGCCACAACGTTGCACTCTGCAAGCAAGTTGGCGTGCGCATTGACCATGCCAAGCGAAAATATGGTGGCTACAACTAGAAAGGATTTTTTTGATAGGGACATATGATGCTCCATATGAATGAGGTATCTTTCCGATCAGATGCATCATCGACGTCTTTTCGAGTGTACTCGGTTTAGGTCAGGTGTTACTTTCCGCGAAGCTAAGTGATGCGTTGACGATAGCGCGGACACCGTGTCTACAGTTCCCTGATCAATTCGGCCAATACCCCCTCGTTCGAGCGGATTTGAGTGTAAGACCGACGATGGGTCCCATCTGCTGAATTTGGGGGGTGGGGTACCCCTAGGGGGTCTGATCGGGAAGAGTCCTAAGGAGGTAGGGGGACCACCATCGCCCTGTTGATCCGCGTAGAGCCGCGATGCCGTGCCACAAGCGCACACTACCCAGTTGTCCAGCGTTAGACAAAGATACCCAGATTTTTTGATGATCTGTGCAAAACAGTGATTGGGGGACTGCCGGGTCGATGGCCTGCAGCCGGGGGTGGCGGTACGGTGGGGTCTAGTCGCTCCGTTTATTGACCCAGTATCGACCTCCTGCGCGGCTTAGACATAGCGAAGTGACTGCCGTACACTACCCTCGGACAAGTAGTTCCTTGTCCAAATTTTGTCCAACTAAACATGCAGGATGAGGTCGATTGACGGCCTTCAATGCGTGCTAAGTTGTTGATTTGTATCGGTCCCCAAGTCGCCCTGCTCACCGTCTACGACATGTGCAAAGCCGTCGATCGCGGCATGACCATCACTGAGGCGAAGCTGATGGAGAAGCATGGTGGAAAGAGTAGAAATGGGGTGGTAGTCTAAGTGGTCTAGGTGTGTGCTGGCATGAAGCTCGTCGAGCCGGGTCGCCCCGGAATCTGCAGGGTGGCGGTATCGGCCGGCGAGTGGGCCAGCAGTACGCCGCGCCGCCACACCTGTAACCGGCCTGCTCGCAGCCGCAAAGCTTCTATCGGGTCGCGCGCTTGCAGCAGTACAAAGCTGGCATCGCAGCCTTTTTCAATACCGTACCCGCGCAAATGCA
>Ga0194133_10001595_pt1 | contig 38591 bp, 39 predicted proteins | sample TA2KigOf40mmetaG_FD_155448 | JGI IMG/M metagenome (GOLD analysis project Ga0194133, IMG submission 155448) | Freshwater microbial communities from Lake Tanganyika, Tanzania - TA2015055 Kigoma Offshore 40m | ecosystem: Environmental > Aquatic > Freshwater > Lake | place: Tanzania: Lake...
ATTCTATTAAAACATCTTGTTTTAGAGTAGTGTTCTATTGAACGCCCGCTGAGATACAGCGGTGACAGAAAAGAGCTTAAATAACATCATTTTTATCTTAAGCGATTTAAGCGCTTTTCAGTATCAGTCAAAGTCATTTTATATTATGTATAATTTTATTTTTTTTAATTATAAACATAAAAAGTTAAGTTTCGAAAAATAAAATATGATGTAATATTATATAATGGGTCATCATCACCACTTTCACGGTTTTGGACATGTCTTTCACGAGATTGAGCATGCCGCTCTTTCAACTGTAGAACACTTTGCTGAGCACGAAGTTCTTTCTCTTGCTGAGAATGGAGCTGAACGCTTAGTAGCTGGAACTATTGGGGCGATTTTGTAAATTTTTTTAAAATTTATAAAAAAAAATTGGGGCGTGGGACAAGGTCCCACTTAAACCCTTTTTTTAGGATTTTTCAAATCCTAAAAAAAAAAAATTGAATTAAAAAATAATATATTATCTATATAATAATCATGAAAGCTAAAGTACTTACAGTATTTTCTTTACTTTTACTTGCCACAGTTTATGGTGAGAACCAGGACAATGATTTAGGAATTGTTGATTCCAATCTTGATGTCCAAGAGGACTATGCTCCTCCTGTAGCCACAATGTCGACCAGTGGAAAAAAGAAGCCATCACAATTGGAATTTGTTCCTCTTAAACCAAATATGTTGACCGGTCTTGGTAATAATGCACCCCAAGAAATAAGGGATCCATCACCAACTAAAAAACCAAAAACAAATTCTAATTCAGTCTTGAACAGTCGTCTACCATCAAAAAGAAAGAATCTTGTTGATGAAGAAGACGAAATTCTCGGATTAGATGATGGAGAGAATATGTTTTTTTCCCCTCCTGTAGCGACTCAGGGAACCAAAAAACCGATAAGACCAGCTGGATCTCCAACAAGACCAATTAAAATTTCTAAACGCAAAAATGAAGACAAAGAAATTGACGAGCAAAAAGTTGAGCACGAAGAAGAAAGACCGAAAAAACGCCCGCATCATATTGAGGAAGTGAACGATATTGATGTTCCTGAACTGGATTTTTTAAATCAGGATTCAGCATTGGACAAGAGGGAGTTTTTTAGACCTCCATCTGCAACAATGAGCAAACCTGGGGCAACCCCTGCATCAACTTGGAACAAGAGAGCTACGATAATTAAAGCTAAGGCTAAAGAAGCAAATTCTGTTAGAACAGCTAATACAGACAGAAGAATTGAAGGTGCAAATGAAAATGAATTTTTAGTTGACGATGATGATTCAGATGAATTAGATTTAGACAATGGAGAAAATTTATTTTTTGCGCCACCTGTTGCTACTCTATCAACTTCACGTAAAAAAAAAACTGTTGCTACCTGGGCTAATGTTCCAATGAAGAGATTACCGGAACAATTCTATGAAAACTGCAACAAAAAAGCACCACCTATCTGCAGTACAGCTACTCAAAGTAGCTTGATTACAGAAAGTGAATTCAAATCTTGCAAAAAAAATTGTAAGATTGCTTAAATAAAAAAAAATAATTATAAGAAAAAAATTGAAACAAAAGATTCTTGTTAAGATTAGTAACAAATGAATTTACTAACCTTATTCAATTTAATTATCATTTTTGATATATCTTTATCAGAAATAGTATCAACTAATGTAGATATAAATCGTGAATACATAGGGGCAACATCCTTAGATAATCATGGTTTAGTATTTTTTGCAGCTGGTTTAGCAAGATTTGCAACCGGTGTCGATGTTAACCATAAAGGTGTTGACATCTATAACTTGAACACAAATCAATGGTCAACAGCTCATTTATCTTTTGGTAGATATGAAGTTGCAGCAACCTCTTTGAAAACGAAAGGACTTGCATTTTTTGCAGGTGGAGCTTACATTGAGGGAGGTGATTTAACGAAAAACCCAATTCTATGCAATAATATTGATATCTACAATGCTAACACGAATAGCTGGACAACTTCTGCATTATCAGTAAATCGTTCAGGTATAGCAGCTACATCTTTAGATAAACAAAATCTTGTTTTTTTCGCAGGAGGATACATAACAATTAACTTAGGTTATCCAGAATTTACTACAAATGTTATAGACATATACAATGCAACTTCTAATACTTGGACAACTTCCACTTTATTTATTAAAAATATGTACATCATGGCAACATCTTTGCCAAGTTATGGTTTAGCATTTATGGGTGGAGGATTCCAGAAAAAATTAAGTGTGTATAATGCAAACAACAATGCATGGAGTATTATGGAATTATCTTTAGAAGTAACTTATGCAGCTTCTTGTAGTCTTGACAATTTTGGACTTGCATTTTTTGGTGGTGGTTCAACACAAAGTAATATTATTTCAAATATTGTTGATCTTTATGATGCCAAAACAGATACCTGGTCAAAATTATATTTTTCCTCTGTTCGAGCTGGTTTAACTTGTAGTTCATTGGATAGACACGGTCTAGTTTTCTTTGCTGGTGGTGGTGATAGCCAAAACCAACTCAATACGGTCGATGTATATAATGCAAATACAGGAACTTGGTCAATTAGCTATATTAATGCTAGAAAAGCGAATGTAGCTTCGGCATCTCTTAGTGATTTTGCTTTTTTTGGTGGTGGATTTAGTTCAATTGATACAGTTAGTGGAATTGATATTTTTGGATCCTGCACAAAAGGTATATCTCAAATAAATTCGAATAGCTGCTTAGGATGTCCTGCTGGATACTTTTGCAATTATCAAATAACACCAATAATTTGCCCCATTGGATCTTATTGTAGCGTCAATGTTTCAAAAGCGGATTCTTGTCCAGCTGGTACATATAATGATGTTATAGGTAAAACTTCTATAAATGATTGTAAAAAATGTCCTCTTGGAACTTACAATGGAAATTTAGGAATTGGAGCAATTAGTGGCTGTTTGCCTTGCCAGTATGGTACTTATTGCAAAGAAGGCTCAATCGTATCTCAAGCTTGCCCTGAGAACAATTATTGTCCCAATCCAACAACAAAAATAAATTGCCCATCTGGCACTTATCTAGATGAAACATTCGCAACTGCTGCCAGTAGTTGCAAGAAATGCTTCAAAGGTCATTACTGCAATGGAAAAGGAGGGTCTCCCATTCCTTGTTCACCTGGAACATATTCTAATGTAGAAGGTCTAAGTGAATGCGAAACCTGTCCTGGTGGAAATGCTTGCCCATTTGGAGCAACTAATCCATTAATTTGCGAAATGAACTATGTTTCTAAGAAAGGTTCTTCCGCTTGTACGGCTTGTCCATCTGGTACCTATACAACTGGTGAAGGAACGACGGATTGTATTTCTTGCGCTGGTGGTCAATTTGATGTATCTGGATGGTGGTGTATGTCAACATTTGAGAAAATATTATTCATCTCCGTTTGGGGTGGTACTGCTTTATCAGTTTATGCAACAATTAAGAAAATGTATGAGTTTATTACTGGAAGGTTACGTAAAATTAGAGAAGCTGGGTTATCATTTACTTGGAGAAGATTTATCTTCATTAAAAGTATTGAAGAAAGAATTCCAAATTTTGAAATGTCTCCCCAAATTAGTCAACCCGTTGAAATGCAAATGGGAAAATATAATGAAAGGTCACAATATTTACCTGCTGAGAAATCATTACCGATCGAAAGAAGACCAAGAAGACATTATGAAAGAGATATTGGTCATGAAAGAGGAACCGGAATTAATTTTGAGAGAGGAACTGGATTGTATCTTAAAGAAGATTCTCCAGCGTTATCTCCTAGACCCATAAAATATTCACCTCTTCATCTTCCAAAAGATAATGTAGTATTGGATATGTATCTAGATAAAATTAAGATTGATGCTCCAGTTGAAGAATCATTTAATATTGATACTCAACAAACAATTAATCTTTCTCAAAGACAAAATGATTATATTTCATCTATTGAAAAAGTCTCAGCACCTCAAGCAACTCAAGGATCCCAAGCAACTCAAGGATCCCAAGCTACTCAAGCTACCCAAGGATCCCAAGCTACTCAAGCTACCCAAGGATCCCAAGCAACTCAAGCAACCCAGGGACCCCAAGCAACCCAAGATACTTTAAATGTATCCAACATAAGAAGAAATGTTCAATTACATCGTAGTAGAACAATGAGGCAGCCTCCTTCTTTGGCAAATATTCCTAGAAAATCTCAAATGAATTTGAAAAAGAATATTATTATTTAATTATAATTTGCTCAATGTTTTCTTGAAAAACAAGATTGGGACAAGAGAGGCATCCAAGGTCTATTTTCCCACTCCTCTTTCATCAACATTTTGAATTGGATAAAATCCATATCTGAGTCTGGTTCATACTGTTTTTTGTTGTCTTTTCCATCCAAATAATCAAAATAATCATAATGCTGTCTATCCTCTTCATCATACATATAACACTGTATTGTGATGCAAGTTTGTGTACTTGAATCGTGATTTTTTAGTTGATGAACTTGATTAAAAGCTGGACTTATCCAAGTAATATCATCCTTATTGAAATCTTTCTTACCAAATGGAAGGACCTCGTTTCTATCCGGTGATAAAAATGGGAATAAACTAACGTTGATTGATCCATGTAAGACTCTTATAATGGCGTGAGCTCCTCCATGATTGTGGATTGGAGAAAAATGTCCAATGGGCCAAATTTCCATAACATAAGGTATTCCTGGTGATTCGCCATTATTTTCTCCAAGGGTTATTCTCAAATAAGTTTCTTTAAGATTGGGTTCTTTGTCAAATTCCCTACTTTTCTTTATGAGTGTTTTATTACACCAACAATTTGGTGTTACTATACTATATTCTATTGCTTGTGAAAAATTTGGGAAATCATCGTCATCCAAAACAAACTTCTTACCAGCTATGCAATCATATAATTTTTGAGCGATTGGAGCTAAATTGGATTTTGGAAGAAAATTTCCACGTGCAACGTCATCCATAGTTAGATCATCAGTATTCTTCACTAAAAGTGGAATATTGGATGTAATTGGATCTCTTAGAAGTTTTAAGGGTTTGAGTGAGATAGCTTCTTGTGGGATTTGAATAATATCTATGCTCTCCAGAAATTTTTTATTAGATTCCCAAAGCTTCTCATTCTTTGGAAATTGATAATTGTAAATTTTAGTTTCCATTCTTGGCTCACCAACCCCAGCATAAATTCTTTGATTTTGCGAATCTAAACTCACCCAATAATACGCCCCCTTTTTATTAGACAATCCTTGCTTATTTTTATCATCAATAAGAGGCTCATTACCTGGCTGTTTGGTAACAATCACGTTGAATTTTGTAAATTCAATCTTAATCCCACTTGTTTGGTGTTTATTCTGGAAATAAAAAACACATTGATTTTTATTATCATCGTTTTTGAATAAGAAGACTCCTTGTCCATGCACCAATAACTCAATTGTTTGGACATAATCTTTCAAAAGATTTGAGCGAGGTTGGATATACAATGAATTTGTAAATGTCATATTATAATATAGATATGTTTCTCTGGAAATAACGACAACTTTATCTCCTAATTTCTCCTTTAATTCATTAATAAATTCATATTTTGGGAATATGAATAATTTTTTCAAGCGTCCTGGTATTTTTTTGATATGTTTATCAAAATTAATCATATCATCTTCACTACATATTGATGATACCTCTGGATAGAAAAGATTTTCATCATTTGCCATTGTTTTGACTCCAATTCTTAGCTCTTGAATACTATCGGGTATGCAGTTAATGTCTTGGTTATATTTCAATGGTATTTCAAGAATTTTTAGTGTGTTTGTTAAATTATCCAATCTATGACTAAAAATACTCCCACACAAAAATTTAAGAACTTCCAATCCTTGCGGTAAAAAATCAACTGGTTGATTAAATCTTTAATTCAAAGTCAAACTTTTTAAATTATTTGGTAAGTTATCAATTGGATAATTAAAAGATCCACCATAGAAAGAAATTGATTCAACCGCATTGGGAAGATTGGCGATTGGAGAATTGTAATATGGTCCAAAAATAATTTTTTTATCATTCTTTATTCTCTCGAAAATTTCATCATTGATTTCTTCCTCGATAAACTCAACCGGTTTCACTTTAACATTTTTTCTAAAACAACTAAACATTTATTTAATTGCTAATCTGGATAAAAATATATCAATTTTTCTAATTACACGCGATCTAATTATATGCTATCCAATTAAATGTGGCATCATTTGTTGGAGCAGCGCTCGCAGTAATAATGAATTGATCTCTATCCGGTGTTACATAAAACCAAGCTATTCCAGCGGGACTTAGCGTAAAAGTCACAAAAATTCTAGATGAAGTTGTTAATCCAATCGTTCCAGTGTTTATGATGTTAGTACCTCCACCTGCACTAGTTAAAACCCCTGTTCCAATCAAAATCTGCGAAATATTTGATCCATTACTCGAACCAACCTTAATTAAATTTGTATTTACTCTTCCAATTACATCGCCAAGCAAATTTCCTGTGAAAGAAGATGCACTCAAATTATCAGTATTTGCATTATACATCAATCCCCCATCAATAAAGGGTTGTTGATTTCCAGTGGCTTGATTTCCCACGAGTACCACACTACAAGTCGTATCACTAGAGGAAGTCGAACGAATATTTATATTATTTGCATTCGTTGCTGTTCCATTCAAATCACCATTAACCAGTGAAACAGTTAAAGCATCATCATTTGCACTATAAGTCAACCCAGTATCTATAAAAACTGGTTGATTTCCAGTGGTTTGATTTCCTACTAAGAGAACACTGCAATTTGTGTTTGTTGAAGTGGTCGCAAAAACATTAACATTATTGGCGTTAATTGCATTTGATACAGTTGCATTACAATTACCAGTTATATTTGCATTAACCACTGTCAAAGTATCAGTGGTTGCATTATATGTTATTCCTGTGTCCACATAAAGAGCTTGATTTCCACTTGTTCCTGTCACAAAAGTCAAATAATTACTAGATGCTCCTGGGGATACACTAACCATTGACCCAACGTGAGAATTTATGGCATTATCCACGTATTCCTTTGTTGTTAGTTGATTATTTACTAAAACAGTTGCATTTGAAGTTGGTAAGATATTGTAATCATTTGTTCCTAGCCAAGTGTTATTTGATGTGAGTAGCGATGTACCACTTATGAGGCTATCCACATAAGCTTTTGTGGTGAATTCATTTGACAATGTGGGCAATAATGACGATGTTGGAAGAAAAGTATTGTAAGCATTTTGACCAGTCCAGTTATTATTTGTTGTTAAAAGGGAAGTACTTTTTAGACTATCAACATATGCTTTGTTAGTGAGATGATTGCCGGAAGTTGGTTTAAGAGTTGAAGTAGGAAGGAAGGAGTTAAAAACATTTTTACCAATCCAGTTATTATTTTTATCAAGTATGGATTCTCCTTGATTAATAATGCTTGAAATACTTAGAATATGGCTCCCTAGCTTACTATCAACATATGCTTTATTTACTAAATGATTTGCCTCTAATGGTATTTTGGACATTATTGGCAATGATTGGAATGTAGTTGTACCCGTTATTTCAACTTTACCATAAACATCTAATTTTTTAAGAGAATTATTTACTTTTTTACTACTCCCAATCTTAACTGACCCGCAAACACATAAATTTGAGCTAACGCAAGCGTTTTTCTTAACGATTAAATTTTCATTGATAGTTGCCTTTTTATCAACAACTAAGTCGCCATTTACAAGAGTAATTTGGTCCGACATATTATAATATTTAAGAAAAAATATTTATCTTGAATATATTGATAATTTTGCATATCTTTATTATTCTTACTAAATTGATTGAAATGATGATGAATACTCAAAGACACCCTTTTTTTCCAATTTTATTTTCAAAGTGAATTCACAAGAAATACCTTTATCAATGAATTTCCCAATTTTTTTCTCACAAGAATACATTTTTCCAATCTCTTGCAATGTGTTAGGGAAATGTATGAGTCTAACAGATTTATTCTCAATAATATTTATTTTATTATTACAAGATTTGTCAAATATATCTAGACTAATAAATAATTCCTCTTTCGCAAAGAGTTTTTCCAATTCATCCATTTCAAAAAATAATTCTTTCTCCATTTTTTTGTATTAGTTATATAAAATAATTTTTAATCATTTTTTATACAATTTTCCTACTTTTTTGAAATCCCCATTTTCTTCAAATGACGAAGATGTTTTTTCGCCCTTTTATTCAACATTGATTGGATTCCTAATGAATAAGCGTAGGGTGCATTTCCATCCAATCCTGTACTATCAGTGTTCGCATCCCAAGTCATAACACCTTGTAGACCTTTTTGCAATGCAAAAGTAGTCGAATTGAGAGCATCCTGCAATGTTAAATCCCTATGCAAATCATCTTCTCCTGGCATCAATCCAAGAATAATCTTAGATGGGCTCACTCCCCAAGTTGAAATATAATAATTAATATCAAACTGGATTTGATTAGCATAAGTTGAACTTGAATCGACCCATAAATCGTACTCCATTGGCTGCCAAGCATTTAAACTTCCAATGGTCAAGTTAATTAGTTCCTGTTGATAACACCCAGGTGCCCAAGCTTGAGCAGGAGTAGTTAAAGTAATGTATAAATTGGGGTTTAAACTTCTTAGAGTGTTAATAAGTGAAGCTGAACTACTCGCGAAATTGCTAGGAACATTTCCCGCTGAATCTTCAATATCAAAATCAACGCCATCAAATCCACAATTTCCAAGAACAGTATTAATATTATCCGCGAGAAAACCAGGCATAGTGTATAAATCGGAGCCATAAAATGGATAAGTTGCTCCTCCAACAGACAAACTAATTTTTCCATTGTTAGAATGAACAAGGTCCACAATTTGTTTCGTTTTGTCCATGGTAATCCCATTGAAGCCAGGAATGTAATCGGTTCCAGCAAAATTGAAGCTAGCAAAGGCTAGAGCAATTCTTGTGTTAGATTGGATGACTTTTTTGTTAATCATATCTTGAACTTGCTGGAGGGGATCATTTCCCCAAGTGGTGACATAAGTAGTGTAACTCATTTTTATTTAACTATCTTAAAATCTTTAATATAATATAAAAAAATTGAATATAAATAATTCTATTTGGTAAATAATAAAATGACCTTTCAGGGTTCACCAAAAAACGTTTATTTTTTTCCAGAGACATTTAATTCCCCAGTTACAAGTGAACTTATAGAAAGAATTGGAAATCCCGAATTTTTATATTTTGGTAAATCTTTCAATCAACCATTAGATGATCTTCCAGAAAATATTGTATCCATTTGCTTAGAAGAAAGTATCGACTTTGATCATCCACTTGACAATTTACCTCAAAAATTAAATTACTTAAAAATTGGTGGATACTATTTCAATAGACCTATTGATTTTCTTCCTCCAGATTTGAAAGATTTGTATTTACCTGAGAATTTTAATCAACCTTTGAATAATTTACCAAGAAGTCTCGAATATTTAAATTGTGGTGTATTTTTTAATCAACCTTTGAACAATTTACCGGAAGGATTGAAGAAATTACGATTATGTGGTTTAAGATACAAGTACGATTTACTTAATTTACCGGATTCGCTGGAAAAACTTGAAATTTATGGAGGGAGAAGTTTCTTAGGAAAAATTAAAGAAGGAATAACACCAATATTGTGATGGGAAAATAACAAAAAAAATTGATAAAATTATAAGATATGAGACTAACATAAACAAATGACTAATTTAATTACAAGAAAAGATTTTGGAATATATATTTTATACCTCAATAAAGATCTAGATATCTACAATTACACTGTTACAAAAGAAGACTTTTTTTTGGTGAATCATTGTAATAATGATTTGGAGAAAATGGAGGGGATATTAAAAGAGGGTAATTTTTTTGAGAATGAGAATGGTTGCGTTCTCTTCATTGAGAAACCAATAAAATGGCACTTTATTCTAACTAAAAAAACATTGGAAGAAAATAAAGATATCAAATTCACAAGATTTATATTCGAAAAACTAAGGAAGTTTGAAGAAGAAAATGCGATCCTTCAAGAGAGATTAAAAATTTTTGAAGATAGTATTTCTTGCCTCAGTGAAAAATTATCCAATGGTGTGATTCTACCAGGATACGGTGGATGTGTTATTGATCAAAGTTGTAGAGAGCTTCGATTAGTTTGTTCACTAACATTCTATGTTCATACGAGACCACACAATAACGCTTTCACCGGAAAATCAATCGAACCTCTTACGAGATTGGAAAATTTGGAGTTTATCCTATTTGAGAACTACAATGGATTTGATTTTGATCTATCTCCATTGACAAATTGCAGGAAATTAAAAAGAATTATTTTCTTAAATTGCTTCAATTATCAACTTCCCAATTTTGGAAAAAAAATTGTGGAAACTCGTGAAGATAATCAAACAATTTTTGATATTATGGATACATAAAATTTATTTAGGTAATTATAATATAAAATGAATAATAATTTTATAAATACCCAAAAACTTATACTAAATATCTATTCAAAAGCTAAAATGATTAAATTACAAAATCCACCTAGTACAAACATATCGACATTGGATCCAATAATTTTCAATGACTTATATGAAAATTTAAAAGATTTATATAATTATTTATCTACAATAAATACTAATAAAATACTTTTACAGGGAATATTTGATAGAAACTATATAGAATTAAGCTTTATCAAAGCATTTTTACTAGAAATTAAATCCCAAAGGGGGAGAAGCTACCACGACAAAATATTTATAAAAATATTTAATTTGGAGTCAAAACACTTACCATTGGGTATTACAAGAGTGTTCGAAGAATTTATCAAAGGAATAACTTATTTTCAAAAAGAAGAGGAAAATAAGAAGAAAATTCCAATATATCATAGGGCAGCAAGTTGCGGGGATTCATCCAATAGTTTTAGAAAGAAATATCTACAATGTTACAATGAAAATCTTGAAGAAAATCTGGAAGAAAAAAAATCTCACATTTTCAAATGTTATCTTGAACGGTTAATTTATGATGATATGTATAAAAATTTAACATTGCATTTCCCGGGAAAATTAGAAAATAATGAGACGAAGCAAAATCAAGGACATCTTTTCCAATTAGGAGAAAGAGCGAAAAATTTCAATAGCTGTTTCATTGGAGTTAAATTGAAAATAAAAATTTATTATGAAAATAATTTTCCTTCTGTATTGATAATTGAATTTATAAAAGATGATGTTGTTGTAAAAAAAGAGACTTATATGAAGCAAACATATAAAGATATTTATGATAACACAGTGTATTCTAATAATGTGTATGTAGAAATAAATGAGAATAATAATATGGTTGAAAAAATTCAAACATATTGATTATAATTTAAAAAATTGATGATAAATAATACAAAAAATGGATATTTATGATAAAGTTATGGTAAAAAACATTGATATAATTGATTCAAGGCTAATAATTTCATATATAGCATCCAATCTTGATAGATACAATATAGTATTATCACCTAGAGATACTTTCATTGAGGAGTATTGTTCTAAAAATTTGGATGAAGCGAAGAAATTATTAGAGGAAGGTAAAATAGTAGAAAAAGATTGTTGGTGTTATCTAAGTGTAAAAAAACCTGTTATGTGGAATTATATATTGACAAAACAGTGAGAATTCTTTTACACCTTTGCGCATTTAAAATGCGCAAAGGCAACGTTACCTTGCACAGAAAACGCTGATTTTATCAGCGTTTTAAATGTGCAAAGGTTTATAATCTCTCTATGAAGTATTTTGGAATATTATAAAATAAATAATTATTTGAAAAAATTTGAGTATTTTTCAATAAATTGTTCCCAAAGTAAGCGAATATCAGGTTCTTTCATAATCTGTTGTTTATTCTTGTAATTTCTTTGTTGATAAATAATCCAATTTCCTAATTTCTTGATATTTTCATCTTTATCACTACAAGATGGTCGTTTTTTATTTTCATCAATATATTTTGAAACTTCATTAAGCACATTTTTCCATTGGTCTTCATTACTTAAAAAATATTTTGAGTATTTTTCAGTAAAATCTTCCCATAATTTTCTAATTTCAGGATTTTTCATAATATGTTCCTCTTTTGGATAATAATGCTGTTGAAAATTAATCCAAGTCCCTAATTTCTTTATATTTTCATCTTTATCTGCAGCAGATGGACGTTTATTATTTTCATCAATATATTTTGAAATTTCTTGCAATATAATTTTCCATTGTTCTTCATTACTTAGAAAATACTTTGAATATTTTTCTGTGAATTGTTCCCAAAATTTGCGAATCTCAGGGATTTTCATTATTTCTTCTTCACTTGAATATTTTCTCGGTTGACGACTTAACCATGATCCCAATTTCTTAATATTTTCATCTTTATCGTGAGTAGATGGACGTTTATTATTTTCATCAATATATTTTGAAACTTCTTGTAATGTAATCTTCCATAATTCTTCATTGTTAATAAAATATTTTGAATATTTCTCAACAAATTGTTCCCATAATAAACGAATTTCAGGATTTTTCATAATATCTTCTTTTTTAGTATAATTTTTAGTCTGATTACAAAGCCAACCTCCTAATCTACTAATTTTTTCATCTTTATCATATGAAGATGGTCGTTTATTATTTTCATCAATATATTTGATTACTTCTTGTAAATTAAATATCCATTGATCTTTATTGCTAATAAAATATTTAGAATACTTCTCAATAAATTTTTCCCATAATAAACGTATTTCAGGATTTTTCATAATTTGCTCTTCGTTTAAATATTTTTGGGTTTGCGTTGTAACCCAAATTCCTAATTTTTTTATATTATCATCTATATCTGAGCATGAAGGTCGTTTATCATTTTTATCAATATAGTTGCAAACTTTTTGTAAATTAATATTCCATTCTTCTTCATTACTAAGAAAATATTTGATATACTTATCAATAAATTCCTCCCATAATTTTCTAATTTCAGGAATTTTCATAATTTCTATTTTCTTGGAATATTTTTGCTGTTGTGATTGTATCCAACTACCCAATTTTTGAATATATTTATCCTTATCACCATGAGATGGTCGTTTATTATTTTCATCAATATATTTTGAAACTTCTAGTAAATTCATCTTCCATATTTCTTCATTACTTAGAAAATACTTTTTGTATTTTTCTATAAATTCTTCCCACAATTGACAAATTTCTGGATTTTTCATAATTTGTTCTTTTTTAGTATATTTAGTTTGTTGATCAGATATCCAACTACCAATTTTCCTGATATTCTCATCTTTATCAACTTGTGATGGTCTTTTATTATATTCATCAATATATTTTGAAACTTCTAGTAAATTCATCTTCCATATTTCTTCATTACTTAGAAAATACTTTTTGTATTTCTCTATAAATTGTTCCCATAATTGACGAATTTCAATTACTTTCATAATTTGTCGTTTTCTTGAATAATTTGTCACTTGACGAGTTGTCCAATTTCCTAATTTTCTAACATTTTTGTCTTTTTCACAATGTGATGGTCTTTTATTATTTTCATCAATATACTTACTGACTTCTTCCAATCGCATCCTCCATGCATCTTCAAAACTCATGCTTTTTACTGAAATATAATCTCGCAATGTCTTCGTATAATCAATATCTTTATTGATTTCTGTTGGATCACCTTTTCTTTCATAATTTCCACTTCTCGCTTTAATTCTATTGAAAAAACGTGTTTCATCGTTCGTTTTCAAATATTGTAACATTTCAACAGTCTTGTTCAAGTCATCTGCCCAAACAAAGCAATTAGCCACTTTATTTGGATTTTCTCTATCCTTCCTGTTAGCTCGACACATCCTTTGAACAGCGACAATCTCGTTATCGTTCACTTTCGTAATAAAAACACTGTCACATTTAACAATATTCACGCCTTCATTTAAAATTCTTACACTGCTTAAAATACTAATCTTAGATTCATTATTTTGAAAATTATTCAAAATTTCATCACGTTTTTTAACATTAGTATTCGCAGTAATGCTACTTGTCCAACATTCAATTCCATGATATTCTCTAGAAATCTCCTTAAAAATCGTATTGAACGCTTCACATTCTTCAATAGAACAGCAATAAACAATGCATTTTCTGCTTCCAGTTTCTAACATACCACTTAATAAAAATAGAGATTTGATTGTGATATCTTTATCCAAATGTTTTAGTTCATCAGGAATATCAATATCTACTCTCTCATTTACTAAATCTAAAACTGGCACATTAATGAAATAATCGCAAACATAATTCTCTTTTATAGCATCAGACATTGGATAATCATAAATAACATCACAACACAAATATTCCATCATTGTCTCACTTGGTGTTGCAGTCAATAATAATGATTTCAGTCCTAATTCATTCAAATAATCCATAATTTCATAATATTGAATTAAATTGTGTGCTTCGTCAATAACAATTAAACAATCTTCAAAATCTATATATTCATTTTCAAAAAAACATTGTTCAATAAATATGTTAATAAAACTTTCGTAAGTAATACTCATTAGACATGGATTTTCAAAAGATTCAATAACAACATCAAAATCAGTTGTTCCACCTTCATCACTATCAACTAGCACCGCGGTTTTATCAGGAACAAATAGATGAATTCTATCCAACATTTGTTTAGTTAAAACACGCAAAGGTGATAGAATAATGATATGGTGTAGTTTAACATCTCTTAAATAATTTCCTAGCAAAACTGTTTTACCCAATGCACAAGGCATTGAAATTAATCCATTTTCTTCCCATCCATTTTTCATCGCATTCAATGCTTCTTTTTGAGGCGGGTATAATTCAAAATCTGTTTCAATATTATTGACAACTTCTTCCTCTTTTTTAACATAGGGTAATAAAATATGTTTTAAATTTGGAGTGTGTGTAAAACTGTCTTTCACATCTGCTTGTAATCTGCACGTATGATATAAATATCCTATACTTGCAGGGTTTTTTGGTAATAATCTTGTAAAAATTACTGCTAAAAATGTTCCTAAATCAGAAGCCGTTAAATATTTTTTAGGATCCCAGCATTTGGCTTGTAATCCATGGTAAACACCATTAATATCTAATGCTAATCCATCTAATCCATATTCTCTAATATTATTCTTATCTTCTTCCAGTCTTTCTTTTCTTTTCAGTCGATGAATATTGTAATTGGTGATAAATCCAGAGGCAAATAAATCTTCCTCAGGAATAAATTTCCAATGCCAAACAGATTGATCTGTTTTTCTTCGATGATAATCACAAATTTGAAATTCGTATTCTTCAAATTCTTGCATTTTGATCGTTATTATTAAATAAAATCTTTTTAATTCATTTTTTTTCAAATAATTTTACAAAAAAAATTACATAAAGTAATTTTAGTAATTTTATTTATAATTATCACTATGGAAAATAATAAATTAAGATATGTTGGCTGTAAAAATTGCGATTACATCGCAGCAAATCACTGGAATTTAAAGATGCATTATTTCTCAGCACATGCAACAAAAGAAGAAAGAAGTAAACAAAAATATTTTTGTGAAATTTGTGATAATGTTTTCTTTTGCGAAGCTTATTATAAAAAACATATCAATGGTAAAAGACATATAAATAATGCTATATTTATTGATAAAAATAATAATTAGACAACATTTTGAAAATAATATTTTTTGATAATGGACCGTTTTGGATTGATTGGACCATTAAAAACGATATTTTTATACATTTTATTATTTTAAAAATATAAATTTTTTTTATTTTATTTTTATTTTTTTATTTTTATTTTTTAATAATTATATATTTTAATTAAATAATTGTTTTTAACGGTCCAATATATTTATAGTATATTATTTATATTTATATTTATTATTATTAACAATATATAATGTATAAATTATATATATATTATAAATAATATATATAATTCATAAAATAATGGACCGATAATCTGGACCGATAATGTATATTTTGGACCTTTTGACCGATTATTCATTTTTTATACTAATATTTTTATAAACCCTAATTCCATGAAAAGATGCATTTTCAATTTTTAATTTTGTCATTTCCCTCGAAAAAGATTTATCTGATCTTTTATCAAGTGGATATGATAAACTTTTGCACCAATCATTATAAGCTCTTCGAAAATCATCACGTTTTATATTTTTACCAATTATTAAATCAATTTCACTTTCAATGAAATCTTTTAAATAATTAACATCATTATCCTCAACATATTCTTTCTTTGCTTCTAACATTTCTTGTGGAAAATCAAATTTATCAGATATTACTCCATATTTTAAAATATATGAAAAAAGGATATCTATCTTTTTTATCATTTCCCCTTCATATGCAGTATTTATTTCAAATTTGTTATTAAATGGTATTACTACAATTCTATCAATCATTGCAACTTCAACCTTAAATTTTGGTAATTCATTTGTTAACACAAAAAGATTGCATGTTGGTGTTAAAGAAGTGTTTGTTTTTCTCAAGCTTCTTAGGTCAATATCATCTCCACCACTAATTTTCTTAATCATTTCACTATTTAATGTATCCTCTTCTTTTAATTCAGTTACGTACCCAATTCTAATTTTATCCAATTTTTCAATTTCCGTATTTATATTTGATTTTAAACTCTTTGAATTAATTATAACTAACTCGCTAATAATATCCATTGATTTATTAAACATCATTTTCATTAACTTGAATAACAGTGATTTACCATTTCTCCCTGTTCCTGTGCAGAAAAATATATATCTTAATTTTTCACCAGTTATAGAGGATTTTAAAATATCTATGAAGCATTTAACTATTAATTCATTATTACAAAATAGTTCCATAAAATATTTTTTAGCAATTATTTCATCATCGCAATCTAATTCAATATAATTGACTGGGAACTCATAATTAAATTTATCTGTTTCTAACCTGTCTCTTATTTCTAATGAATTTAAATTAATAATTTTACCATTTTTAATTGGAATCATATATTTTTCTTTATTCATATCAATCATAAAATCATTGTTTATACATTTCTCAGATAATTCTTTTAAAATATTATTTTTGTCGATTGTCTTTTGTAATCTTTTACAAACGTCATATAATATATCCCTTTTTTGTATTATATTATTATAATTTATAGTTCTCTCATCGTATTTATTAATTTCCTCTGTAATTTTTTCTAAATATTTTTTTATTTCTGTGTGAAAAACTGTATCAATAAGTGGACGCATACCAAAAACACTATCAACCCACATTTTATTTTTATATTCAATCCATCTTTTTTTATCTGGGTCAATATAATAATATTTTTTACCATATAATTCCTTCATTACATCCGCTATTACACATTCAGATGGGCTTTCAATTATTTTTTTAATATAATCTGGTAAAAAATCATAATTTATTTCTTCGTGTGATTCATTTTTTAGATCTTCAATTTTTAATTTATCACAATGAGTTTTATATGCCCATTCCATATTCAAACCAATAAATTTTTCTTCTACTGTATTTTTAATTTTTTCTAATAAATTTAAATCATCATAATAGTTTCCATATATCATTAATCCATCAAACATCAATACTGCTATTTCAATCCCTAATTCATTTAAAGTTTTAATTACTTCTTGAAGAATATTATTTTCATACATGCATAGAATTCGATTCAATGCACTTCCATTCCAATTATATTCTTTCTTTTCTTTTGGAACAGATAGAATTATATCTTTATATTCTTCAATTTCCATTATCTTTTTTTGTATTTGTTTCATTTCTTTATCAAATTCTTTAAAAAAAGAATCTTGTATATTTTTGTTAATTTTGCTATCATTTGTTGATTTCAAATAATCATCTTTTGTTGCTAATCCCATTTTAATAATAACCTCCCTATTTTCAACATAAAAATCAAGTTTTTGGCAATCTATATTATGAATCCTACAAAGATATCTTAATATTTTTGGATGACAATTTTTTGCATCAATATCAGTAGTATTTTTCATTAAAAAACCCCTAATAAATTTAGGCATTCCTTGTATAGAACTACCACAATATAATCTTCCCCCTTTTTCTTTAATAGTACCAAGTGAATATTGATATAATCTTTTTGTTATACCATTGCTTTTTATATTTGATTGACAAAATGATTTTATTTTTTCATACAATGATTTTAAATCTTTCTTTTTTACTTTTTCAATATCATCAGAAAATTTCATATAATTAATTTCAAAATTAATAAAACTTAAATTGTTTAATTGTTTTACTAACGATATATCGACTCTTTCTATTAGTTCCATTATAATCCTAAATATATAAATATTTGGGGTTTTACGTTTAAATAAAAATATAACTATAATTTATTTTGCAGAAAAACAAAAATTAATTTTTTTTTATAATGTAATATCGAGTTGTTTTTACCTTGCAATTATCTATATTATAAATAAAATTTTTATTGATAAAAAGATAACCTTGTCTTTTTAATAAATTTCTAACAATTGTTAAGTAAGGTCTTATTGTTGTTTTTTCATTTATTCCATTCCAATAACTTGATGCAAAATATTTTTTTATATCACAAGTCAATTCTTTTATTTTTTCTTGTTTTTCAATATCTCTATCAAAATCATATAACACAAATGATTGTTCTCTATCTAAATTTAAAATTTCTATAACTTTTCGTGTAATTTCATCACATTCATTTTTATATTTCTCTGATTTTTTAATCCTCATTTACTTACTTATAATTAATATTTATTTTTTAAGTGTTTTACGTTTTATTTGAATAATTTGTCATCTTTCTAACTAATCGATCGTAAAATTGTTCAAAAAAATTGATTAAATATTTGCTGGAATCCTTTAACTTATGGCAAATAAAGCTTAAAAATACAACAACATAATTATAAAAATTGATACTATAAAAATTTAACCTGTAAATCCAATAAAATGATAATAAATACCGCCTTCATACATGTCAAAAAAATACGATTGATTTTCGAATTTTTGCATATCTTAGTCGGTATAATCCTTTCTTTTTACAACAAAATAATACCATTCAATGTTTTATTATACGTGGGTCTTATTGTGTCTTTTGGTGAACAAATTGTTGCCTTTTTTTGTTTGAAAAGGTACATTGCAAGTACTAATATGACATTCAGAGATATTTATGAGTTTCAAACTTGGGAAAAAAGTTATCTCACAATCATTGAAGGAATTTTATTCTACTTTAAAATAACTATATATCTAGTAATCTCAATATTGACCATTATATTTTTCAGTGAAATTGATAATGTTCCTCTTAAGATTTACTTGCTTCAAATCATTTTTCAAGTATTACTAACTTTTGCACTCAGGTTCTTCCAAATATCATCAAACCCATTAGTTCATGATGAAATAGGTAATACAAGAAGTAGCTTGGAAAATAACACATACCAATGGGAAAATAACGCATATCAATGGGAAAATAACACATACCAATGGGAAAATAACGCATATCAATTGGAATCAGTCCAAAACCAACCTGTATATGAAAACAAGATAGAAGTGCACCCCAACGAAGAATGCTCTATTTGCATGGATAAAAATGATCTAATATGGCTCTCTTTACCATGTGAGCATAAATTCCACGAAGAATGCATTTTTAAATGGATTGAAACTAATTTGTCTTGTCCAATATGTCGTAAACAATTAGGTAATAATGCATAACCTAAAATTATAATAAAATTTTCCCTAATTTATCAAAGAATCTTTTAAAATGCTTATACAATAAAAAGATAGCACTGTATTCCATAAGATCTTTGTTACTAAAAAATACCATTTCATTGATGATAAAAACAACAAGAATAACCCATCTATATTGAGGAGGTGTGTTATTGTATATTAAAAAACCTAGCATATTGCAGGATAAATCACCTAAAATGTTCACCAAAGAATCTTTATAATTTTCATAACCATTCGTCCTGAATTGATTAGTAACAAGTGGGCTATTTTCAATAATTTCGAAAATAATTGCTACAATTAAAACCGCCCACCACTTTTTAAAAATAGCTGCATATAAAATGCCGTAATATATATGGGATATAGAAAAACCGTCGAATAAATGATTACTATAATGATTATTATCAAATAATTTCAAATTATGACATAGACTTTTATCATGTTTACAAACTATTGAAATCATATATGATATAAAATAAATTAAATTAAATCTTTTTCTAATTATATTTTCTCTATAATTTCGAACTTCGACCAATAGTCATCTATTTTTTCGTGAAATCTCGCGTCTATTTTCCACACATCTCCCAAATTATCCTTGACGTGAATAATGTAACAATTTTCAAAAACTTCTTCTTCCATCAATAAACTACAATTCCATTTATCCAAATATCTTTCTAAATTATAATATCGCAATGTATTCTCTAAAACAATCTTTGTAATATAGCTCAAGCAATATTGTTCGACAATTATTTGGCGAATGTGCTCGATACTTCGATTCACTTCTTCGCGAAAACTGTCTAAATCCACCACAATGTTTTTTGCTTCGAAAATATTGTATTTTTCGAATATTGGCTGAGGATCGTCGACTATGCTCACCCCATTTTTGAGCAAAACACAATTATTGTGAATGCTCCAATGAATGACATAGAAGTCTTCTGGAACAGGGATCACTAGTTCACATTCATTAAAAATGTTAGTCCAAGATTTCATATAATTTACGCTCATCTTATTATTATATTTTTACAAATATTTTTAAGCATCAATTTTTCAATTTAAGGTTTACTTGAACACAACATTTCTAGAGCAATTTCCCGTCTTACATCCCTTTTTGGTTGTCCAATAGGCATATAATATTCATAGCGATTGGATTCATATAGAGGTATAGAAAAACAACTATCCGTTGATTTTCCATAAAGATTAATAGAAAAACAACATCCCATTGATTTTACTTACATAAAAAATTGATTTTTTTCACTAATGTTTCCCTATCAAAAAAATGAGTTTGTCATTTATAGAAAATCAAGAAAGTACGAAAATCGTCTATAAAAAAGATGGTGAATCGTTCGAATATACTGTTCATCTTCAAGATGAAATTATACAAAAATTATGTGGAGGAGATCTTTCCATTTTTCCAAGCATATTTCAAAATTATATTATTTTTGAAATGGATGACTACATTGAGATATCAGCTAGAAATATTAGCTATCGACTATACAAAAATGGAATTATTCCAACTCCTCGTGTTTTAGATGTTGATAAAGAGTCATACATTGATAATAGAGTCATACTGGATCTTCTTGAATCAAAGTTCAACAAACTTGAAAAGAAATTGTCAAGTTATCTAGAACTTCAAGTGAAAACAAACAAAGAGACTCTAGAAAATGATAAATTGAAAGTGGAAAATAACAAAAAAAGTTTGGGATTTCTCTCAAGTTGTCTTCAAAAAATTGAACAAGTACAGCGAGTTAATGAGAACGAAATTGAACTTATCAAGAATAATCAGTTAATGATACTAGATAAAATGGAACAAGTAAAGCAATTTAATAAGAATGAAATCGAACTAATTAAATACAATCAGACAACAATGTTAGACAAAATTGAAAAACTTTTTCAACTTTATTCAACCAAAATAAATGATCTTGATAAAAAGATTAGTTCTTACGTCAAAGAAGATCTTAAAAACAAACAGCAAAATCTTGAATTTTCTCAAAAATTGGATGAAATTTTATCCAATCAAGCTAAAATTCTAAAAGATTCGAAAGAATTGGATGAGTTGAAGGAATTAAAAGAAAATTTTGGTAAATTGAACGAGAGAATCGCTTTAATGGAAGCACCAAGTAAAAAATTGGATAAATTAGAAGATATTGTTATCGAGATTGATGCCAAAGTTGGTTTTGTTAAAAAAGAATATGAAAATATCATAGCAACATTACCACTTCAAAATCCAAAACAAATTTCCAATTGTCTTATAGATAATTTGTCTGAGGAATGTAAAGTAAATGTTTACTCCGCTTTTTCATTCAAATTATTGAGAAAGTCTTATCAAGGACCAATATTCGAAGTATTTTTTGAAAATCCTTCTTGTATAATTCCAGTATTTTGTGATGAAAATGGAAAATATTACTGGAACAGTGGGTTTAAAAATGAATGGAAAGAAGAAGATTACTTGAAAGATTGGAGAGTTACTGGTTGGTTTGATCAAATGAATCATACGTGGGAGTATAAGATTGGAGGACCTAACATGGAGAAAGGATTGGTTGTGATCAAAGATAGACACAACTATGAAAATCTTCCAATATTTAATCCGAAGAAAAGGTGTATTATTTTTACAAATAATACTTGTTTCGATGGTACCGCATTTTATTTCAAAAGATTCCAGAAATCAACTCAAAATCAAACAATTATCTTTCATCATGGAAATCTTAAAATTGATGATAAAGACATTCCTATCTTCAATAAAGGTTTCCCCCTGATTTCACTTGGAGACTTCAAGTTAAGAACTAAAGGAATTCAATATATGAATATCGAAGGAGATCATCATTATTTGTTTGGATATGTAACACCTAATAATGTTATTACAATTGAGAAAAGACAAAACAATGATAAGGTTGAAACATTATGTCATTTATCCAACAAAAATCCTGACTTTTTAGTTGAAAGATTTGAATGTAAAAAATCCAGTAGTATAAGGAAAGAATACTCTAGTCTAGGAAATTTCAATGGAGAAGTAAGTGATATTCTATTCTTTGAAGATGGAATCTCCATCAAGGATAGATTGTTTATCAACACAACTCTCAAGAAAAATTGAAAAGAAATTTTATTGAATTTATAAATTAAAAAATGAGTTTATCAATTGAAGAAAATCAAAATAGTGTTATTATTAAATACACAAATGCAACATCAAGAGTGTTTGAACACAAAATCCCCATAAATGACGAATTTCTTGTTCATCACTGTAAAGGAAAATTAAGCGAATTTATGGATAGAATTAAAGAACATACATTAGTGGAATTCGATGATTCAATTCATATTTATGTTCATGATCCTGTTCCCATCCATTACAAGCTATTTGAAAATGGAATAATTCCTAGGAGAGAAGATCCTTTTCCTTCTTTATCAAGGGAAGAATCTTATGTTGACAATCACCAGATTTCTAGGCAATTGAGCTGTCTAGAAAAAATAATCTTGGATTTGAAATTTGAGAATGTTTCTTTACAAAGGCAGATCAAATTCCAAAATGAATTTATCAAAGATGAGTTGAAAAAATTTCTTATTGGGCATCAAGAAATTGAGGCGCAAAAGAACGAAATTTCAAAAATGCAATTTGACTATGTTATCAAAAGCTTCAATAAAGTTGAGGAATTAGGTACAAAAGTTGATAAAATGAATACTACACTGGAAGATATTGTTCGAAAGCAAAATGAATTAATCACAGTGCAAGGAGATAGCTTAAAGCAAACAAATACTACTTTGGCAGAATTCAAAGCTTTTTATGAAAAGCTTCAACAATTTTTCTTAAATAATGAGGATGATTTATTGAGTTGTAGGGAGTTTTTGGAAGAATATAATCCTATTAGTTATAATAATGGAATTACCAAGTGATATATGGGGAACAATTTTACAAAAAATTAATTCATATAAAGATAGTGTAAAATTATTCCTATCACTTCCCAATAATGTTAAAAAAGATTTGATGCAAATATATGAAATCCATATTAGCAAAATATCACCGAGGATATTAGTAAGTTATAATAATAATGTGAGTGTATATAATAATATCGAACCCATTTTCCAAATTGATTGCAATGATGTAAAAATTGTAAGATTTCGTCACAATCATAATGAAATAGCGATTGCACAGGGCAATGGGAAAATAATGTTTTGGAATTATAAAACAAATGAAAATACAATGAATATCCAATTAAAGCAAAAATTCATAAATAATTTGGAATTTCACCCCAATGGGAAAATTATGGTAACAAGAGCTGGCGATTTCTTAAAAATATGGATATTTGAAGAAAACGGTAAAATAAATTTTCGTCATTGGAGGGATGATTTTCTTTTTTATAATTTAAGTTTTCTTTTTCACCCAATCAAACCCAATCTATACATTGCAAGATATCGCTCAAATGATAATGAGATAATTGACTTATATGATTGGAAATATAGTGTTCAGGATAGATACGAAATGATAGATCACATAATTCTGCCATCTTATCATGACGTTCACTATTACCTTCCAATCAAATTTTCGTATGATTGGGAAAAAATAGAAAATATAATGGATTTCAAAGCTTTTGGAAATAGAAATTTTGGGGGTGTTCTTTTGAATAGGATTAGTATATATAAAGCAAATAGGAGACCATTCACAAATAACATAATGTTGGATTTATATACAAAAAAAATTAATGATTATTTTTGGAATGGAGATAAATTTTATTACTGCAAAAACTGCATTATTGAAAAAGATACTATAACAAATTTGGAAAAGTGTATTTATAAATCAAGTGAACAGATAAAGAAAATGTATTGTAAAAATAATTCGATTATATTTATAGATGGAAATGAATTTAAAATGCTGGATCTGCAAACACATAGTGTTGATATTTTAATTACAATTAGAGGTAAATTAAATGATTATAATTTATTTTAATAAATAAAATATATATTATTTTATCATTATGTTTAGAATAGCTCTTATTTTCTGGGGATTAACAAGAGGACTAAAAAATATATTACAAAGTTTGCAAGAAAATGTTATTAATATTTTGAAAGAAAATGGTTATGAAGTTGATATATTTATTCACACTTATTATTTTTCAAATAATTCATATACAAATATTAGACATAAAGTAGAAAATTATAAACTAGATTTTGAAGAATATAAATTATTGAACCCCACATATGCTATTGTAGATAATCAAGATGAAGTTGCTTTAAAAATAAATCTTAATCAGTATCGTAGCATGTATGATAAATTTAATAATAACTATAAAACGAATGATAATCACATATTATCATTATACTCTCAACAACAAATAACAAGAAAATTTATGGAGGTAAAAGATAAATATAAATTTGCAATGTTTTTAAGACCAGATGTCTTATATCATCAAAAATTTAATGTCGATTGGTTAAAGAAGTTAAACAGTAAATATATTATGATGCCCAAATGGGGAAAATTTGGAGGATTGAACAATCGTTTTTGCATTTGTACGCCAGAGAATGCATACAAATATGGGGATATTTTACAATATTTACTGGACTACTCAAAAAACGACCCAATAATAGCAGAGAATTATCTAAAATATATTTTTACGAAAATACATCCAATGCCTAGAATACTAATTAATTTTTCTTTCACTAGAATGTTACCAAATGGACAAGTTTTACATTTCGACAAAGACATGAAACCATATACTAATAATGATGATTTAGGTATTGAAATTGAAGAAGTAGTTATAAGAAAATAGATAATCCACTAAAATAAACGGTCATGATTCTAGTAGCCATCTTCAAAAGCATCATGAGCTTCATATGAACGATGAAACCTACGCATTATTTCACGATGATTCCATCTATGGTAATATTCGTCAACTTCTCGAAGAACAGCAGTCTTTAAGAGTTCTCTTTTAGACTCATCGAGCACTGGATCTTCAATCTTTCTAAAAAGATCGCTTATCCTGGCTTTTATGTCAACTATTTTATACCTTTTGTAGGTAGCCTTGTGATCGCTTTTTTTCAATGTCTTTAGCCACCAATTGATGAACGAAAAACAGGTCGCTGGTAAAGCAGTAAAGCAATCAAAGTAATCAATTTCCAATGAGTAAGATAGACTACTGGGAGCTCCATCAATGCGTCCTCCTCCAATGATATTCTTGAATACTTGAAGAAATGACTTAACAAAATAACTCCAATCCGTAAATAAGGGGGAATCTCTCGCTGGTCGAATCTCTGTATTGAAGACTTGCTGGAAGAAGGTGTCACCATAGTGATCCGTTTTGTTGAAAAGAAGATGGTAAGTAATGTGATCTGGTTTTTTCTTGAAATCAACGAAGATAGACTTGAATAAATCAATGTCTTTTCTATCGGGAATAATACCATCTGACAGTTTCTCACTAATCTTAATAAAAAGACGAGTTTGGAGAAAGTACTCGAGGTCGCACTTTTGATAGTGCGCAATGGCATCACGATAAGAAATGTATTCATCCCATTCTCGACACAAGTGTGAAGTCTCCTCACTACAAGTCTTGTCCTTGAAGTATTCTTCCAATAACCGTGATACCTTTTTAGTTATGTATCTAAGGTTTTTTCGGTTGGTATTCGCTTCAGCAAGATCTCTCTCAGTACTTCCCTTTAAAAGGAGAAATGGATCGTCCTGGTCGTAAAAGCACCAGAGCACTTGATAAAGAACTTTAATGGATAAATCCAAATTGTTTTTAACCTCATACTCGACAATCTTCAAGACATCAAATGGCGAAATCAAAAGGAGGATATGATAAAGCGGATTGTTTTCCAAAGATAAATATTCGTCAGGACGTGTCTTTCTGTAGAATTTTTTAATCATAATCCCTAAAATCTGGAGAAATGCCCTAGCTAACTCCTTGTTGGAGCTTTTAAGCCAGGAAAAACAAGAAATGCACTGATCATGCGTGATTAACTCCAGGGATTGGACTTCAACATTCGCATTAATACTTCTTAATGCCCAAATGGCATCTTCTTCATTTTCAGCAGCAATGGCTTCAATGATGTATTCAATTGCTCTTTTGTTGAGCGAAGATCGACATAAATGACAGCGAACATCTCCAGTATAGGAAAACCATTCAATGTACTTCTTGAAGCAACTTGAATGCATAAAATGACCACACCTAAGGAAAGATAATTGGGTTGAATCCTCTTCCTTGCTTACCAAATTGTCAAAGCAAATCGTGCAAACCTCTGCAAGGTTTTCTTGCGTGGCGAACCTTAAGTAAGGTTTACTCAATACTTGAGAGCCCAAAGGGCTTAATTTGAATTTCCCGTTAGATGAACGGGTAACTACAACATCCTGGACCTCCATGGGACCATCAAGCTAATAATTGAAACGCATTTACTATCAATTTTTAATGTGTCATCAATTTCCATTTAGTTAAAATAATAAAAATAAAATCTCATTATAAAGTATAAATGCACTTTGGACATATTTTCCACGGAATCGAACATGTAGTTGAGGAAGCAGCGATTCACGAGGGTGAGAGCATGTTAGAACACGCTGCCATTGGGGTTGTCGCTAGTCTTATTTAGATTTTGCGAAAATCATTTTCTGCGAAAACAATTTAAAATTATTTTATAATTATAAATTATAAAATGACTTTGACCCATACCCAACAATTGAATTTTCTTATCGGAACGATAGAGTCTAATACCACCGTGGCTCCATTAGCAAATCCTTTGATAATTCTCTCCCAAAACTGCTCAGCTGGTTGCGATGCAATTGGTATGATGGATTCAGGGGGGTTAATACTTAAAAATACTTAAAAATTTTTTATAATATTTTATTATAAAATGAATTTTGATAACCTCTTCCAAAATTCCGGTTCCAAACCAACAACCACTACCACCCAAACCAATCAATCTTCCAGTCCTTTATCTGGAATTGAGCAGTCTCCTATTCAGGATGGTGAATCCATCTTAGAAAAAGCAGCTGTCTGCGTTCTTGCTGGAGCTATTTTTTAATTCATTCAATATTTTGTATTGAATAAATAGAGTAAGGCATCTTCTAGGATAGTATAATATTTATCATCAATTAGAAATCTTGCTGGTTCATTGATTTCTCTAAAAATATAATTCTTGGCATCATAAATGCAATATTTATTATCTTTCATATATAGAAAACATCCTCTTTTTAATGAATCAATTGTTTTTATTTCATCAATTGGTTTTCTATATAATTCTAAGATGTATTTGTATTTACTGGTTTGTTTTACAATAATTAATTTGTGATATTTTTTTTCATTGCTAAGTCTATCATTAAATAAGTAATGAAACCGCATTTTATGTACATATTATTCATTATAATATTTTTTCATTTTTTATTAAATTAGTAATTCATAAGCATCTTTGACGGGATATAATGGATAATTGGGAGCAATGTATGTTTTCATTTTTGCAATTCTCCTGTTCCAATCCTCCAAACTTCCTTTCCATATCATCTTTTTTACATAGCTATTTTTGCATATAACTCCATTTTCGCCAATAGTTGGTGCTACATACATTATACAAACTTCCGATTGGCTTTGAATGATTATATAGCTTTGAAAAGGTATGTCAAGTGGGTAGGGTTCTATTTCTAATGAACGCAGTAAAACTAATTGGTTATAATCATGTGATGAAAGTATTTTTGCAGTATTATATTCCATTTTTTCAAGATACTGGATTACTGGCAACGATTGATAAACGCAATATTGTGTAGAATTCAAATAATATAGATAATAAACAGCCCATTTTGCAGCAGATTCAACCAATTCTTTTTGATATTTATATTTTTTGCTATTTGTAAATATTTTATTCAATGGAGGAATAGGACGGGATGACATCACAATAGTATCGCCCGCTAAATTCACATCAAAGCTATAAAAAGTATTTAAAGTCCCATTTATAAAAACAGCGGGTAAATCTCCAGTAAATGGTTTCTCTTTTAACGCCAAATTTAGCCAATTGAGGAATTCTCTAGTATATTCTTTCATTTTGTTTTCAGTGATTGCACTTGGTGTTGTTGGTGGTTGTTGTGGAAAATCTCCTGGGACAACTGGATAAACAACTGAGTCAATATCTTGATTTGAATATTCGAATTTTTGTTCAGGATTTTTCTTGTCTATAACTGCGGTTAACTTAGGTTTGTTATTAATAATTTTATTTTTTAATAACTTGCCTGTTAAATAGGTTCTCTGTGTTAAGAAATCAACTCTTATCTCATCCCATTTTTTATTCCAATTTCCCAATTTAAGTAATTCGAATCCGTCTTGGACAGCTGAATCTATCATTTTAATGTTTATTAGAGAAGGTCCTTCACAAGATAAGTCTTGATTCCAAGCTATGAATTGATTGGGTAAAATTATATCATTTGGTAAAGGAATTTCTTGGGAATTAATAAAAGAAAAAACACCTCGCATTGAATGCCTAGTGAAACACAATACTTTATATTTAGACATATAATTACAATATAAAAAAAATATAGCTATATTTTATGAAAAACAAGAAGATTAAAGTAGATAATTCAATCTTTTTATTTATTTTATTAGCAATAATAATTTTTATTACTTGTTTAATTATTTTCTTTACACTAAGACAGCCTGTTATTTATAATTATGGTTGTGGTGATGAAATACCAATTGTTGGGGTAGTAGGTGGAAATGGTAAAACATTGTGTGTAGATATTATTGCAGATGTGATGAAAAGCAAATATAATGTTGGCAAAATGAATAAAGATGGTATAACCATAGATAATGTTTGTAAAAATAATAAGTCATTAACAGTTGATAAAATGATACTTGATCATTCAGTTGATGCTGCAGTTTTAGGTTTAAGTTGTGGCTATATAAATCGTTCAGGTTTAGGTTTTAATAAATGTGATATTGGAATATTTTTGAATAATAGGGAACCATCCGGGAGAATGAAATATCATAATCATTTATATAAACATATTTGCCAGAATGGATGTGCAATTGTAAATTGTGATGAAATATATAGTGACTATTTGAGACAGATGATACCTCTAATGCAATGTAAGATAATATATTTCTGTTATTATAAAAATTCACAATTTTTGATGAATGCTTATAAGAAAAAGGCTCCAATAATATATTATCAGGGATCAAGTATTACTTACATTGATATTAAAACAAAATATGTCTTTAATTTATCAAATAATCATTCAAGATATGATGTTGAAGCAATTATGGCTGCAATAGGATGTTGCATTCACATGAATTTTAATATAAATTATATTAAGCAAGTATGTAATGGATTATAATTTTGTCATTATTTTTATGGATTATAGAATGCGTAATGCTTGTAGGTCAGGTAACTTAGAATATATTAAAAAAGATTTAGATTCTTTCAAACATATTTATGAGCGATTAGATGGAGAATATCCTCATCCACTATTTTTTTGTGCAAGTGGCGGTCAAAACGTTGCGATAGAATATTTATATAGTAAGGGTTTATTTTATCCAGATATTATTATTGAATCAATAGGAATCGCTGCTATTACTGGTCATCTTCCTACTGTCGAGCTGCTCTTTAAAATTATAAAAAATAATTTTTCGCCAAAACATCCTCGGTTGATTCACGCTCTCAATGTCGCAATCTTAAAGAAAAATAGAAAAATGATTGAATTCTTAATAGAAAAGGGAATTTATGATGAGAATAGTGATGATAACCCTTTTCTTACTAGTGCCGAAATAGGAGATGTTGGAACTATGAAATTACTTATGAATAAACATCAGGGATGTGTTAATATCGTTCCAGATGCAATGAAAATATCAATAATGCGGGGACATAGAAACTCAGTGAACTTCTTAGCTGGGCAAGAAATGGTTTAACTTATAATTAACGTGTTCTAATACACCAATGACATCCTGGACAAAATAAACCACCAAAAAATCCCCAAAAAGGGTTTCCCTTGAATAGCCATTGGTATGGGAAAAAACAGAGGAAACTTAACGCAGGAATCATAATAAATAAGAATCCTGTTAGACTATCACTAATATTTTGAATAAGATTTTTATATTCATCTTGATTTGTAATTTTACAAGATAAATCAGTGTTTGAGCCTAGACGAGGATACCGACATTCCACATTTGTAAATAAGAAACTTGCTGCACCGTAACCACTTGTATATGAACGTAATGTGATATTATTACAAGAACTATAACTGTCACACCAGTAGCAAAAATTATTAAATTCAATAAAATTCGCTACACAAGATTCACAACTTTTATATTGATTACAATTGTCCACTATAAGATAACTCGGTGTATCTTGAGAAAATGATTTTTCTACAAAATAAATAAATAAAATAAAGATTTTTAAATTCATTTATTAAATGTAATATCTAAAAAAAATACAATCAATTTTTTTTCCATAAAAAATTGATTAAAATTATTCTTGAATCATTTAGAAATAAATGTGTAATCCAACAATAAAAGAATCTATAAAAAGATTTAAATTAATCTTTTTATGTTTAAGAAATGCTTATTCATTTGCTACAACTATATATCTTACCTATGTTCTATACTGGTCATCTTATCTCAGAAAAGGATTTGAGTGGGGATATGTTGCTAGCATTATTGCTTATGTTTTTCTAAGTTTTACTTTTTTCTTTAATTTTCTTTACGCGATATTTATGATAAATTTATCAAAGACATTCAGAAATATCAATACACAACAAAATTTGAAGGTTGATTCTGAAAATTTTTTCTTCTTGACAGATTTATGGGATCGCACTTTTAATAATATTGATACTCATATTAAATGCTTGTTATACACAAAACCAATAGATATTCTTATATATTTCGATTCAGAGTTAGTAAGAAGCACTATTCTTCTCAAAAGAAGGGTTATGAATAGTATTGACAAAGAATCTAGAACTATATTAAAGAATAAATCTTACTACATTTTGCTAATTAGCTTTATCTTAAAAGATCTCACGATGAGTGGAATTAGTATAAAGATTTTATTAGACAAAGATTTGACAATGAACTATACTAATTTCAATACATTGAAGAATAGTGCTTTTTTTACGATTATTGGAACAATTGTTTCTCTCATATTTACTTTTTTGACAATTGCTTGGAAAATATGTAAGATTAAAAAGAGAAAACAAAAAGAAAACAAAAATAATGAATTGATAGTGAATCCTTGAAAAAATTGATTTTATAAATAAAATGGAAAATGAAGAATTGGAAGAAAAAATAATGACATCTATAATACAAATCAATTTTGGTGTTATTTGTGTTCAATAATATCATTTCTCAATAATCTAATAAAAAAGATTATCCTATTTGGTATATAGGACCATTATGTATTATTTTTATGTCTATTTTTTGCTATAATTTATATAAAAATATATATATTTGTCAAACTTTAATTGTAAATTCTTTTATTTATGCATTTTTAGTAGGAGGTGGTTGGATAGTTATATTTTATTCAACAAAAGGAAGTGATATATCAATATATATTTTAAGTTCAATGTCTATTTTATTAGGTCTATTTGGATCATATTTATGCAAAAAATATTTTAGTAAAAATTGATTTATTATATTTATAATCATCAAAAGACAAATGCCATTTTATCCAATTCCATTAACATATTTTGTAGGAAATTATGCGAGCCAATTGAGAGGAATTAAAAAAATAATATTACCAATTTTAGGTATTATAACTGGTCTATGTTTTATTATAGATTTCCTAACATTACCTATAAGATTGATTTATCACAAATTTATTGTTAAAGATTTGTAAATTTTTATACAAATAAAAAAATAAAGTTTTATAAGATTATAAAATTATCAATTTTTAGCTAAAAATTGATTAAAAATACAGCTATATTTATTCAAAATAAATGAATACAATTATTTATTACACTTTGTATATTTTATTAATTTTTTTAGAATTTATACTTCTAAGTGTTATGCTTGGATTTTACGCTTTTATTGAAAGTCATCAATCTAATAAAATTGATGAATTGAGAATTTTCATCATGTATATTGGATTATGTATTATCTTGATTACATCAATTTCTTACAATGCATATGCTAATTATTTTTTAAAGGATAATCTATTTTTTATTAAAGAATTGACAGATTTGCTTAATAAAAGTTATTCATATTATGTGAAAAAAATATGTAAAAATGTTTTTGTTGATATCCTAATATACAATTGTATTTTTAAAGAATCAATCAATTGGATTAATGCACATTATGTTAAAGAAATAACTTGTTTAACATTTATTTTATCAAAGTTATATTTGTGTAAATATGATGATAAAAAACACAAATTTGTCTATTTGATTTATTTATCAATATTGAGTATATTTATATTCAATGATAATTTATTTGCTTCTGCATTAAACTATATTTTTGCGAATATTATTACATATATTTTAAAAAAAAATGTAGCACTTAATATTATTATCAAAAATAATTATAAAATTTTTTCTCTTTATAAATAAAAATGCGTCATTTCCACGTGACTAAAACTGTGACAACTTCTGCCCCAACTGTCAGTTATACTAATGAAACAATGAACAATTGTGATATGACAGGGCATTCAATGCAAAATGGTATTTTCATCAATTTAACAGCAATTGGAAGCAATTTTTCGGGTGATAACATTCAAAATGGTGATTTTATCAATGTTGATCTTGAAAATTCAGACTTTGCTGGTGCCAATTTATCCGGAGCAAACTTTACTAATGCAAATTTAACTGGAGCAAACTTTACTGGAGCGAATATTACTGGAGCTGATTTTACTAACACAATTGGTATGCCTTGACCTCGGGGACAATCTGTCCCCTCGGCTCTGCCCTAATGGGTCTCGGCTCGCTTTGCTCGCGAATTATTAAAAAATAATTTGACCTCGGGGCCAGTTTGGCCCCTCGGCTCGGCCCTAATGGGCCTCGGCTCGCTTTGCTCACGAATTTACTGTGCGACAAAAATTTCTTCTTCATTTAGAGTGCCACTTACTCCAACGTGTCCACCATCTGTTTCTTCATTCACAGAGTAAGTCCCATTCGCATTTTTCTTCACAGAACCATTAAAACCGTGATGATTTATCATATCTTCTGTTACGGAATCGGATATCACACCACCGGAAGCCCAAAATCCGTTAAAATATCATTGTATCTCTGGAGTAAAATGTTGATTCATTTTTCTATAATTTATATAGAAAATAATGTATTTAATTCTGAGTTAATGTTCCATTAGTCTGTAAGTCTCCATTGTAAAGTCCACTCATATGTGCTACACCATTGATAGATAAAGACCCATCACCATTGGGAGTGACACTTCCACTAAATTGTTCGTATTCGCCGTGTCCAACTTCTACACGTTGTCTAGACTCGTTCGCTAAAACCACTGAATTGGAGATGTTGCTGCGGCTAAATTGATGACCGTCGATAGTTCCGTTGAAAGTCCAAGAACTCATTTATATATATAATAAAGAAAAAAATTGATATAAAAAATACTTAATACATATTAAAAGAATAAACAAATGTATCTCATCGTATTATTTACGTATTTTTTATGCGCTTTTGGCGCAAATATTAATGTTCAACAGCTTTCTCAAGCTAGACAAAACATTGCAAGTGCTTCCCTTTCCACTGCTGGAATTGGAATGTTCGCTGGTGGATATTATTATACTGGAAGCGTCGGTCCTAAAGTATTCACAGCATCAGACAAAATTGACATCTATAATGTTAACATTAATTCTTGGTCTTTAAATACTTTACCCAATCCAGCATACGATGTTGGTTCAGCTTCCCTTGATAATAAAGGTATTATTCTATTTGCAGGTGGAACAAATTCTACCAATTTTTTAAACAATGTGCAAGTATATACTGCAAGTAATAATCAATGGACATCTTTGTCTGTCACACAACCAAGAGCTGGAATAGCCGCTGCGGCATTACCAAATCAAGGAAAAATACTTTTGGTAGGTGGATACAATGGCGCTACTTATTACAACATTATTGATGTTTATGATACTGCGACTGGTCAAATCACGACTTCACCAAAAACATTGAGTCTTGCTCGTTCAGGATGCTCAGTAGCTGTTTCACAGAATCTGGCATTTTTCGCTGGAGGCATAACCGCTAAATCAGGTTCAACACCATCTTTTACATATACGACAAGCGATGTTATTGATATTTACGATGCAGGAACAGATGCTTGGAGCACAGCTAAACTTAGTAATCCTCGTGCAGGAATATTAAGTTTCGTAATAAATGGAAATGTTTTTTTTCTTGCAGGTTTCACTAATAATATTTTAATTCCTGTGTATCCGATGTCTGCATTTGATTGTTATATTTCAGGAAAATGGACAACTTCATATGAATACCGTGGTGGATTACAAAGCTATATGGTTGGTGGATCTGTTGCTATTTTAAATAACAAAAACACTGGCATAATATATGGTGGTTATGGTCAAGTAACCACTAACAACTATATTGTAGGATTTGATCAAAATTTAAATACTCAAGAAGGAATGACCAATTACGGATTACCAATAATAGTTTATTCTGCGGCGATTGTCTTAGAGAATCAAGGAATAATTTTGTTTGGTGGAGGAGGAATTGTAGTAGATGGTGTTATTAAATCTCAAACGAACAATGTAGCAATTTATGCTATTTGCGGAGGTGGAACATTAACAATTAATCCTTTGACTTGCACTGCTTGTCCAGCTGGAAGTTACTGTCCTTATACTTTGAGTCCAATAACTTGCCCATCCGGAAATTATTGTCCAGCCGGATCAAACTTTTATACCCCATGTCCAATGGGAACATATAATCCAAATACAGGTTCAACATCATTATCACAATGTCTTCCAGGTCCTGCTGGAAAATATTGTCCATATCCTGGAACTAATAGTGCAAGTAATTGTGCAAACTGTGATAGTGGAAATTATTGTCCAGCAGGTTCTTCAAGTAAAGCTGCTTGTCCTTCAAACAATTATTGCCCAGATCCAGCTACAAAAACACAGTGTCCAGCTGGAACATATTATGATGGTATTTCAGCTATAACAGCTGTAACTTGTATTACTTGTTCTGTTGGAAATTATTGTCCAAGTGGAAGACCGGAAACACCCTGTCCACCAGGTACATTTACTAACTCAACGGGAACAGCTCAATGCACAAATTGTCCAGAAGGATATTCTTGTGCACTTGGTTCAATCACCCCAATAATTTGTCCACAGATGACTTATAGTTCATCGAGTCAGCCAACTTGTTCACTTTGTCCCATTGGACAATTTACAAATGGTCCTGGATCGGCGTCTTGCTTTCCTTGTCCCTCGGATAAATTCAAAGGATGGTGGTGTGCGAGTGATAGTGAGAAAATTATTTTTGTTTTTATCACACTTGGCTCAATTGGGTCGGGTTTAGCTACTGCGTTTAAGCTATATAAATTCTACAATGTCAGGAAATTATTGCTTAATAATGAAGGACTTCCAATTACATGGAGAAATGTGTTATTTGTTGAACAAGCTATTGAACAGAAAAAGAAATTGGAAATGACTGAAATTGGAGGAGGAGATGAAACTCCAATATTACAGGCGGACCAATTGAGGAGAGTCAATGATAAAATTTTTACAATGGAAACTAAAATTACTTTATTAGAAGCTAAGTAAAAATTGATAGAAATATCTATTGAAATTATAATAATAAAAATGATAAAAACACTTTTATTAACAATTTTTTTACAACTATCAAGTTGTATTATTGTCCCAACATTTAATCTACAAAATTCAATCTACTACTACGGAGTCACACCAGTTAAATTCTTTAATTACTATCTTGGATTTTGTATCGCAGGCGGAATGGATGGAAATAATAATGTTTTACAAACAATAAATTGTGTTGGACTTGGAATACCATGGCTACCATCTGGTTCTTTATCTATACCAAGAGTAAATCCAGAATCAATATCAGTTGAAAAATACCAACTATCTTTTTTCGCTGGAGGAAGTAATGTTCCAATCGGTAGCCAGATTTTTTATGACAATATTGATATTTTAAATTGGAATACTTTTACTCTTACAACAAGTTCTCTTTCAAATAAATATCAAAAAATGTCATCAACATCTATACCAAATATTGGTCTCGTATTTTTCTCCGGATTAATATCAAGTAACCCAATTTTATCCGGTATAGATATATATAATATTACAACTGGAAATATCAGCACTACATTATTTCCAAATTTATTTATTGCGTATATAACAGCTGATATTTCCAAAAATAATATTATTATGTATGGTTCAAATAGTATTATAGACAAAGAATATATAATCATTTATGATTTTATTTCTAATAAAACCACAAATATATATTCTAATAAAATAAACACGGTTTATTCACTTACCTACCTACCAGACAAAAATATTATAGTTAGCGTATTAATCTCAACTTTACAAATGTTTGATTTAAATACTAAAAACACTACAATAATCAATATCCCATATAGCAACACAAAATTAACCGTTCCACGCATTAGCTATAACGGATTAATTTTTTTAGCAGGAGGTGTTGACGTAGAAGATACAGTATCTATAAATCCAACGAATAGAGTTCAGATTTATGATATCAATACTGGAGTGTGGTCATTTAACTTTTTAACTGAACCAGTTCTTAGCCCCTACTCATTTTATTTGAATGAACTAACAATAAATACACTTTACTTTATTGGAGGAATGACGTATTTTACATTTTTATCACCAACAACAGTTACTGCTGGATTTTCTAAAAAAACTAATATGTTCTCATCATGCAAAGAAGGAACATTTGAAACAAATAATTTTAAACAATGTTCTCCATGCACTGCAGGATTTTACTGCCCGGCTGGCTCATTTCAAGAAGAAATTACCACAACAATAACATACAGAGTTTGCCCTCAAGGAACATATTGTCCACAAAATAGTTCAGCGCCAATTAATTGTCAAGCTGGAACATATAATTTTAACTTTATGAGCACATCTATAAATGATTGTTTAAGTTGTCCAGCAGGAACATTTAATGTATTTGCTGCTCAAAAATTAATAAATGATTGCGTTAAATGTGACTTAGGAACAATTTGTAAAGAAAAATCTACAATTCCTCTTCCCTGTCCATCCAATTACTACTGTCCGCAACCAACTGAACAAATACCCTGTCCAGCTGGAACTTATTACAATGATAATAACGCTATAAGTGTTAATTCTTGTATTAGCTGTGATAAAGGATTTTATTGTTCTGGTAATGGTCAAGGTTCATCACCTTGTAATGCAGGAAGTTATTCTGATAAAACGGGGAGTTCAAAATGTGATGTTTGTCCTGAGGGATTTTATTGTCAATTTGGAACATCAACACCATTACCCTGTCAGAAAAATTTTTATGCACCGAAAGGATCTGCTGGATGCACACCTTGTGCTGATGGAGAATTTACAAAAGGAATTGGTTCAGCAAGTTGTTTAATATGCCCAGCATCAAAATTTAGTGTTGATGGTTGGTGGTGTATGACAACATATGAGCGAATGATTTTTGTAGGTGTATGGTTAGCTTCTATTATATCTGGAAGTATTTCTTTGTGGAAAACATATTCTCTTATCAAAAAGAGATTCCAGAAAATAAAAGATTATGGATACGTTCCAACTATAAGAACATTTTTATTTCTTGAAAAAATGAATAGAAGAAATGTTAATTTAACACAAGTGGTTGATGACAAACCTTTTTTACAAGATGATCAATTGAGAAGAATGCAATATATAATTGATAAACTTCAAGCGAAAATGGA
>Ga0194133_10001597_pt1 | contig 38546 bp, 27 predicted proteins | sample TA2KigOf40mmetaG_FD_155448 | JGI IMG/M metagenome (GOLD analysis project Ga0194133, IMG submission 155448) | Freshwater microbial communities from Lake Tanganyika, Tanzania - TA2015055 Kigoma Offshore 40m | ecosystem: Environmental > Aquatic > Freshwater > Lake | place: Tanzania: Lake...
TTGTCGCCAATATAGAGATCGATGTATTGTTGGAAATTTTTGACGGGTACTTGAACGCCATTGTATTCGACCTTGATTTTCTTTGCGGAATGATCGGATACCGCGGCAATATCAAATACGCGTTTCTTGAGGAGCGCAACCATATCCTCTGTTAGACCAGGCACGCGGAACCTTTCATAATCGGGCATAAACGATACTTTGGTATAAGGTTTCGTGGTCTTCACTTTGGTAATAACCGGTTCTCCAATGATATCAAGATTGTTTCGGAACTCCTGGACATACTTGAGCCCGCGAACGTGATCGACGGTTTCGACGCGACCATAGGTCGACCAGATAAGAACAAGCTTGAATCCGAACCCGTTCTTGCCACCGACAATACGTTTTTCCTCCTTGTTGTAATTGGTTGAGGTCCGTAGGTGGCCAAAGATCATTTCGGGGATCCAGATGTCGTGCTCCGGATGTTTGGCAATATCGATGCCGTTGCCGTCGTTTTCCATAGTAATGAGGCCGCTTTCGTCGATGGTCGTTTGAATATAGGTGCATAGCTTTTTATCGGGACTCGTCGATGTAATCATACGGACCACGTGATCGCGGCAATTCACAATGCCTTCATCAAAGAGTTTGTAGAGCCCGGGAACGTATTCGATGGTTTTAAGTACAATTTTGTTTGTCTCGTTGTCATAGACCCACATCGACGCATCCACATTTTCAACGGAGCCAATATACGTATCTGGATTATCAAGAATGTGTTGTTTGTCGCTTTTTCTCTGATATTGCTGGGCAAGGGCTGTATCCTCTTCATTCATAACTACATTCGTTGCCGCAGGAGCTGCATCATTGGCCTTACCTTTTGTCGCCTTTGGCTTAGACGCAGTCGCCTTTGGCTTAGATGCAGTCGCCGTTGGCTTAGATGCAGTCGCCGTTGGCTTAGATGCAGTCGCCATTGGCTTAGACTCAGATGGCTTGGACATTTTGTTATCGAAGTTGTAAAACTTATAATAAGATAAATCGGTATCTTTACATTGTTTGTTATGTACTTATAAAATCAATTTTATGAGATACATACCCTACTGATATGGGAACATATACCCTACTGATATGAGAACATATACCCTACTCGTATGGGAACATATACCCTACTCGTATGGGAACATATACCCTACTGATATGGGAACATATACCCTACTGATATGGGAACATATACCCTACTCGTAAAAATAAAGTATAAAAGCTAGTTATTATTATAAAACATAAATATGAATATGACAAGCGAATTCCAAAGTGTCATCAATACACGATATCCATCCCCCATTTTGTCGAAAATATGGTCGCCCGACAATCGAATCAGAACGATGCGTCAATTATGGATTTACTTGGCACTTGAACAACAAGCATTGGGTATTACAACAATTACCAAGGAAGCGATTCAAGAATTAATTGATCATCGCGATATGATTGATTATGATAAAATTCAGTATTATGAAAGTCGGTTTAATCATGACATTATTGCGCATATACACGCGTATGGGGATCTTTGTCCGAATGCTAAAAAGATTATACATTTAGGAGCGACAAGCAATTATATCAATGACAATACGGATTCTATTTTAATCAAAGACAGTATTGCCATCATTTCGAAAAAAACAGAACTTCTTCTTCGATCACTAACACAGAAATCGATGGAATATGCAAAAATTCCGACGATTGCATATACTCATTTGCAACCTGCACAATTGATAACCATTGGCCGACGATTTGCAATGTGGTCCGAAGATATTTTAATGGACGTATGTAATCTGGAAAACATTAGAATACCGTTTCGAGGTATAAAAGGCACTGTGGGAACGGAAGATACCTTATTAAAATTATTTAAGGGAGATTCAACCAAATGTAATCTATTAAATGATCGATTAGCGGAAATATATGGTTTCAAGACACGAATTGCTGTTTGTGGTCAAACATATTCACGTAAATACGATGTTGAAATAATTCATGTTTTAAGCACCTTATGTCAGAGCATATACAAAATAATGAATGATTTAAGATTGTTATCTGGAAAAATGGAGGTATATGAATATTTTGGTAAAGAACAAGTGGGCTCTTCGGCAATGCCTTATAAGAAAAATCCGATAACGTGTGAGAAAGTATGTTCATTATGTCGTTATGTAATGAATCAAGAGCAAAACATGAGTCAAACATATATCAATCAGTGGTTAGAAAGAACATTGGACGATTCATCCATAAAACGAATCATTTATCCAGAATGTTTCTTATTGACAGAATACATATTAGATACGAGTATATTGGTCATTACCCATTTATTGTTTAATATGGAACACATTGAACTGCAGGTTAAGAACCATATGGTAAATGTTATTTCAGAGGAAATCATATTGAAAGGCGTAGAAATGGGTTATTGCAGGCTAGACATACACGAAAAACTACGTACAATACTAACACTAACAAATCATTCCTCGTATGAACATTTGTTATCTGATTCAACAATAGCGGAAATCATTACTAGACATCATATAAGTTTCGATCCAATAGATTATATTGGAAGAAGCATTCAACAATGTGAAATGGTACAAAAACATGTTGAATAATATGATCCGATCCACTTATTTTTCATTTTTATGTAATGCAATTGTAAAATTATATTATATCTTTCTATATACTATAACTATATTTAGGACTATGAAACGACCTGTTCGAGGCGAAGATGGATACTACAAAATTGATGGCAAAAAGTATAAGGAACTTTTCGGCTCGCGTATCCAAGTTTGGAACGGAACCGCGTACAAAACTGCAGGTGAGCTAACCCGTAAAAACCTTGTTATGAACAAGTGGAACCGTATTGTTTCTGCAAAGAAGCACAAGACCGCAAAGAAGGAAAAGCGTCTTGAGAAGTATGGCTATTATGCCAAGAAGGGACAGTTCGGATATGTTCGTCGCGGCGGAAAGAGGACCCAGAAGAAACGCGGTGGCGAGGCTGCCCTATTAAAGGATGCTTATGGCTCATCTGCGCCTACTGATCCCAACGCGGCGGCTCCTGCGAATGAGACAAAGTAAATAAAGAATAAGAATAAAGAAAGTAAATCCAATAAAACAGATCGATGTATAAATAGATAAATGTATAGATCGATGTATTATAATATAATTATAAGTTGATAACTTCATAACTTCATAACTTCATAACTTCATAACTTCACTTATGGAGTGTTAGCAAATAAAGGAATTGGTTAATGTCGCCCAAGATCTCGTCGCGAATATTCATTAGATCGCTATCGGTATGCTGACTCAAATGCATATTCATGTTGATAAGAAACTCGCGGAATGCATATATTTTTTCCTTAAAATCGCGAATATTACTTATATCCATCAACTGAATATTGTCCTCCAACATCTTGATGCGGGACTCATCTTTGCCCATTAAAATCTCAATAAACGTATCCATGTGTTCATTCAGTTTCGAATATAGATCGTCGGTCGCCTTATGTTCTGCATATGAGTGTGTTTTCCAGTGATATAATTTCACCATGTTGAGAATTTCCAAGAATGTTTTCACAAACAGATTCTTGTCGCGGTTGCTATGTAGCTTACGCATTGTTTTTCTCATTTTGCGAGTGGATACCTTGCGAGTGCGATATTCTTTGCGAGATTTCTTCTCTCTCCTGTCCTTTTTATCCCTTTTGGATTGCCTTGCCGCCATAATAGTTATATCTATGATATATATGATATATCAATATTATATTCTAAAATCAAATGAAAAATAAGAATCAGAATGCGAAATCAGAACAAGAATGAGCGAATGAGACATGAGACAGAAGAACCGAACATATCTCATATTTCAATAAAATTGAATAAATAAACGCGTTCGCAATATAGGATATAAAATACGGACAACCCATAAACCACATCAACTAAAATCTCCTAAATTAATAACTAAAAAATACGAAAATAATGAATAACAGTCCCCTATTTACTCGTTATTTGTATATAAAAAATGATATTGTATGGACTCTCTTTTACAATATTGTTTGGGGAGACTTAGATCAAGCGCTTTTTTGGAGTTATGAACTCTATTATTCTGGCTTTCAAGAGGAGGCGTTCAAAATTCTGCGATTTATATACACGGGTTGTTATAAACACATGAATCCATTACGCATTTCATTGTTTCTTGAAAACATATATTCACAATGGAAAGAGAACCCGTCTCAGGATTGGCTATTGGCGACCTATGTCGCGAACATGATTTATCGGAAACACGATTTATTGGGCTTTATTCAGAAATACGATGCGTATAATTATGAACGGGAGCTGGAGGCATCGGATTTACCTCCTGTCCGCGAGTTGATAAAACAGAGGAAAATCATATATGTGCATTATTCGGAAAAAGACATCGATAAGTATAAGACAATTCTTCCGTCAAATAAGGTGCCTGTCTCAAATATACTGAATACTGTAAAAATCTATGTTCCGCGGAGCGATGGTGCTGAACATTGTGCTCAATTACGTGAATCCGAATTAACGCCTTATTTGGATATTCCGTATTCCAGGGAAAAAATAGATGAAATGCAAATGGATGGGTCATGGTTATATTATGCAAGCGCAACGCCTTTGTGGGAACAACGTATTCAGTCTTACAAGGGAGTTCCAAACCACATTACACATCGTATTGAATTCAAGAGTGAAAACCTCAAAAATGGATTTTACTCGAAATACGGATATTATGCACATTAAAGCTCTATGTATTATAATTTATATCATGCAATATAGATGATATGAATGATACAATAATGAATGAAAATTAATAAATAAACCGTTTATGTGTTTGCATGTTTAAGCACTGTATATTCGGATACTTTTCTTGAATTTTTTCTTTGATGTAGTTGGCGACGATTTCTGGGTTTGTCTTTCCACATGTGAATACATCTAATGCCAACAAACCCCGTTTTGTATAAGAATGACATGTTATGTGGCTCTCGTCAAGTAATATGACAGAGGTGAATCCCTCCTCTGTATCTTGATCGAGCATAATCATTTTCGAAAACATATTGCGCATACTCGTCTGTTTGATGCTGTCATCCATAGTCGCATGAATGTATTTACAACATTCTTCTAAATTATCGTCGTAAAAGTTGATAAAGTCCATGAAAACATGGTTGCCCCTGTGGTTTTGGTTCATATATTTTTTATTATATAAAAATAATCGTAATAATGAACTAAAACCATAAATGGCCGCTGCAACCCCATAATTTTATAAATCGACGAAAAATCGACCGCTGCATAAACGTTTCAAAATAATTGTCCCTTTTTACGCCGAATCCACTCATAAAACGGCGTAAAATTGTCCCTTTTTACGCCGTTTGTCCCTTTTTACGCCGGATTTCCATTTTTTTCAAAAAAAAGTTGTGCAGCGCCGTCGTTTTTTCAAAAATGCGATTCGCTGGTAAATGCAGCGACCTCAAAAAATCCTGTTTTTTCAAAAAACTTTTCTCCAAAAAGTGAAAAGTGGACATTTTAAAAATGTCCAAAAATCATTTTTTCAAAATACTTTTCGATAAAAAAACACTTAATGAAAATTTCCATACTATAAATTGTAAAAAGCCGGACACCCCCTGACTGGATAATATAGAGTTTTATAGATAGATGCAAATTGGGCGACACGAAAATGCAGTGTAGAACGCATATTATATAGTCATCCGAAAAGATATCATGTATAAATATAAGGATATAAATAAATTAAGGAAAGAATGAAATATAATGACAATGAAATACATTATATAGATTACAATAACTATATGTATAAATTTGAAAGAAGCACACCCTATTTTTATCATCATCCCGAATATGAACAATCCAAGGAATCCAAGGAATCCAAGGAATCCAAGGAATCCAAGGAATCTTCAGTTTCAGCATCCGCCTCCAAGCCCCAATCTTCCGATACCCTAAAGACAACCGAGAATAGTACGACCTTAGAGAATAGTACGATACCCTCGGTAAATACAAATACGTATGTTATGGTGGAGGAAACCAATCCAGAATCTCCCAAACATTTCAATATATATTATCCTTCATTCATTATCGACCCGTTATCCTTGATAGTGAAACTTGCGATTGTGGGGAAAAAATCTCTGAAAACAAAGATTTCAATTATGAATAACAATATTATTATTCATGAGCCTGGAATCTTCCAGGGGATTGTAAGATATTACAACAATTCTACAAAACAGGACCTTCATTATTTACAGAGTCCCATTGAAGTCGCATGCATTAATTACATTATTAAAAAAAAATATGCGCTTCAGCAGGATCTGATTGTATCGTTATTTAAAAATGCAGTCGTCGGTTTGGAAAAATTGGCCGAGACATATAAACAGGATTCTATGGTGGTTTTATGCATCAATCATTACATAAATATCATACATAATTCGATCAGTATAAACTCGTTTATTGCAAATAAAGATAATACTTACGAAAAATATTACAACGATATTTTCATCGAAAAAATGGGTAAAATATGGTCATTTGAAAAAATCGACGTCGTTTTGCGTCTAGCCGATTGTATAAGTAAGCCTGCATCGAATAGCACCGCCATTCGAAGCTTAGAAACATTCATTGAAAGTATCGATGCTGATGTACATAACATATTGAAAAACGATTGTAGCGATATGGTATAAATGGTATAATCGAAACGTTTATCGTCCCGCTATATTATACAGAATAAATAAATAACTTATGATATAGGTTATTTATAGATTGAATGATAATTATAATTGTTATAATTGTTTGTGGTAAGAGTACATGGAGTATATGGGGTCTATACTAGTAGATATGGTTTATTTTATTAACATATAGTTATTTAATTTGGCTCGTAGGTCGGCCGTTGCACTTTTCAATATATTTGTTTTGGTTTTTAGATTATCATTATAATTTTTAATCGCTTTCAGATCATCATTATTGTTCATAGCAATGGTTACACCGTACTCGCAAACCTCGTTCCAGTTATCAATGGTATCTACTGCTTTGGATATAATATTTTTTTCCTCAGCGGATAATTGGGAATCAGGCAAAACATTATTATCTGAGGGATTGACAAAATGTGTAATGTAGTTCATAGCACAGTTGATCTCGCCCATTACACTGTTTAACACAACAGCAGTTTCGTGCGCTGTTTTCGGGAATTGTATGGTCGTGGTAGCCAAAATCGTCTTTTTGAATTTACCAAATGTTTCGGACAGTATCCATATTTTTTCAAGGGCGCTAACAATTGCTGTAAGGAAAACACTATCATTAATAATATTGATGTTCTGCAGACGAAGGGTAAAACTCTCGAATAACTTGCTGAGGTCTTCTGCAGCCTTGGAAAATTCGTCGAATCCCTCGACATCCACATCTAATTGAATTTGCTTTGATTCATTTGCAATTTTAGAAGCGGCTCTGAATAATTCGGAATAATCATCAATGGTGCCTTTTCCGTGGAAATCGGTGCAATTTATTTTGCTTGCATAGTCTTTAATCTGATTCATAAGCTGGGTATTTACGACACCCACGTCTTCATATACATTGATAACCTGGGATAAATTTTCTGTAATATTGGGGTCGTATTTGTCTGGTTCCGTGGATATGAACGTCGTGTTAATAAAAGAATTGGGGTTATTTTCTGAAATAACTTGATGAATCTCCAATCCAGGTTCAATGATTGTTATGTTCGATGGTACAGATACATTATTGGAGGTCGAGTTGGAGCTCGAGTCGGAGGTATTACTTGTGTTGGTTTGTTGATCGGAATCGTTGTGGTCGTCGTTTTCTGAGTTATCGTCAGTCATGATTATAATTATAATATTAACATATATTTTATTTTCACTAAAAAATAACTAAAAATAACTAAAATAAAAATTTCAGTTATTTCCTAAATATACAAAATATGAACTTTTATAGATCTGCTTGGAACAATCACTTTTCAATCAAAAATACTATCCCCACTCGAAATATGCTATCAACCGCGCGACTTTAATAAATAGAGCGATTAACGTATCTTTCTTGTTTTCCTATTACAGTTTTTGCAATCATCAAAAAGTCCCACAATAAATTTTCCCTCTTTTATTTGCTGGATATGTTTCTCGCTGATCGACTTTTTAACGCTACTTATCTTTTTGCCGCCTCTGTATTTGGTTATTTGTTTGTATCCTTTTCCTTTTTTCACAGATACATTTCGAACTGTTTTTATACCACCCACGATTTTTGTTTCTTTGCAATCATAATGAACATCGTTTTTTGCCTCGGCCATTTGTTTTGTTTATTGGAATAAGGATATACATATATCTAGAAAATAAACTGTATTATATAATATATAATATAGGATGGTCATTGATATCATTGTTCATTTATTCCATATTATTATTGTGGGCGCATTATTTCTATATGTAGGCATGCACCGAGATATGCTTGACCCAACATGGTTTAAAGTACTGTTTTATTTAGGTCTATTTATTGTTGTCTATCACTTATTCAAGGTTTATGGATATTGGGTTGCAAGTAGAGGATTCTGGGTAAATATAATTCATATATTGTTTGTAGGGCCTCTTCTTGTCTATATCGGATATTACGGAAAAGATACATCTAGAAAATATTTCGAACTCATTCTGATGCTAGGTTTTGCATCCATCGGATATCATCTTTATTATTTGATTGTGTAAATACAATATATGTTTCATATGTTTCAATGTATGATAAATACTAAATTTAGCATACACATAGAATACAGTCGCAAACCATAATAACTAACAAAAAAAACAAACAAACTAACAAACAAACTAACAAATAAACAAACTAACAAACAAACAAACTAACAAACAAACAAACTAACAAACTAACTAACTAACATATTTCATTTACCCATTTTCGTGTAATAACTGCTTTCACGCTCTGAAGTGCGCCTTCTGTCCAACCTTGATTTCGGCTAACCACTTCTCCCACCACAACAATTCCGGTTTGCGGATGTTGCGCTTGTTCGATGAATTCTTCGCGACTTCGGTATAATTGTTTGTTGAGCGGTTTATAATAATGGGTTCCAATGGGCCAATAGTAGTCTTTAATCGCAATAATATGCAGGGAATTCTCCTGAATTCCAAGAGACTTTTCCAATAGCATTTCATATAATTTCCTATTTTTTTCATTATTCTCCAAATAGGGCTTCAGCTCCAATGCGTTTTTATTGTCATTATAGGCAATCATATATACGCCTTTATTTGCATCCATTGGAATGATTTTCTGAAGAGGGCCTGGCAAAAGCGTAAATCCCTTCACATATTCTTTTAGAATAGGTATGGATTCCTTATTGAATTTCGCATAAAGTCGCAGAAACGGCTGCCCTTCAATATCGTTGTAAATCGGGTTCGGCAACAAACTGCGAATCCCGGTAATCGTTGTCGCGACAATGACTCTGTTGCACATATATTTACCTCCATTTTCGGTTTCCACCAGAAACTGACACGGATTCTCAGCTACTTTGCGAATGGATGTCGCTTTATTGGAAAATCGAAAATGTTCCTCGCCAATATGGTGATACAATTCCATGACCAAGCGTTTCCATGGCACCGAAAATATTTTCCAGCAGCACGTGTTGTCGTCGATTCCATAATGATAGAGTGTTTCATACGCATCTTCATTCTCATAATCACTATATCCCGAAGACAATACAAACTGTACATACATATCCATACCAAGTATATGGGTCGCGTACTGTTTAAATGTGAATCCGCGATCCTTATATTTGGGATATTCCTCCCTCAACCGATATATTGTGTTCATAATATCAATCTCCCGACGAATCAGTGCAGATTTTTTCGGATTAAACATATATTCGTGGGTTTCTAACTGAAACGTCTGCAGAAGCTTATACAAAAGTTTATCTTTCGCTTTTCGTCCGACCCCTGCTCCCGTCATTATTTCGGTTCCATAAAAATGATCGTTGCTGGTTCTCCCGCCCACCCAATTTTTTTTGTATTTTTCTAAAATCAAAAAGGATGTATCGGGAGAAAATTGTTTGATTTGATAGGCGCTATATAATCCGGCCATGCCGCTTCCGATAATAACAATATCTACATCTACGTGTTTCATGAATAAATAAAGAATATACAATCCTATATTTACTTGTTAGATTAGATAATTTATTGCCGAACGTTCGTTCAATTCAATTCAGCTTAATATGAAATAATAAACGGTTTGAAATACTTGAGTGAATGGGGATCCTTGTTATCAATAACAATGTCAAATAATTCGCAAAAGATATCTGTAAGTTTGCATTCTCCCAATGTTCTTAAGTTGAAATTAGTTAATTTTAGTTAATTCATCTAAATATCCGATCCGATCCGATCCCGATCCAGACCTGTATGGAAATCGGCCGATTACACTCGATTATATCATGATTTATTATCAAGGATAGATTGATAATAAAAGAAAACATTTCTATATTGATTGGGTTTCTGTTCGATTATTTTTCACCACCATTATTATTTTTACATATTCTTTCCAATACTTGAAATTTCTCGGTTGCAGTCGAACTGCATCCAGGATTTCTATCTGGATGAAATATTTTTGCCTGTCTAAGATAATCACCTCTAGACATGCAATCTTGGGGTTCTTTTTTTGCAGATGGACAGGTTGGGTCGTATGAATCGGTTGCATCGGTTGAATCCTCTTCCTCAACTAATATGGTTCTCCATTCGATAACTTTAGGCCCTGCATCTTCACTGCAGTAGGTCATATTCTTGATTGTTGAATACCGCTGGGTAAGTATATTTTCATCCATCTCCATAACCTCGTATTTCAATCTACGCAAATTTTCGATTTCCGGATTCAATTCATCCACCTGCATTTGAACCGCGGTTTGTAGAATATTAGGGTTTCCTTCCTTTTTATATTGCATAACGAGCGATTTGATTGCATCGATCAATTTATACACCTGTTCCATTTTTCGTTTTATCAATTGTTCGCGAACAGGATCCTTGATCTGTTTGTCATATGTATTCTTGATGCCCATATAGAACCCATGAAAATCGTTGTACTCCTCCATGAGTTCATTGAATTTATTCAAGGATGTCCTTTCCGATTTATATTTGAAAATAGACGACAGTTTTGTGTAAATAACCAGTTCTTTGATATCTTCAATAGAATCTTTCACATAAAGAATATAATTGTTTGTATCCCAGCAAGTGCCTCGATACAATTTAATGTTTAAAGGACAGGGAGATTGCGCATCCCCGCACGTCGCAATATAGTTATTATTCTTAATTGTAAATATCGAACCAACAGGACGTTTGCAGGATACACATTTGGGTAAAACCGCGGCGACCCGAGCGGCGCGACCTTTTTTTCGAAGACCCATTAACTTTGCAACCTCGTATGCATTTTTACGTGCATATTTGAACTCGGTTTCATACTCAGATTTCAATTTCATATATTTTTGAAGTGCCTCGTAATAATCGATATCAGTCTCTTTTGCGCCCCCATTTACTGGAGATCCGCCGTGAATGTCCGAATACTCGTTTTTAATATACGGATTATTCTCGCATTGAAAATCTATGACTGAAGGCGGGAGACCCTCGATAATAATCGTTTTGTTATTTGAGCAGTGTAATACTTCCAATACAGTGTTGTTTTTCAACACAAGTTTGGATATATTATTGTTGTTGCAATACAGTTTTTTCAGATTCTCGGGAGGCTCAAGGGATTCAAGCTTGTTATACGAGACATTCAATATATCTAATGATGTATTGTTGGTTAAATCTATGTTAGTTATATAGTTGTGCGCGCATTCCAATTCACGCAGACTCTTTGGAAGATCATTTAATTCGACCAAATACTGATCATTTATTTTCAATACCTCCAAATTTTTGGGGAATCCAGAAACACTTGTAATCTCTCCCTTTACAGCAAAGATAATCGTCTTAATTTGATTAAATCCAAACACGGATAATACCGAAAAATTAATATTTCCATGCAACGGACGATTAATTTCAATACGATCTATGTTGGGATTGCGGGTAAGAGTCTCTAAAATAGTTTCAAATTCTTTCTGGGCAGTATTATGATTGGTTAATATATCATTGCGTCTTTCCAATATTATATTGCTCATAGGAGATCAATGAATGTATGTATATATTGTATTCATACATTCTCTTGCTAATTTAACTTCATCGATAAATGATTGATTCTCATTATTGAGATAGCATACGTGTATAATAATCTTCCTCGGGAAGAGGAAGCTGGGATATATTGGTCGCTTTTGTATGTAAATTGCTTCCCTGGTAAAATCGGATTTTGGACATGATATATTTTTGATCTTCAATCATTTTTCGATGTTTATCATATTCGGTGGGTTTTCGTTTATACAAATAATAGAGGGTTGCGCCCACAAAAAAGATAAATACTAGAAATACAGAAACATTAAATATGCGAGTGTAGGTTGTTATACGAGTATGATGGCACTTTTGTAAAGACATGCATAAATAGTTTTTCGATGAGGGATCCACCAAGTGGGAAATCGTCGAATCCATCTATTATTTAACTTGAATGGTGTTATAATATATAATATATGTGTAAATAGATACATCTATCCGAACAAAATCAAATACGATATTGCTAAATAGGATAGCATTCCAAGAAGAATGGCAAATACCCATGCGGGCAATACGGTTTTATGTTTATAACCAACGCCAAAGGGGCGAAATCCTCCCTCCTTATTGTATATCAGGGAAGGTTTGATAACATGTAGTATTCCAAATAATACCAGAAATAAGAGGATCGCAAAATGAACCTGGAATGTACGGAGAAATGGCTTGCTAAAATACATGAATAGGATGTTGTGGATATCTATATATTATTGTAATATATGAACAAAATAGATTCGGATTTGTTCAAATCTCCCGAGGTACATAAAATAAAAAGGGTTTTTTATTCATTTTACCATTTGATTCACATAAAATAGTATGTAAATCAAATACTTTCTCGTATCCTTATTCCTCGTATCCAAAATCGCGATCCACGTCCTCCGCGTAATATGTGCCATTATAGTATTCCTCATCGAGTCCAGATATATCCACTCCCTCTGCATCATACACTTTGTCAGTTTCTTCGGCATCCATTCTTTCCAAATCTTCTACATCGAATGCAGGTGCCTCGGCATTTTCAAACAAACTCGCATCGGCATCCATCTGTTCCCTCTCATTGTCATACGCCGTTTTATTGTATTTGAATAGAGAGGTTTGATTACCAATATTCCATCGTCCCAATTTATGTTTCTTAAGCATCTTCTCGATTTTGGGATCATTATTCTCGGTATCTTCCAACAAACGTATGATCGCCTGTTTTTCCTGCTCTTTTGTCTTTTTCATCGAACGCACAATATCCTCGTATTTCTTATCGATCATTTTCTTGTCTTTATGCTCGGTTTCAATACAGGATATTAAAAAGGAGCAAACCGCGTTCTTCAGTTGCTCTTTATCTCCCAACACAATATCGTCGATTTCGGTAATATATTCCTCGACATCTTCGTCGATTCTTTCCACAATGGAACTCATAGATTCGTTTCGCATTTCAACCTGTTCGCGATTTTTCTCCCTACGTTTGTTTTTTGAATACACAAGATCCATACTTACAATATCCGGATCATCGCTCATTTGAATATACTCATATACCGTAGAATACCAGCAGTACATGAATAACATGTATGTAGTATCCTTCCGGAAAAGAGCGTGAAATGTCTCCCCGTTTTTCACAATGGGAGATTGTACGGGAATCAGTTTCGCAAACATATCCAAATCATTTGCCCAGGATTTCACATTTACCATGAATTTCGTAAGCAGTTCATTTTGACGGTGTTTGTATATATCCGCGTTGTATTTCTCTATTTCGTTGCGAATGTCAGCAAAATGAATATTCGAAAACCCCCAGTATATCGACAAAAAGGTATGGGTTTTATTTGAAATCAACATTTCCGGGTACAGTTTGGTCATATTGTAAATCGAATTCTTGATGAATCCAGTTATTTGGAAAAGAGAATTCGACGTATTATCGTCAATATTCCATGTGAATAGATTTAATATATGATCCTGTATTTTGTTATACTGCATATTCGAAAGATTCCCGTAGTTGTTCATGTATTCCATAATTTTCTCATGCATTTTGGTGTTTGCCTTGGACAAATATTTGCGAAGCATAACAGTCGCCTTTGCGAAATCGGTCATTTCAACGTCTTTCTCATGAACCATAACATTTGGATCATATGCAGCTAATACAGCACGCAGCCTTTTACGCAGTGGTTCCTCAATAACCGATGAATTTTGCTGATCCATGTGTTCAAGGAAATCCAATAACATGGATACCTGTTTGATCTGTTTGGGAGGCACCATGTGCTGAACATTTCGAGAATTCACTATATGCATCAGGCTGGATAAATCCTCAGAGGTATATTTTTTGCCGTTTTTCTTCATGAACTCGATTTTTTCCTCCAAGGACCATTTTTTGTCATATCCGGCTGGCTTCTCCCGACATACAATCAGCAAATCGTCAGGGATCGGAATATCAGTATCTAAATTGCAATAATAGATGATTGCCTCATAGATGTTTTGCTCCTTTTCATAGAAATTATCGTTGATTGACGGATATACAATCTGTGTATTCTCCTTATTGAATAAGTAGGGAGCATTACTTAATGCTTTGATGTTTTCGGAGAACATCTCGCTCTTTGCACTGCGTTTCACATAAAGATCCACATTCTTATTTTCGGTAATGAAATATTTCAACGGATTCAGTGCGTTTTCCGCATTATTGCAGCAGGCATTCTCCAAATATGGTATCTTGGACATTGTTTTCATGAGTACATCTTTGGATCGAACATTTTCATTAATAAGTTCTACAATACCATAGGTATGTTGTATGATTTTGCTCTTATATACCTGATAATGCGCTTGCTGCAAATGGTTTCCTTTTTGAATAAGTTGTACCGTTTCTGCATCAAACTCTTTGGTGGTTCCTTGTAAGGAAGATGCTACTGAAATCGGAATCATGGGAGGTTGAAATTGCTTCCAGGTTAAAGAAATATCGTGGTCCTCGGGAACCGATTCTTCGGGGTGAAGAATCAAGTATTCGCGTTTTCTAACAATCATTTCCGCAATTTCATTTTTGGGGACAACATAGGATTCCAGGAAATCGCGAATTCGTTTTGCAATAATGCCGTCCGTTAGTTTTTCCATAGAGTTCCATGGAGGAATCGAACTCTTTGTTTTCGCAATAATACACGCGAGATATTTGATTCCAGATACGTTTTCGATCCCGGAATCTAAAGGATATCCACCAAACGAATATATGCATCCAGGGAATGTTTTGCGAGGACGGATCGATACCAGGGATGTTTGCAATGAAACAAGTATAAAACTCGCGACGCAGGTTATCAAAATTTGATTGCGGTATATGATATAAGGCGCCGATACTTTTCCCTTTTGTTTTTCGATCTTTTCGGTGCGTTTCTCATAGGCGGATTGAGACAAGACAATATCCTTGTTTTGGATGAGTTCAAGCGACGATCGCAATACAAATTCCTCATGATCAAACGGATCTATACTCATGTTTGCGCACAATATATGAAATACGTTATAGACGGTTTGACTCAATTCGTTTTCAAAAACCTTGTCGTGATCCTTCTTGGAAAGCACTTCGGAAGCGACCGCCGCAATATCTTTTTCGAGAATCGAATGCGTTGTAATCTTGAATCCCGCGTCGTCATAGATTTCTTCATTCACAAAATCTATTTTTCGAAGAACATATCCGCTGTATTTATCGACAATTGCATCACCGTCATCGCTCAATTGTCCGACGCTATGACAGAGCTCATCTTGTTTCGCACTATAGTCTTCTCCCGCAATAAAGGTCGATGCTAATTGGTACAAAGAGGATGGAAACAGTTTCACGTTCATTTGTTTGCAGTATTTCCAATGAATGTCTTCGCCATTATCAATAATGGGTTCGCGACAAAACATGGATACAAACTTGCATATGTCTTGTTGTTTTTTGATGAAATCCTCTTGCGACAAAATGAGTTCTCGAAGATAGATGTGGGGAGATTGCACCATCTCATGTTTCACCGCATATTTTCCAATATTATAGGCGACATTATTTTCCTTATACAAAAGGCTGTCTCTAAGAATGGATTTTCGAATGATAAGCGACGACAACGACTGTATGTTTTTCTCGAGTTGTTGTTTGAGCTCTTCTACAGTTATTGCGAATTTTCGGTCAAATTCTTTCATAGCATTGGATTCAACAATCTTTTTCATTTGTATTTTCGCATCCTTGGACATATCGCAAGTATTTGTTTTCTCTGTATAATAACAATTCGGGAGAACATTGCAAAAGAAGGAGGTGGTATCAATATAGGTGTTTTCGTCAATGCTGGTATCGCGGACCCACTGGTTTTCTTTGCGAATGTAATAATGATAATATTTGTTCGCCATCTCCCTGTTTGTTTCATTCTCTTTCACAAATTCCACCATGGCATACTCCCCATTTGATACTTTCTTTTTTCCGCGAATCATGGTATTTGCAAGTTCTACGGAGATTTCTCGGGGACAATCGTGCTTCTGAACCAAATTCTCTGCAAGGAAACTGATGAATTTCTCGGGCAACATTTTTGCCTTTTCATCCTTGTATTTATCGAGTATCGAATACGATGTTGTATCTAATTGTTTGTCCCAATATACGTCGCCATTGTTGTCCTTTTGGAGATCAGCCAACGACGTATATTTCTTTGCCAAATAGCGAGTACTGCATATGTTTTGTTTAACAATAATATCGCTATCTGCGATTTCAAAGGGCTCAAGCGAGTCCAACAGTTTATTGGGAGTAATGAGTGTTAATAATATATAGGTTAGCATATTGCAAAACAATGCGCTTCCATCTTTGTGGATAATCTGTTGAAGGGTTTCTCCCGTCGCATATGAATTAGGGACCTTGTAATCTTCCGAAAATAACTGATCGACAATCATGTTTTGATTGGAAGAGAAGGTCGATCCGTTTCCATAACTTGTAATTAATCTGCGAATAACATTGGATTCTAAATAAATAGATGTTTGCTGGTTTTGTTTGGAAAATACTTTGAAATCCCGAGAATTCTTTACCATATTTTTTTTGTATTCGTTAATTTGCTGCTTGATATGGTATCGAATTTCATTATACTGGCCATACGTTAAATTGTTCGGATATATCATAAAGGGCTCAAGGGTAGATACCACATCGACAAGCGACATCTTTGATGGATGGTATTTTTGCATGAGTTTAATAAGATATCGCGTTTTGGGAATGATAACATTCAAAAATTTACGATACTTATCTTCTTCCGACTGCAGCGAATCGTCCAAAATATACTCTGTTGTCTTGTTTAAAAACGTTATATCACTATCATCACCATTTCCATAATCAATCTCTTTATCAAGATTGCTAATAAACCGGACTGCAAATTGAGACGATTTATGGAATAAGCGAAAAAAGTCAAGATGGTTCTGACTCAACTGAGATCGTATCATAATATTTGTTGCAGGGAGATCTACATGCGAGTATTTCACAACAGAATAAGGCAACATAAACAAGGACTGAACACTGATTTTATCGGGAGGAGTTATTTGTGTTTTCAGGGAGACTTTCATCCCTCCCTTGAGTTCTGTTGAACTCGGTCGTTCCATACCAATATTGTATCTCTGAATCATGTACTTGAATCGACTAAGCTGCGCATCATTTATTTTATTCGAGTTATTCACGATCGCATCGAGATCCTTCACAACCTCCTGTTTAAAGGACAATAACAAATCACTGTTTGTGGGAGGAACAAAGGGGGTCATATACGGATTCAGTTTCGAATACAGTGTATCGTATTTCAATTCATTTCCAATCGTCGTATTTTTATAGTAGTTGGTAAATAGATTATCCATGTCCATCAGATCATCCGTCTCATTCAATAAGGGTTCTTCCTCCTCTTCTTTGGAAAGATATATTTTCCTGGTCTGACGAACTGCCGGGATAAGCCAACGAAGACGCGTATCCAGATGAAAAATGTGTTCCAAGAGCGGTTTATAAAGATCTCCGTATGTTTTCTTTCCAATAACATTCCCATTTTCGTCAAACACCGAGTACATATTTCGGAGCTCTTTAAAGCGCTCGACCAAATTGTGTATTTTGGCCATGACTTCGCTCGTTCGTTTGCTATTCGGTATAGTAGATAGCAGTTCGTCCATGAAATCATTCACCTGTGTCTCAATCGTGTATTTCTTTTGGTGTTCTGGGATTTCAATCATTTGAAACACTTCTTCAAGATCCTGGCCATACAATTCGTTTGCATCCAAATAGATTTCGTGCAAAACGTCTTGAACCAAGGTATCGGGAACAGTACCCTCGGGCACGTGGATGATCGATTCTCCATTTTCGGTATATTCGATGCTTGCTACACTTTCATCGGGAGAAACGGAAACACGTATCGCGGGTTCCACCATTTCGACTCGACTGGTATATGCAGCATTGGCGGGAGGATCGCGTATGATAATTTTGTCAATCGGAATGTTCTCGGGCAATCCCTTGTACTCAAAATCAATATAGAATACTGTGTTATCGACGGTCTTGATTTCGATCATATCCTCTTCTAAATTGGTTATTTCGCCGGTCGCAATATAGGGCATTTCTCCGCCAAAATGAATATCAATCCATGTCTTCGGGAGAAGATTGTTTTGTCTTGCAAATCCGGGATCGCTGCTTCGCGTTAATAGATGAATCTCTTTAATCGACTCGTCCGTAATGGTTCCGTTTTCATCCAATATAAGTTGTGCCAAAGTATATGTATTGATGTTAATGAGTTTTATTTTCGAAGAATCCACATACGATACATAAAAGGCCTGATCATTCAAATCGGAGTTTGTGGGCGAAATAATTTGAAGTATATCTCCCAACTCAATAGAGAATGTATTATTTCCATCAGATTTCTGATCCATGGCAGTCTAATTATTTATAATATAATTAGACTATATATTCATATTCACTGCAAAAACATTGATTTGATCATCCTAAAAAGAATTGTTTTTCATATTTTCATGTTATTATGCAGAAATGTAATGATTTATAATAAGTAAAAATAAATCATTATGATAATATGTAAATAAAAAGCATTCTTAACCCTTAACCTAGATTCATCATTTCTGAATTTAAATCATGCACAATTCCATTAAACAAATCTTTTGTAATCATTTTATAATCATATACGTATTGCGCAACATCCGGCATTGGAGAACATAAATATGCGAACTTATCAAAATCTATTTTTTGAGTTGAAAAAATATTTGATCGAATAATTTCATCATTTTCAGTTTTATAATGATACCACCATGTGCGAAGAAAGGTTCGAGCAGTTCTGTCAATCATGGTTCCTCGATACGGGCTTTTTTGTAATTTAACTCGTTGGCACATGTTAGATATGTCAGAACATATTTCGATACCCGAATCCGTAAATAACTCATTATTTTCATAGGGTGATGAATGTGCAAATATTTGATCATTAAATCCTATTCGACCATACGGAGGAATCAATGTTCTAAATACTTCTAGTTTCTTGTGTTTGCGAGCTGAATCTTTTACTGGACTTGCTCTATATATAGGGTTTGAAGGATATGCAATAATATCTGGTCCAAGCATACTGTACTCATTGTTATATGTTAGTGCTACGTATAATGTTTCTGAATCCGTAGGAATCGTATCTTTATGAAATCCAATATTCGAATTTCTGTTAAAATAAAAATCGACTGCTATAAATAGTTTTTTTCCATTATTCATTGTATTCATAATTGTTTCAAATAAATTCAGTTCTCGGATCTGTTCAAATAAAAAATAGTATATATCCTGAACAATCTTTTTACCACCTTTTTTCTCAATATAATACATTTGTACATCGGTATCAAGACGTACTGACTGATATCTACGCGTGTTTGTATTCAGTATATTCACCTGAATACTACCATCTGTATTTTTTTCAAAAAATATTTCACAAAATCGCCGAGTATATGAAGTAATATTATTTTCTGGCGGAGCTAGATTACTGAAGAAATCAATAATTGGAAATGTATTATCTTTGTTGTATTGTGATAAACTGAATAATGGTACATAATATCCAGGATTCATTCCGATACGATAATTATACCATAATGCGGATCTACTATTATTAATAGAATTTTGTAATGTTAAACTGCGTATCTCAGGAATAGGTAAAGGTTCATTCCTTCCATCATCTACTTCCATTTCAATATAATTCATTTTATTTACCAACATATCAACATCCATGGAAACATTACCTGTTCTTCGTAATAAAAATTCTATTTTTCTGGATTTCTTTTGTGATTCAGCTCGTTTAACTGCTCTGGATGATGATGCTCTAGATGATGATATATTTTTTCTTGACTTATTGGCAGAAGATGAAGATGATTTTTTCATTAATTTACGTTTGGTTGAATTACGCGATGAATAAGAACTATGCTTTTCCATTATAATAAATGAAATTATATATATAATACATACTATAATAAGTAAGGTTGTCCATGCCCATAAGATACATGCATTTCTCTAAATATTTACAAAATATATATAAAGAATAATTACCATATTGATATACCCGACAACGGTTCATTTCATTCTCTTATTTTTATTCCTTTTCATTCTTATTATGGATAACGAGACCCAAAACTATTCATATACTACTTATAACATTGATGCTTTGGATTTTGACAAGGATAAGGTAAAATCCAAAATTTACAAGTGGAGCGACGATGTTTCATACACGATTTTAAACAACGACTCGACCATGTTGTCTTTTTCAGATGAAACGGTTCGTAATTACAGATCTGTCATTCTGGATGAGAAAAATAACATTCTATGTTTTGCGCCCCCGAATTCGATTTCCGACGAAACTTTCATGCAAAAGTATGGTAGGGATAATGTGCTTCCTGAAATCTATCTCAACGAGATCGTAGAGGGAACCATGATCAATCTATTTTTCGACGAGCGTATTCACTCATGGCAAATCGCGACGCGTGGAGCTATTGGTGGAAAGTATTGGTTTTTCCGAAATGAGTATTCGGATGACAACAAGATTACCCAGAAGACGTTTAAACAGATGTTTATCGAATGTTTTCGATCGGATGCGACCGAACTCAATGATATTGCGTTCCTGGAATATCTTCCCAAGAACTACTCCTACAGTTTTGTCCTGCAGCATCCCGACAACCATATTGTATTGAACATCGAGAACCCCACTCTATTTCTGGTCGCCGTTTATGACAAGAGAGAGAATGTTGCAAAGAATATTCCGCAAGTAAGATATGAGGCATGGGACATCTTTGCAAACATGGATGGTATTATTTCGTTCCCTAAAAAGTATGACGAAACCACTTATGCTGATGTATTTGCGAAATACTGCTCACCAAACAGTTCCTATTCCTCAGTTGGAGTCATGGCGACAAATATGAAGACGGGAGATCGCTGTGCGTTTTCGAATCCAGTATATGAGGATTTAAAGAAGCTTCGCGGAAACAACCCCAACCTGCAATACCAGTATTTCTCTCTCGAAAAGACGGCGCAGACAAGTGTGTTTCTAGAGCATTTTCCAATGTATAAGAAGCTGTTTTATCAGTTTTCGAAGCAGTACCAGGATTTCATTACGAATGTGCATCAGTCTTATTATTCGTATTATGTGAAGAAGGAGGGAATCCCAATTGCGAAGAAGTTCTTTATTCATGCCTCGAAGATTCATCATAATGTGTATTTGCCCTCACTAACAAGCGGAACGAAACAGATCATTACGCGAAAAGTTGTGAAGGAGTATTTTGACGCAATGATGCCGAGTGAGCAATTATATTATATGAATTATGACCGTCGCCAGTTGGCAAAGGAAAAGAAAATGAAAAAAATGGAGGAAACGGGGACTGAGTTAGATACAGAAGTATCTCAGATTGACCCCCTATCTCATGATCCGTCGTTAATGTAAATATAATTGTAAATATAATTATAAATATAATTGTAAATATAATTATAAATATAATTGTAAATATAATTATAAATATAATTGTAAATATAATAAGATGGGAAGAGCAGTTGAAGACATTTCATCTTTTATAGGGTCGCATTTTTCTTGTTTTTCTAGTAGAACGTTTTGATTTTTTATGTTTTCTACCACCAATCGATCTACGTCTAGATCGAGATCTCATTGGTCTGTTATATTGGAGAGCGTATTCTCCTATTATAGACGACTCATCCGGACCTATTGGTAATTTTGACATTGAATTGAGGTAAGCTTCATACATACCGTCTAAATCATACAATTTTATTCCATATTCATTCAAGTCCAAGTCTTCACTGTATAAAACAGAAATATCTAATTTCATTGGGAAATTGAAATAGTCAGGAGGAAGAAACTTTCCCTCACGAACTTCATCGCCGTAGATATGATCAACCACGTATGTTGTTGTATTTTCATTTTCTCTGTCAAACCTATTTATTTGTGTAATGACTACCGGTATTTGATATCCATACATAAGCATCAAATAAATATGATTTTTCTCTAAGGATTCATAATCCCGAATGAGATACCTATCGTATTTTTCTAATTCATAATTCAATAATGTATAATTTTGAAGTTCAGAATAATAATCCAACTGACTCATGCTCCTATATATGTTATACATATATTATGTGTGAATGAAAAAATAAATTAATGTTCTATTATAAGAAAAATGTTTGACAGAAACAATTTAATATTACACGAAAAAAGGAAAAATATCAAAAAAAATTATGAGTCCCTAGGTAATGTTTTTTATTTTGATTACGAAATAATGATCGATATACATGGTAATGTATTGATAGAGAAAAGAATAAACACAATCAAAGAAACGGATTATGTATCCAGAAAAGAAATACTTGTTGAAATAAATGATAATGAAGTCGTAAAACCATTGATTTTAGAAATTTACAAAGACATATTGGATACAACCTATGAACTTTTAGAAGAACAGTTAGAATTACAATTGAAACGAATTATAAATTTGAAAAATACGGATGCACTTCTCATTAAAACCGTAGAAGAAGAATTCACGCGTTGCCGCAATAAAATAACAAATTACAAAATGCAGGCATCGATAAGTAAAGACTTATTGCAAACATACCAATCGAAAATAAACGAAATGAAAAAAATAATAGAAGATAACAAAAATATTCATAACGACGAAATGCAAAAACTGATGGATACAATATCGAATATTTATAAACACTTATAAGATTGCACTATCCAATATACCCAAAATACCCAATATTATTTCGATGTTGATTCAGATTTCTTTTTTCGCCCACGACGTTTTATAATCGGCGGGGGAGGAGGAAGAGGGGGATCCACTGAAATGACTTTGAACGGAACCGCATCCGGTTCGGGCTCTGTTTCAACGATGGGTTCCAATTTTGTACCCGAATCAGAATGTATGGAATTACATTTATTGTCAATGGCTGAAAATACACTATATACCACAATATCTTCCTCGCTAGATGATTTCGAGCTGGATAAGAGAATATCGCTCACACTTTTGGTTTTACATAATAAGGGGGGTCTTCGCATTGGACTTGGAGGGGGTATGGGTGCGACAACTGGTTCGGAGTCATTTGTATCCGTCGAAACATAGAGATGAGGAATGATTTCATTCACTTGCGATGAATTTAAACCAGATATAGACTGTTCAGGTACAGTGGTAATCGGAATAGGAATATTATTCGTACCGGTATTCGTATTGACATTGATTGGGATTGGATATATTTCTGTTTGCAAATTCAATATATCACTATCGTTATTATTTTGCATATTTCCTTCCAAATGGATATCATTGTTTATGTGATTATACATGAGCTGTATTTTGTTGCTAAAACGCTGCAAATACTTTGTATGAAGTATATGAAAAAACTCGATGTATTTAACAAAAAGCGTTATTTTCTCATTTGTAATAATGATGGTATGATTAAACGTATATATAAAATTATCAATATCCAGACCAATGTTCTTTTTTCCCTCATGCATAAGCAATTCATGCTGTTTTTGATGAACATAGGAATTCATCGATCCAATCAGCGTTAATAACGATTCATGCAATTCAGTTAAAACTGATATTTTGTATTCCTTGAATGGCTCAAGATCCTTGTATAATGGAAACTTATTGAGTTTAGAAAGCTCAATCATGCGGCTATCTTTGGTATTTTTCTGAATGTATTCCACGACGATCTTATATAGCTTGTAATATTCACAATACATGCGATTATTGATGGCAAGGAAATATCGCATCATATCGTCGTACTCAATGTCAATGATTTTGTTTTGAAAACGAAAGGAATCCATACCAAATACAAACAATTGCGTTTTGCACAATTGCATTAAATCACTATGTATTGTTTGCAATTTCACTATTTTTACGTGCAATATATCGAATATTTCCTGGATATTGCTGCGAATATCCATGATTTTATTGAAATTTTCTTTCAATAATGCCAATTTATTTTCCATTTTATAGATTCAATAAAGGTATATATTATTATAAGGACATATTTAGTACTTATAAATTCAGAAACCAGAAAAAAACAAAAATATGATAAACGCAAACACCATTATTCCACCAGCATCCAACACAAATACATTGATTACAAATGAATTGAAAGAGATCGAACAAAAAATAAATGAAGTTTCGAATGCGAAATGGAGTCCAGAACACGAAACCATTTTAGTCGATTTTGCGGATAAAGCAATGTGTTATCGATGGCTGCATTCTCGCGCACATGCCATGTATTCCCGATTAAATGCGTGGTATACTATACCTGTCATTATTATTTCCACTGTTACCGGAACCGCGAATTTTGCACAACAACGCGTTCCGTATGAATATCAAACCTATTTTCTTATGCTTGTCGGCGGATTCAATATTTTGGCTGGAATTATTAGTACGATTCAACAATTTTTAAAGATAACACAGTTAAATGAGTCGCATCGAGTAAGCAGCATTTCTTGGGACAAATTTTATCGAAATATCAAAATGGAATTGGCAAAACATCCGAACGAGCGTATGGAGGTAGTTCATGTTCTAAAAATTTCGAAGGAAGAGTACGATCGTTTGATGGAAACCAGTCCGGATGTTCCTGAAAAAATTATTGATCTCTTCAAGAACTCATTCAAGAATTCGGAGGCGTTTTTGGAAATTCGCAAACCAGAAATATGTGATGCCATGATATCTACCGAAAAATACCGAAATCCATGGTTCAGTGAAAAAAATATGGAAAAAATAAATCGCGAAAAGAATTTATTCTTGGAAACGAGACAAAACTTATTGAGAAAGATCGATGAGGAAAATGAAAAAATCATCGATCATTTTATTATTCTTTTCAAAAATATGAATCACCGCGAACCATTATATGATGAGATCATCGAAAATTTACGAGACAAAATCGAGCCAAGCGTCTTAGAAAATTTAGTGGAGAAAAAAATGATAAACATGGAAATCCTTAGTTCATCTACCAATGATGGGGAGAATGCAGTATAATATATAATATATACAATAGGTATTGTAAATAAATAAATGGATGAATCAACAAATGGATGAATCAACAAATGGATGAATCAACAAATGAATGAATCAACAAATGGATGAATCAACAAATGAATGAATGGAATGAATGAATGATAGGTAATATACAATACAAATATTAGCTATCGTACAACTTAGATTATAATATACTAGATTAGACACACACTCGATAATATTTAGTTTCCAATGCAGTCTGGCTGCTGCGAGTTAATTCAACCACTTGATTGGGACGGAGAGCGATCGCGAGTGCAAGGGGATCGTATCTGGATATTTCGGGCAATTGATGTACTGTTTTCGCATTATATGTATCAAGTAGTTTTTGCGTTTCCTCGGGATCAAGCGTTTTCACCCTGGGTTGCAGAACATGATTTAATAGGTTAAATTGCAAACGTTTGATATTGTGGATTACCACAAAGATACCGTATTTTTCGAACATGTATTTGGTTTTGTTCTTGATCGTATCGTTGGGTTCATCGTCAATAATAATAATCAAGGTATCATTTTTGGTAAGGACATTTTCAATATCATAGAGTTCCTCGACAATTTCATCTAAAGTTTGTGGTCGCAACTGTTTGCTTCCCTTGAAGAAGATATGATACATAATATACATTTTGGTATTGAGAGTTTTATGCGTAAGAATCATATCCAATTGGTTGTTCGCAAACATGGCGTCGATCTCATTAATACTAAACGCATTATGATCATCAATGTCGTATTTCAGTTTTTCCATGTAATCAAGAATCGTAATTCTCGACTTGTATAAGGATAAAATACGGTTGTTGGATGAGGACATTGTTTGTAAGGATTGTATAAAATGTAAACACTATATGTTTATATATTATTGTTTTTTTAAGATTCAATTTTTTGTTATTCTATTCTCTATTGCAATTTACGAATCATAACATTGCTGAAATCGATTTTATCCGCAGATTCAGAGGATACATTTTGTACAGGTTGCGAAGGCAGTTCAGTAGGCGCAACCGTTGGTGGTAATGTCGTATTTTGTATAGTCTCATAAGAGGACGACGGCGCTGTTAAACTCGTCGGTATTTTAACAGTTCCATTATTCACGTGGGTAGGAGGAGGAGTAGATTCAATCGAATTGTCGGGACCATTCACAATTTTAATAATGGGAGATATGTGTATTCCGCTATTGGGTGTATCCCCTACAGGGTACATATTCGACATATTTGAATGCTGATGCAATTGTTCTTGTGTGGGCATCGAATTTCGGATCATCATATTATTTTCTCTCATGATTTCCTCTTGTTCTTCGACAGAACGAAGATCTCCGGGAGATAGGACCTTGATACTATCCTGCACATTATAGAATCCCTGAATATCATTGGTCTCAATTGTGTAAAAGTCGCCATTGAAATTCTTTACATACCAAATACGATTCGGTTTTGTATCGCGAATATAACATACCATTTGCCCCAATTCGTAATCGAGGGAATCTCGCGCGCTTTTACTGCCGCCTCCATACTCTGGTGCATACTCAGGAGAATTAACCTCATCTGGTGCATACTCGGGAGATTTCACATCTTCAGGTGCATACTCGGGAGATTTCACATCATATTCTTGCTTACCTTCAGGGGTAGATGGCATATATCGCTGGTTTGTTTTACGTAAAACAGTATCGCTAGGAGGACTGGGTGTTGGTGTATAATACTTTACATCAGGTTTCTTTGGTTTCATTTCAACCCGTTTTTCCTCGAGTATCTTTCCAATCTCGATATAATCGTCCTTATCAATATGAGTTAAGTTCTGAATATTCTTAGAAAAGGACATGCTGCTTATTTGTTCAATATTATCCTCCGTAATAACACGCATTTGTACATTCATCGTTTGAAGTTCTTGGAGCAATAATTTGAAACTATAAGGGATCCGTAAAATACTGAAACTTCTTCCAAAATGGGTAATATTTTCAATATGCATTTCTTTTCCGTCAATCGATCCGATGAACTGAATCGGACCGTCGGCCATCGGACTCATAAACAGATTCTTGCTGGGATTGTATATGGCGATCATACCGCTCTGATTACATACCGCGACATAGTATTTGTCTCCGCGCTCCATCATCGATTCCGTAAGCATATTATTTAAACCGTGCGCGACAAGAACATCGCGCTCCATTTCTCCAATACGGAGACCACCGTCATTGGCTCGGCCGCCAACGGGTTGGCGTGTTAGTGCCGCGCGAGGTCCCAATGCACGATAATTAATTTTATCCTTCACCATATGTTTAAGACGCATGTAATAGGTGGGGCCAATAAAAATAGAGCTCTCGATTTGTTCTCCCGTCATACCATTATACAAGAGTTCATTTCCACTGGAATGAAAGCCCGCCTTCGTTAAATGCGTACCAATGAGCGATACCTTGGATCCCTTATTTTCGAATGCAGTACAGTCGCCGAATCCGCCATAATAGGTGCATGCCTTTCCAATAATACATTCGACCAATTGGCCGATGGTCATTCGCGAGGGGATCGCATGTGGATTAATAATAATATCGGGGCGAATACCGTCCTTGGTGAAAGGCATGTCTTCTTCTCTTATAACTAGACCGACCGTTCCTTTCTGACCACTGCGCGATGCCATTTTATCTCCCAAGTTCGGAATTCGCACTTCTCGAATGCGGACCTTGGCAATACGCGATCCCTCTTCATTCTGTGTCATAAACGTTTTATCGACAGTACCGAGTTGCCCCTTTTTCGGGACCTTGGAATTATCAATATAGGTTCCAGGACGCACCGTGTTATTCGTGGTTAAACCAATGAGCACCGTTTTATCATCGACGGGTGTGCCTTCCTTGATCATGCCATACATATCCAATTTGCTGTAATCGTATCCGGGTTTTGTTCCAATAACGCCAACCTGGTTCTCGATATTGGCGAATCGTTTATCTACAACACTCGACTCGTTTTTGCTGTTTTCTTCGTGGGCCTCGTAGGTCGTATAATAGGTCGTATGGAATAGACCGCGTTTAAGCGCGCCTTCATTTAATAAGACCGCATCTTCCACGTTGTATCCAGTATAGCACATGATTGCGACAATCGCATTCTCCCCATACGGGTTCTCTTCATGATTGATATATTTCAGGTATCTTGATTTAACAAGCGGGACTTCTCCGTAGTTCAGTACAACTGCTGATTTGTCCATACGCATCTGATAATTCGTGTTATAAAGGGAGACGGCTTGCTTACTTTGACCACAAGAAAAGGAATCGCGGGTAGGAGGATTGTTTTCCGGATATATAATTTGATTGCACATTACACCGAAAATGAGAGATTCGTGAATCTCCATATGTGTAAAACGTTTCTTCTGATTATTTTCAAGATCGAGTTTGTTCAATGCAATCATGGCATTTTCGCTCTCGTTTGCGTCCAAATAATCAATGATGGCCATATCTTGAATAAATTTATCTAATTGAGCCGGATTTGTGTCCGGCTTGATATTATTATACAATTCATGGAGCTCATAGATGCGCGGATCATTTATGTCATGTTTCTTTTCATTAAATCCAGTAATCAAGTCTTGCCATGTGAAATTATTGTCTTTAATACGCTCTATAACCTGTTTCTTTTCGTAAGATGCCTTTTTATTATTCAAATAAAATATGGGACGCGTTAATCTCCCTGCATCTGTGAAAATTTGTATTTCATTGGTCGATATTTTAAAGGTAGCACTTGTATGAATGGGAATCAGCGCGTTTCGACGAAACAGCTTTATTTTTTCAATCGTCTCCATTGGATTACCAACTACACCACACCAATACCCATTTACCATAACTTTGGTCATGGAAGATATCATTTCGGGAGGACAATCCTCGGTAAGTTTCATGGCTACTTTCTCCCGCAACCACAATATCATAGACTCCCTGGAATATCCACGAGATACATAGGTGGTTATTGCAAGTGTCTTGTGCAATCCAATATTCGCACCATCGGGCGTATCAATCGGATCGAAGAATCCCCATTGCGATCCTGTTAAAACACGCGGTTCCACCAACTTCACACTCGAATCCATCGGGAGATTCGTCTTGCGAAGATGACTGATCATCGAATTAAACGAAAGGCGATTCAGATCTTGAACAACTCCAATGCGTTTTGTATGGGCAAACGCGCCCCAATTTCCTTTAAACGCCTTTTTGAACCCAATATGCACATTCAATTTGTCTTTGAAGATATCTCGATGGGTTTGTTCGATAAGTGCAGGGAGATTCTCCGCATACATATTCTGATTATTATGAACACGTTTTTCGAATTCAAGGTGAATCTCCCGCAATTGGATTGTATAATATTCCCGGAAAAGACTGGACATCAGATTTCCGACCAATTCAAGGCGCTTGTGTTTGAGATGATCGCGATCTGTTGGGCGCTCCAATCCAGTATGTACGGACAACATACGGAATGTCATATATCCCAAATAATATGCCTTTTGTATGAAATTTGTTTCTCCCACATGGGGCAAAAAATAATCCGTTAAGATCTCAAGTGCATAATCAATCGTCTTAAATTTTGTAAGGAGTGAAATATACTTAAGTGCGAGAGCCTGGCTCATGATATTCCCGGAATCATGCACCGATGGAATAAATAGATCTACCATGGACTCGTATTTTTCCAGATCCAACAAACAGGTCGTAATAATGTCTTTGTCGGAGATAACGCCAAGGGCGCGAAATACAATGAAAAGCGGAACCGGACTGCGCACGTTCGGAATATTCACAATAATATTTTCATAATGCATTTTGCTAGTAGGCGCCTTTAAAAACATACTGAGCGTACGGATGGGCTTGGATACATTCTCCGATACAGATTTGATTTCTGCCGAGCACAAATAATCGGTATCTTTTTTGCCCTTGCGGACATATAACATATTGTCAGCGAACTTTTCCTGGGGGATAACCGTCTTTTCCTTTCCATCAATAATAAAATACCCGCCAATATCATTTTTGCATTCTCCCATGTTATATCGGACCTCCCGAGGAAGGCCATTCAATATACAAAAATGGGACTGCACCATGATTGGAAACGTACCCAGATATATTTTCTCCTTGATGACTGTTCGTTTTTGGGTAGTATATGAGGCACTCGCCTGTTTTCCATCCGCAATCGATTTCTCCATTTCCTCCCGCAACTTTGCGGCAATCGCAGTGGTCATCTTGGCCTCCAAATCGGTCGCTGGTTTCTTTTTACGGGGCACCTTGGATGGGGCTCCTGCGACCATGGCAAGATCTGCAATAAGATTTTCTCCAATATCTTCTGCAACATTTTGGCCTAACATTTCAACCCCTTTTTTGAAATTAACACTTGGTTTCTCCCCATCTTCCATATTTGAATAATCGGGTTCCCCGCCTTCGAGATCGATCTCTGCCGGTGTATATTTTCCATTACTTTCTCCTCCGACCATATTGGGTTCAACGGGATAGGGAGCCTGGCCTTCTTCCAATAGATCTGTATATTCGATCTCTAAATCATAATGTATAGTCATTCCGTAGGTCATATTACGAAGACGCGCTTCATTCGGAAACATATAGTGGGATTCATTATTATCATAAATGACGGGTTTCCCAAAATAAATCTTGTCCGCATTTTTGCCGCCAAAATAAAACGTGCATTTATGTTTGTAGTCATCGAACGTATCATCATATTGGGAATAAAGGGTTATCGGATTCTTATCTTTCATGATTTGAAAGATTCCATTCTTGAAAAAATCATTGTAAGATTCAATATGATGTCTCACTAAAGATTGCGGATTGTCCTCAAAATGGGAATGTATTATTTTCCATAAGTCAGAATCCTCCATAAATCGGATATTTATTATACTATACTATAACATATAATCAGGGTTTATCTTATTTGTTCCGAAATGATAAATAAAATAAAATAAAAACGAGAATTCATGAATCGCGAATGATGAATCGCGAATGATGAATCGAATCATGAATCGAATCATGAATAAAAAAGAAACCAGACTATCGCACTCCCAAAATATTTTTTGAACAAATATAAAGAGTTCCGTACAATTATATGAAATCAGGAAAAATGACGGACAAGAGAATTAAGAACGAACAATGGTATGTGAAGACGCTTATATCAAAGATCAAGAACAAGGAAATTTTCAAACCCAAATTTCAAAGGAAGAGAAAATGGGATACAATACCGAAGAAGGAGAATATCCCCAGTGAGAAAAATTTCATTAATTTCCTCTACAAGACGGGGAATAGTGTGCATCCGATTACATTCGGACTCATGAATAACAAGTTGTCGAACATTGATGGAAACAATCGTATTAATGCGATCCATCATTTTTTGGAGGAGCCATTTTCGATGTTTGAGGAATATCTGAATGATATTTATGATTATATTGATAATCATTTTAATGAAAGCGAAAGACCGACCATCAAGAATATTCTGCGAAAAATGTCGTACAACAGTCTCATGGTGTTTAAATACAAGGAATATTTCAATGAGATTGGGCAAGGAGAATTGTATAATGAGTCTCTGAATTTCAAAAGGGATGAAATGGAAACCTATTTTGATGCTCTGATTGCTAAATTAAAGATCAACGGAACAGATCGGTTTGATACTACGGTATTGATCAATGTGAATATATTTGAGGGATACACAACTGAGGAGTTATGCAAGGTATTTACAGACATCAATAAATACAACGGAGGATTAACTGAGATCGAGGCACTTGCAAGTCGGTTATACACGATCCATGATTTCGTCATTGAAGACGTTGTTCTGAAAACAGAAATAGTGGAATGCATCAAAAAGTTTTATTCATCTCGAAATGGGGATGAGGTATTGGACTGCTACCGGTACAATGAAAATACAGATGAAATGAATGCGTATGATTTCATGGTGGGATTCCAAAATTACGCACACAATATATGTCCCCTGATTCACGAGACGGATAATGACGGTCTGTCCTTGTTTTTCAAACTATACAAGACGATGAACAAGGGAAGTTTCGATGAAAATTTCAATACGGAAAATGTTCGAAAATTCATCAAGTATGTTAAAAAGGCCATCGATGTAATGTCGAAAATATGCAATAGTGTATTTATGGAAAATCTGGTTTCAGGAAATAAGCTGTTTGATGCGTGCAACAAAAAGCTGAAGTCGTTGAAAAAGAACAATACGTATTTGATTATCTCTGCGATTATTGGGTATATGAAACAGAAAGTGGATGAAAACATCATACTGAAATCGATTGAAAAGTGTTTGTTTTTCCATTTTTTCCTGAACGATATTTCGAATAAAGATATGAGGGACCGACTTCGATTGAACGACTCAATTGTATATGAAGCCGGTGGAGCCTATATTGATTCGAAATCAAGAGAATTGTATAAGACCCCCTCTTTGATTTCTGAGAAAATAACCGTCGATGTTATGTTAGAAGTCATAAACGAACTCATGTCTGAAAATATTAATAACAAAGAATACGAAGTACGCGCAAATGGAAAAGACAAGACAGATAAGCGCCGGTCGCGGAAATTATACGAAAAGGCGCTGTTGTATATTTACTACACAAACAAGATTCCCAGCGAATTTCTTAAGAACCAGTATTGGGTAGAGCACATATTTCCGTTTAGCAGCAGTTGGGATGGAGAAATTGATATTGATCGTCTTGGAAATATAGTGCCTCTTATTGATGGGCTCAATATGGTCCGAAACAATCGAAGCATTTCCGAGTACAATCAACACAGTCTTTCGAAGATCGTGAAATTCATCAATATTATTCCGCCGCTAGAGTATTACGAGTCGATTATATCGCATCAAGAAAAGAAGCCTCATATATACAATAGCGATGAATACAACGTGTTTTGCAAAAATAACGAGATCTTATTAAGGGACATTTTCATAGATCATATATTTGAACGATGAAGCAGAAGCATAACATCTTTACCTACCCCTTTTCATTTTATTATTTATTATAACAATAATAAATAACAAATATCAATCAATTACAATTGAATCAGACACTGCCCAATAATGGGTTTTTGTTTCTCAGTACAGATGACGCCATCATCGTTCTCATCATCATCTTCGCTGGTACTAGCCGCACTCTCCTCCTGCTCATTCATCCATGACCCATCATATTCTGCCATTGTTTTTTCTGTAATTTTAAAATTCTGTTTTTTATAGAAACGCTTTCGCTTCAAATACTGTTTCTTAAACACATCATGGCTATCCACAATATCATAAATAATCGGTTTTGCCGTCGCATGCTTCGCGCGCAATATACGCCCCACCGATTGCTCAATGTCCGTTTTGGGAGTAATAAGAAACTCTGCATTCAATGTCGGTATATCGAGCCCCTCGGCTGCCATCGCAAAGGTCGCCAACACAATTTGTTTTTTCTCTGTGTTTTTCAGTTCCGCCTCTTTCATTCCTCCCACATAAAATCCGACACTTCCCAGATTCTTACAAACGATTTTCCGATACAAGTACTCCAGTATATTCAAGTTATGAGACAATATAATAATGTGTAGGTCCTGAATGGACTTGATCCATGGAATATCCACATCATTCTGCTCATATTTCAGTACCTTTTTACAGTCAGGGCATTTCGCTTTTTTACTGCGTGTTTCACCTTGTTCCTGGGTATTTGTTGTCATATTCTCAAGACACCGCATACAGTATTTCACTGCCCCACAGCAGGTCGATTTCATCAAATAATCGTGTGCCCGATTGCATCCGTGGCAACATAGTATTTGTGCATCCATTTCCATTTTCATCGCAGCAGCCTGCTCTCTCGATACATCGTCTTTTCGCATGAAATCACAGAGTACATCGGCAATGAAATCAGTGCGACGATGAAAAGCGCATATTTTGCTGATCATGGTACTTATTTGAGGATTCCCTCGATAGTCATACACGGTTTCATTGAAGTCGGCGTCATTCGTTGAATACATGATGCTTCGAACATACACATCATGACTGTCTTTGCGAACCGCTTTATGCACGACTTCTCCCAAAAACATCTTGAATACTCGTGTAGTGCCATCTTTCCGATTCATGGTCGCGGATAAGCCCAGCATATATTTCGTAACCAATTTGAAAAGTGCCTGGGAGAAAGTACAGCTGGAAATATGATGGACCTCATCCAATATAGTGAATCCGAAAGATTCGAAGGTGGATGCGGGATAATCTTTCATGGACAAGGACTGGAGCATACATATAACAATATCCTTGTCATCAATGTCGATAGTCTTCCCCTGTATCTTTCCAATACGCGCGGTCGGGAGAAACTGCTGAATACGCTCAATCCATTGATTCATCAAAAACTCCTTATGCACAATAACCAACGTCTTTTTCTTCAGCTGGCTGGCAATATAGAGGGCACTCGATGTTTTTCCCCACGCACAATAGAGTTCGAGGAGCCCGGCGCTAACAGGCGCACTATTCATATGATCAATAAACTGTTGAACCACGGGAGCCTGGTAGTCGCGCAATGACCCGTGGAATGCGACATCCATAGACTCTCCCGCAGGAACCTTGTATTCCTTGGGGGGTCCAAAATTGGAAACACCGTAGTAATGGGGTAAATAGAATTTGTTTGAGGATTCCCTGTAGGCGGGAAAGGATTGTGTTTGTGCATTTTTAGGGGCTCCATGGACATAGGGTTTTATGGTTAAATCGTTTATGATTTGTTCGGCCTGTTTGGCAGAGAGATCGGATTTCAGCACAGTATAACCTTTTTGACCGAGATAGGTATGCATCAGATGAGCAGCGAGCGAGTACTATTACTATTGTATATGTATAAATAATTTTATATGCATTATGAAATGATAATAAATATATGACTATTTATTAGTAAAAGATTAAACCATCCATGATTGTAGATATTGTTCTTGGATGTTCTTTTGGACACGAGGGAAAGGGAAAAGTCGCATACGAATTATGTAAAAAACGGGAATACGATATATGTGTTCGATTTAACGGGTCTGAACATGCGCATCATACAATATATACACTGGAGGGGGAGAAATGGGTACTTCACCAATTGCCCACCGGGGTTCTTCTCCCAAGAATGTATAATTTGATATGCGGGGAATCAGTAATTAATATCGATAAACTGTCCGAGGAGATTCATGCATTGAAACATCGAGGTATCACTCTGTCCGAGAGATTGTTTGTTAGTAAATCGTGCAAGACGATATCGACTGCAGCAAAAACACATGCGCAAGAAATAACATCAGGTATAGAGTTGGAGAGCGAGACTCGCGTCGAAGACCATATGGATGTATTTGTAAAAATGGGGATTCAAGTGGTCGATATGCGGTATTTTTGGAATATGTTTTCCCGTATGTCGCCGAAATGCAATGTATTAATCGAAGGAACCCGTGGGTTTGAATTCGACAAAAACTGGGGAGAACACCGCGACCGATCCAATGTATCATGTACGCTGGGCGGAGCAATCGACATCGGTATTAATATCAAGGATATTCGCAATATATATGGAGTCGCCAGTGCCTATGACATCTATATGGGTGCCGAAAAAATATATTCGGAGGGAGAAGAATTCTTTCGTATATTGGGAGATATTAACATCGATGTTGATATTGAGACAACCCATAAAACCGAAAAAAACTATAACTACTTGAATTTAGACGGGTTATGCCATGCGCTCAAAGTGAATAACTGCAACATATGTATCATCAACCGGACTGACATTATCAAATATATAGGGTTGTATCGTATGTTTTTAGACAACAAGCTCCATATATTTGAAAAATTCGAGGACATGGAAATGCTTATATACAAGATTATTAAACAAAAGGTTTCTCCCGACATTAATATTGTATTTTCTTACAGTGAATATGTTATTTAAGAAATAGTGAAAAAAGAGAAAAGAAAAAGGAATATCATAAAGAAAAATATACGATTATGATATAATTAAATTCGGCTATTCATAATATGATGAAAATTCCTGCGGCCTTTAGTTCTGTACCTCCTCAAGAACTTGTCTTATTTATCTTGTTTGTTTTGTATGTTGTTTTTCCTATGGACGTGCCCTCTCCGATCGCGTCATGGATTGATTCTTCTTTAGGAATGGTTGCTCTATTTGTTATCGCTGTGTATTTATTTTTGAAAACAAACCCTCTTTTAGGAGTTCTATTCATATTTGTCGCGTATGAACTAATACGCCGCAGTTCCAATGTAACGGCGCGAAGTGCGATTATTGACTACACGCCTTCCCAGGAAAAGAAAGATGTCGATTTTGTATCGTTAAACGCGCCTTTAGAGAAAAAGACGCTCGAAGAGGAAATGGTTGAAATCCGTGCTCCTATTGGATCTAGCAATCCCGCGGACTACGTGAATAGTGAGTTTAAGCCTGTTTCCGACAAAATCATTATGGGTGCGTCGGCTGTGTAAATCCAAAATCGAGTGTTCATCTGTTCATCAATTAAATATATGATATGAAAGTTCATATATTTAATGTATATTTTATAACGTATATAATATATAATATATAATGAATACGACAACGGCGACCAATGCGATTATTCCTCTACCCTATCCATCATTTATGAACAAATTCCCATTTCTACATGGTGCTTCCATTCAAGGTGGATCCAAAAAAACGAGAAGGCAGAAAAAGTCTCGAACACAAAAACAAAAGGTATCTCGAAAACAAAAGTCTAGACGCATTCAGACAAAAAAATCCTGTCGTAAATAAAAAATAATAAATAAAAAATAATAAATAAAAAATAATAAATAAAAAATAAAAAACAAACAAAATAAATGTTTTGTATGTATATTCTCATCCGGCATTTATGATTTATACTATTGATAAGAATAATATAAATGAAACGCCCCGTTTGTTTATAATTTATAATTTGGATATATGGACAATACGAGTGCCGGCATGCGCAACTTTCACTGGAACCCATTTTTTAAATTTGAAATGAAATACGCACTCGATAAGTAGATTTTTATTCAAATCGACGTATTTGTCTTCGGATCTATCTTCGAAATCGTCTTCATCGTCGCTCTCTTCAATATAATCAATATTTTGATTCTCCTTTATTTTTCGGAATAGTCCATTCATAAAGATACTCGTCTTCAGTGTAGGAATTCCCGCAATATTGTAATATACAAGCGAATTATTTTTCCCACACGCATATAAATGATACACGTCAAACTGTATATCTGCACACACGCTGAATATGCATGAATATCGGTATTGTGGTTTCTTATAATCCATTGCAATAGGATGCATAGGAACCGATGACAATAAATTCTGTATTTTCGGTATAATGGAGGTCGCTGCGTTGCCGTTGCCGTTTCCATTGTCATTCTCAGATTTGGATACGATTTTATTGAGTGGAATATTTAGATGCGGAGAAATATCGCTCCATTTTCGCAATTGTATGTGATGCGATGTATAATAGACATTGTTTTTCTCTTTCTCATAGTGCGCAAGAATCGAGGATTCGTCGCTAGACTCAATATCCCACATATACGGGAGTGCAAATAAGAGCGATGTTTGCGGATTGACATTCATTACATGATTATCCAACATATCATACAGATATCTGATCTTATTTGAAAAGGGAATATTTCCCAACACGTATCCCTTGTATTGGATAATGTCCTCAATAACAAAAAATGATCTTTCACCTTCTTCTACAACAGTACCGTATAACAGTGTTCCGATACAGAGCTCATAGGATACGTTTTTGTCCGCAATCATTATTTTCGATATTTTTTTTGAGTAGGTATCGTGCTTGTTTTCACGGATCTCCATTAAATAGCATACATTCTCATTTTCATGGAAAGAAAAATAGGCATAATATTTCTTTCCATTGGGAATCGCAATTCCAATAGT
>Ga0194133_10001599_pt1 | contig 38527 bp, 29 predicted proteins | sample TA2KigOf40mmetaG_FD_155448 | JGI IMG/M metagenome (GOLD analysis project Ga0194133, IMG submission 155448) | Freshwater microbial communities from Lake Tanganyika, Tanzania - TA2015055 Kigoma Offshore 40m | ecosystem: Environmental > Aquatic > Freshwater > Lake | place: Tanzania: Lake...
CGTGTCGCACTTCAGGAGCGTCGCCGACGAGTACTGTGCCCGTAGGTAAGTGCCAGGGGTCGCGTAAATAGTAACGGTATTGTTCTGCGGAATTACCTGGGTCTTGCCCGCTCCGTACTGGATGATGTGGATTTGGGAACCGATGGGCCAGGCCACCGAGGCGTTGGTGGGGACCGTGACCGTGTTGGCTATGCCTACGCCGAACGCCATCTTGATAAACTTGTTCTTGTCGGTCAGGACGAGGGAATAGTTGGTGGCCGCACCGATGGTCGCGGGCGATTTTTCTTCTATCGTTGCGTCGGCAAGTTTGCCTAAGTCTATTCCGGCAGATGAACTGACGTCAGCGTTGACGATTGTTCCGTCGGCAATTTTGGCTGAAGTTACAGCACTATCGACAATTTTTGCTGTAGTCACTGCATCATCAGTAAGTTTTGCTGTTGTGACCGCAAGTGCACTAATTTTGGCCGAAGTAACCGAGTTTGTGGCAAGTTTTGCCGTTGTGATTAAACCGTCACCGACAAAAAATTGGTCGGAATCTTGCCAATAAGTTCCGTCATAATACTGAATTCTATTTAATTGGGTTATGCCGTCCGCCTGAAACTGAACAAAACAAATCATACCGGGAGATAAGCTAGGTTTTCCCGAACCGCCAAGAGATACAGGAATGCCATCGCCAAATGCAGAATCTCTTGCTGCTGCAGTGGCAAATTTTGTTACAACTTGAGACATGAAGTAACCATTTACTTCATCAGCAGAAAGCGTGTCTCCCTGCAAAAATAATTTTGTTCCTAAACCAGCCATAAATCTCCTATTTGAATTTTACTAGTTAAATCATTAACTTAATGGGAATCCTGCGCCGAGAACACCCAAAGATATATCGTCAAGAGTAAAAAGGAAAATATCTTCGGTTATATGTTTTATGCTGAAACCCATGGGTCTGGATTTTTCAACTGCCCTAAGGACCGTGGGGCTTGCCTTACCATCTTCATCAACATCAAAAGTTTCATTGGTTAAAGTTTTAATTTGAATTGCAAATGGGTCTCCACCAAAATTTGGAGTCAAAGCAACAACTCTTGTTGGAAGCTCCCCGTCTTTTGTTTTTATTAAAACCTGTGCAGCCGAATCAATAATTGATTCTCTTGTACCACCAGAATTTCCATATTTTCTTGTTCTCAACTGCCACTCTATAAAATCCCTAGATATAAATGAATTATTAAAATAAAATTCACCATCGTTGTCTTGAATATTTTGTACTATACGTTCCCCCGTGAAGAGTGATAGCCACGGGATGTATTCGTCTCGAACTCTTGAAGGTGAAACAAAAGAGCTTTTTGTCCAATATTCAGGAATCCATTCCGGATTTTGCAATTGGCTAAGTTCAAATCCATACATTGCGCCATATTCAAGCCTTGTATCGCCAGTCGCATGCGACAGGGCATCTAGAAATTTAAAAAACGGAAACGATGGAGAAGATGCCTGCGAATCAAGTTCCCAATAAAAATCTGGTAAATATCGTCTTGTCAAACCAATAATTGGATTGTTCAAAAACCCCAAATCATGTATCAAATGTGGAGTTGTAAAAAATATTGGTTTTTGTGAGTGTCCAGATATCAAAATTTCAATATTTGCCAAATGATTGTCTTCGTCATCATCAACCAAAATTGAATTTGATTGAACAGCGTTATATTGACCGCTTGTTAACTCTTGTTGATTTGCTGTAATATTAGAATTTTCGTCAATATATAATTTACAAAAAATGGTCATCTGCGAGTCGCATTTAATTTTGCAATTAAAAGACAGTAAACGATTGTTGTCATTTAGATACAAAGGTACATCTTCTAATTTAATAGTTATAGGATTCGTATTGTTTGGATAAACAACAAAAACATATCTAGAAGAAACCGCAAAATTTGTTGATATTAATTCTGTTGTAAGGGTTGTTGCCCCAGAAACAGCAGTCCACGACGTAGCTAACTGACCAAGAAGAACTTGTTTTCCAGTATCGTCGTAATTTAATAAGGCATTATTGTTTGAAAGAAGATTAAAAACTGCTGGCATTTTTAACCTTCCTCAAAAATTTCAAAAGTAAAATCAAGATTTTCTGCAGCAATTATCGGCAAAGAGCCCTTCTTGAGAAAAAGCAAATCATTTCCATGTTGCGGCAACCATCCAGTACCTTGCGGGGATAGTGATAAATCATCGACATAAACAACACCAGGAATTGACGCAATCAATGAAATTATTTGATTTTGTCGTATTCTGTCAAAATTAAATGGATAATTATTTGGACTCAAATAGTCAATTAGCGTATTTTGTACGGAAAGTTTAACTTCGGCATCATTATAAGCTTTGTCGAGAATAATTTTGCCTTCAATATCAAAAGTTACAAGTGTTGGGTCAAGAATTGTCAGTGTCAACCCAGCTATAGATTTCGCTCTTATATCGTTAAGTATTTGAGATTTTTGTATTGATGTCAAAAAATCATTCAGTCCGTAAGCAAAAACTGTAACAAATCCGGTTGCGGGAACACCGGCAAAAGCAGAAGCTGTAACCGTTGTGCTTGCAGTATTGGCTCCCGTTCTATTGAAAGAAAAGGTGGTATCCCCAGTGGCAATTATTGAATGAGGACCATTAAATATCGCACTTGCTGCATTATTGAATACTTGCAATTCCACAACATCACCAACTACGTACAGGTGATTCTCGGCTGTTTCCACAGTTGCGAAATTATTATTTAAGAAAACTTTTTTAACTCCCATTTCCCTGTTAACGGTTATATTTTTTGTCTCGTTGATACCGTTTTTTGTAAGGTCGTATGCTTTTGCTCTACTTATAACGTCGGGAAAATTTGTTAACAAATAAGCATCAAGCTGCGATGATTTGGTTAATGCGGTAGTTAATGACCGCAAATATGTTGTTGCCTTAGAGAGGTATTGTTCATCGCTGTCCGCATTCAAGCCATTTAAAAAATTATTTGGGGTATTGGTTGCACAAGATTGAATTGGCAAGCCAGAAGAAACTGTTTTAAGCGGATAGTTATTTGTGAGTGGTGGGACAACTCCACCTTGAATACAAATTAGCGTTGTTGAAGCTGACGGAAAATCTTGTGATATATCTAAATCAACTTCATCTATGATGAGTGGCTCAACTGTTTGAAATGCAATTTCTATTACCTCGTCCTCAAAAGTTGTTTCATAGCTAAAAACAGTTCCTGGTGGCACCGTTCCACCGTCATAGGTGTTTAGTGTTATTGTGGCATCCACTACCGCGGGGACCGCTTCTTGTCTCGAATACCCCAACAGCGAAACAATTCCCGCCATCAGTCTGTCAGGGAGCCTGTTGATGGCAGCTATGTTTAGTGACGATATGTAAGCCATGGCTTGGAACATCGCGTCTTCCGGTGTTCCGGTTCTTAAGTTAAATTCAGGGAGAGCCAAACGGGCAATTTCAATCGCATCCCTATAAATATCACCGGGTTCTTTGTCAAATATTTTTAAATTTACGTATTCTGAAAAATCAGCAGGCATAATTAAGCACCTTCTATCTCAAATGAAAACGAAATATTAATTTTTGAATCAATATCTTGTTCTGTTATAAGTTCGGTAACTCTTATCTCGGGGACAAATCTTGCCGCATTTAGTACAAATAAACCCTTATCTATTGTTCTGAACGTAGGGTCGTAGGAGCCAAACTGAGGGGTCATTGGGTGCGTCAATGGTTCAGTGAGTATGGATATAGACAAAAGCTGAGAATAATAGTCCGACGTGCCTTCCTTCAATTTTTTTAACCCTGTTGAGTCAAATTTTATCGGAAATTGAATCATGTCCATAAATTTAGTCCGTTTGTTTAAATGATTGTAGATTTATGTTTCCAAGTTGTACTTGAGCTCTCAATGTATTTATTTGACTCTGCATTTGGTCAACAAGTGAATTAAATTTTTCTGTTCCCGTAAAGACATCTTGTTTTATGTTTTCTGGCCCAAAAACAATGACTTTGTTAAAAAATTCATCGGTAAACGTAAGCGTTACCAAATCATTTTTTTTCAGCCTATTTCTTTTTGTGGTACCAACCGGCAATACTGGGCCAAATCTTTCAACACCCAAATCACTAATTCTGATATATATTCTCCCAGATGCGTCGACACTCAGCACAGAACAAGAATAGAATCTTCCTGCTTGCAATGGGTGAGAGGAAGCCTTCCCTGTTGCGATAATATCTGGTCTGGTATTTTTGTAATTCATCTATTGACGCTCCGTATGCATTAACAATTTTACTAAACCCATAAAGAATCCGCGCCACCTGGGGTATTGGGTGGCGGAGTATCCGTGGATGCATAAGTAGCAAATCTATGTTTTAAAATTAATTGCTGTTGCAAAGAGATAAGTTTTGCATAATCTCTTGCATTTCTAATTGCATCTTTTTCTGTTGTTCCACGAAGGACTCCTAAGTGTTTTCCCGAACCCTCGTATCCGCCCGCATTCCAAAATTTATTTTCCACCCCAGAAACGTCATTTTCTTTTGTTACCGCAAGTCCATTTTCTGTATAAATAAGTGGCAAAATAATTGCTCGATATTCACTTCCGTATTGTTCTGTAATTGTTAATGAGAAAATTGTTTTGGGCTCATTGTTACCATCCGGCAAAACCGGACGAGTGTACAAATCTAGATTTCCAGCATAAATAAGACTGTTTCTGTCTCCTGTGCTTTTTTCTGTTGGTTTCCCATTTGTTATTAAATTAATAAATGCTGGATAGGCAATTGTCAAATCTGCATATTCCATACGTGGGTATCTGTCCAACTGACCGGCCGCCTGTGGATACGGAAACATGCGTGCATCTTGTCTAATCCCAGCAGCAGATTGCCCGGCTTTATTTTTTGTTTTAGTTTGAACTGCTTTTACTGCAATTGCAATATCTGCATAGGTTTGGATATATTTAATTCCAACCGGGAGGTCTTTCTTTTTATATTTTTCTTCATCCCTGTTTGGGGTTCTAAAGTTAACAGATACCGGGTCTGGCGACATTTCATTATATGAAACACTGTCAACCAAATAATATCCCGACATATTTGGAATGTTTCCAACGTATGCTGTCATTCCTGGTCGTATTTGCGTTCCGCTGATTCTTTCAACAGTGCAACTTCCATCCGCCTCTCTGGGGTCGTTATCTGATTTGGTAATTGATGGATATTGAGTCAAAGTAAATACTCCGGCCCTACCGATATAGTTTGCGCCCTTATTCGGAAATTGCAAAGAAATATATTTTTTTTGTTTTGTACCATCAGGTATTTTTCTTTCTGGATTTTTGGGGTCTTTTTTAAATTTTGGTACAGTAATTGAATTGTTGCCCCATTTATCTAAAAGCCATTCTTCTGAACCAAAAATTAAAATTCCATCGACTTCAAATAAAACAAATTTTGCGTCTCCAGCCAAACGTTTCATGATGTCCCATAGGGAGTCAGCCTGTTTACTACCAGAAGATTTCAATTGTTGCGATTTGGCGGTTTGTTGTCCATAAAAACCTAATCCAAATTTTGTAGCTGCATTTCTTACAAATTCTGTTCCGCTTCCCTTTATGGATGATGCAATTTTTCTATCTCTTTTCATTTGTTGAACCGCTTTTGTATAACATTTAACCGAGAAAGCCGGACTTCCACCAGGCCCCTGAGAAACGCTCACGTTGGCAATTTCAAATAGCTGACGCACAAAAACAAGATTTGGCTCGTAGGGCTGTATTCTCCCAAGTGTCTGGGTCTCATAAATAACATCTCTTGCCAAAGTAAAATAATTTTTTTCTGCCATTTGTAGATTTGGGTCAATTAGTTCGAATGAAAGTTCAGATGCTAAATCCATTGTGTAGTTAACATTTGCTTGCGTCAAAAGTCCAGATATATCAGTAAAAGCATTGGACGCCAAATTTTGCAAATCCGCAATAAGTATTTTTCTTTGGTATGGGCCGCGATTTTGCCTAGATAGTGACCATTCCGGGAAAGAACTAACCGGAGCACCACCAATAGCTTTTTCTGTTTTGTTTTTTGATGCCGCAGCAAACTCGGCACGCTGTGCCAAGACTGCTTCCCATGCATCAGCTGAACGAGCCATAAACTATTTTGCTTCCGGTGGACAGTCTTTTTTGGGTGCCGCGTCCGGACCTACGTTTGCTGTTGTTGACCATCTAGCAACACATGGGTCATCTTCTTCTGTCGGCGGCGGTGGGACTTGCGGAATGTCTTTTGGTGGTCGGGGCATAACAATTAAATTCGGACCCTCAAGGGGTAGTTCTTGAATTGTCATTTGTATGGTTGCCCTATTAATACTTCCTGGGGGGACATCGCCCAATGATGGTGGCGCTGAACCATCCCCAGAGCGAGAACGCTGGGCTGATGTTATTTGTAGGTCGACTATTGCAAAGACAATTCCGCTTCCGCCGGAAAGGCTTGGGACAATAATTTGTTCTTGAAACATTGAATCAAAACCAAGAAAAGTGACGGGTTCCGGACGCATGGCCATTGTTCTTAATTTTTTTAATTTTGCATCTATTGATGTGTACAAATTTCCTGCGTCGCCAATAATAAATTCAAAATTTATTTTCATTAATCTAAAATTTTTAAAATCAATAAAAGGCGTGTTGTTGACCCTGTCAATTTCCGTCCATTCAGCTCCGATATTCGAATATGTAACATTGTTTGGTCGATAGTCAAAAACAAATCTGTCTGGAGCGGCAGCAGTAGAACCACCAGATTTTGTGTAGTACTGAATCATTTGTGGTTTATCAATCGAGAATCTTCCAAATTCACCCGTTGAACCATCCCCGCCAAGAAGCCCACTTTTTACCCGTCTTGTTACTTTTACTGTTGTTGTCTGTCTTGACTCGAATCCAGTATCAGAACCAAACTCTTCCGCCTCTTCTGGCGTTTGGCGTATAAATCTGCCGTCCAGTGACCATTGACCAGGAACCGATTCTCCAGAAAGCGCTCTGGTTGCCAATGAGTCAAGATTTTCAATAACCTGGGTTGCCCCCTCAAACGGAACACCAGTAGAAACAAGCTCTTGAATTTGTCGAGAGGTAAAGTTCTGAAGATTTATTTCGGTTGCATCACCCGTAAATGAGTCCCATTTGGATTCATCAAATTCTTGAACAAGCGGTATATTTTTGAGCTCAGGCTTTTCTTCAAGCGGAAAAAATCTTCGCAATAGCGGGTGATACCAAAAATACGAGCCCGCTGCGCTGGTATCACTCATTCTTCTCCATAGCGGTATGGATTCAGTTGAGTATGGATTCCTGTCTTCAGGAAATCCAGTATCTTTCCATTGAAATTTTTTGTCAAGTGATTGATATATATCATTTGCAAAAATGACCCGGGTTCCAACTTCGATGCGAGATGTGATTTGCTTATTTGGATTTGGAGTCGCAACTTTTGCTTTTCTTACATATTCTTCAATATTGAATGTATATTCATCGCCAGCCGTGTACGGAATATAATTTTCATCTGATACTTTAACATCTTCAAACGGAAACCAATATTCTTGATTGTTATAAAGAGTGTAGGAGTTGGGCCATTGAGGCAAATTTGTAACAATCGTTTGTTTGTATTTTTTCTTTATTGGATAGTTTTTATACAAGCTTGCGTTGTCTTGTTTTGTCCATCCGGTAGTAAAGAAAGAAATGTCGCCGTACGCCATTTTTATCTCTCCCTATACTTGCGTTCGCGGTCATCAAGTCTCGCCACGACCATATTTGCAATTGCCTCTGGCGAGGCGTTTGCGCCGTTTATATTAATTGTGTAATTGCCCGGTCCGGCCGCAGTAGAATTTGCCGGGGACGCATAAGCCGTGCTCATTGCTGGAACCGACTTGTCTCCTACGCCTGGTACTGGTCCCGGAACGACATGCAGATGTCTTTCTGCCATATTTCCATGAAATTCCGCAAAGCCACCGTTGGCGTGAACCATTGTCGCATATTTGCCAAGATTTTGACCAACAAGGTCGTACGCTCGTCCAGTTATGTGGTCTGAGTTGGAAGAACCAAGATTGAAGTTTCTCCATGATGAAGTGACACTTCTTTTACCGGTCAATTGTCCATCCATCGCTTGATGACGCGCCATTGTCTGTGAGAGCTTGGAGGTGGTTGTGTCGCCTATTTGGCCGCCACGCGGCGAATATGTATCTGGTGGTCTTAGCTGTCCTTTTGCTGAATCCCAAATCAAACCAGTTTGCCACCAGTCAGGCCCACCAGCAGAACCCTTGAAAAAGCTTTCAGTTGTCGTTTTGTATAAGGTGACGGCACGATTAAATTCGTTGTAGTCTAATCCCATTTTTTGAGCAACGTCTTTTAGGTCGCCAGTAAATTGGTCTAGAGCTCCAACTTCACCTGATTCACCTGCGTCTATTTCTTTGAAACCAAGTTTGTTCTTATCTAATTTATCACCAAAAACATATTTTAACAGTGCATCTACCCCTCCCCCTTGATTATTTTGACCTGGTTTCATAACCGTACTAATATTTTCATTTTCAAAACCCCTACCAAATCTCAAGAGGTCAGAATTATCCATTGCGGCAAGTTGTTTTTCTACAGAGGCAGCATCAAGACTTATGTTCTCTTTTTGGGCAAGACCAAGCAATTGTGATGTCAATTGACCGACTATGTCTTCCCTATATCCAGCGGTTAGGGCCAGGCCTGCTGTTTTCGCAATCGCTGTGTCGGCTTCACTCATGCCACCAAACACATTTCCTTCTTTAAACGCGTCTCCTTTCTCAAACATATTGACAGAATCTTCAAAAGCGTCAAATACGTTCCCCTTGTTTAGTGCAAGATTCTGTTCTGCAAATCCCGCGAAAAATTCATCAGTAGCAATTGCTTTTTCTTCAGCCGTGGCATCTTTGGACATTAATTTGTCCCTGTAGCCCTGGGCAGCCATGTCGATTGCTTGTTGGGCTTCTCGTTGTTTTATGTTTTTCGTAAATGGGTCGCTTCGCTTAATAAATGCGTCTGCTAGTGCATCATTAAGTTGAGATGCTGTTTTGACCATTGCAGCACCAAGACTTACTGCTAAATCTTTGTACTTAACGGTTGCGTCGTAGAGGTCGATACCGAGTTCCTGTGCCAAAAGTTCAAGTTCGGCTGCCGATTTTCCAGTATCTCTACTGAGCTGTTTAAGTCGTTTTGAGTTAACAGATTCAAATTGTTGCAGTGTTTGGTCGAATGCCCCCTTATCTGCGACTAGTTCTTCTATGAATTTAGTTGGTTTTACCAAAGCATCTTTTTTCATGTCTTCAGAAATAGTCATACCAAACTGACTTTGTCTGGAATATATGTCCTCAATCAGTGCTATTGCGGCAGCATCTTTGTTTGCTCTATCTGACGACTCAAAATTTTTAAACAGTGAATTATTTTTTATGGTGTCAACAGTGCTTTTTCGTTTTGCTATAAAGTCTGTTACGATGTCCCCAAATGCCGTTTTTCGTTTAGACATGTCTTCGCCACGTGCCTGCGCTTCCCTGTTTAGGTCAAACTGTTTTGAAGCAGAAGCAACAATTCCAGTAAACAAGCTATCGATTGAACCTTGAGCTGCTTTTGTTGCTTTCTTCATTTGGTCCTTGTGCTTATTTATCGCGCCCATGATTCCGCCAGCAAGAAGACCTATTCCAGCTCCAATTGCCGCACCAGCAGGACCGAACAAAGCTCCTATTTGGGCACCACCGGCAGCACCGGCGAGCGCTCCAGCTCCGACACTTTTTGCCTTAAGAGCTCCACCTACGCCGGCAACAGCCAAGCCAAGACGTGGGTCAATCATTGAAAGCGTTCCACCAAGCGCCATAGCTCCGCGCATTTCTTCTGGCGCAAATTGGCTAGCCATAGCCAAGCCCATTGAAGTGCCCATGCGGCCAGTTCCGCTTTGTGCAAATCGTTTTTGCCCTGCGCCAAATTTTGTTTCGCTTCTGGCTATTCTCGCCATTTCTCGCGTAAAAGAGAGTCGAGTCGCGAATCTTCCCCTATTTTGTTCATTTCTTGCTTGCATCATTCTGTCGCGAGCTTCTTGTCTCATTTTTTCTACATTTACGAAGTCGCCTTTGCCATCATTTAATGTTGGGTCAAATCTTCCGTCATTTAGGTAGCCCATAGCCCCCTGAAACATGCCAGCAACTCCTCGTGCTTTATTCGCAGCAGTTGCAGAAACGTCTCGCAACCTCGAGCCAAAAGCCATACTTGAACGAGTTAATCTTTCTCTTGCTGTGAGGCCAGGGTCAACAACTCTTCCCGTATATTCGCGTTCCCCAGTTTCTTTATTTCTTGTTGTTTCTTTCCATCTTTCGAACTCCCCAGTCCTAAAAGACTCGCTCATCATTCCAGGCAAACTTGCGTCTCTCATGGAAATTTCGCGAGCTGCAACCCTATGTGCAATTCTTCTATCAAGGTCATTTTGTTTTATTGCAGCCAATGCTTCCTCTCTGCCCATTCCGCCGCCGAGACCCCTGCTTGCAACCAATCGAGAAAGACGCCTATTGCTTAATCTTTCATAGTCAATATTTGGATTTATACCGCCAGGCATAACCATGTTTCTCGAGCCATTCATTCCGAGCGCCATATGAACACCGGGCACCGGTGTGACCATTCCTGCTCCGGGTGTTGCAAGCATGAATTGTCTTTCGTATGCTCTACGGTCCATCCCAGCTCTGTACATGTCTCCAGCTTCAAAGCCTTGTTTCATTAGCCTGCCAACTCGCATTGATTCGCCGAGTCTCATTCTTGGGTCAACTTTTATTCGCCCAAACACACTTTGTGAAGTTTGTGATGCACCCATTGTTATTCCACGATTATTTAAATACACTCCGCCTAGTGCTCTTACGTCTTGGAATACAGGAGCTCCATTTTTGCCAACAGCCGTAGTTTGCTGAAAGTCTCTTTCTGGAATAAATTGATTTGTTATTGGAATTCCACCACTTGAATACGCTGTTGGCATATTGTGGCCAACAGCGGCCTGACCAACGAGTATTCCTTTTCCTGGCGCTGTATTTAGCGCTCTATTGCCGATTAATGCCGTTTTATCTGCAAAATCTCTAAGTTGTGCGGCGTTGCTTGTTGAATAAAGGCGAGAAAGTGCTGGACCATAATATGAGTTGTATGCTTGCTGTGTTGGACCGTATGGGTGTATCGGTCCTGCCATTCCGGCACCACCACCACCACCACCACCGCTAGACATCCTCCCACTGCCAGCCCCTGCCGCTCCAGCCCCTGGAACTGGACTCCCATTTACGTAAACATTTGTTGCCGTAACAGGCATTGTTGAAACATTGCTGAACGGAAGACTTTTTTGTTGACCCGTTATTCCAGGCATAAGTTTTCCTGCAGCGCCCATCATTCGGCTTCCGAATATTTGGAAAGCCAATAAGGGCCCTAATGCCTTTGCAAAACTACCACCGCCGCCGCCAAGACCGGTCAAAAGTTTTGTCATACCCCTAATCAGCATTCCTATACCACTAAGAACATCATTCAAAAATGGAAGAATTTCAAAAAATACAGTCTTCATTCTGAAGAACAAATCAGATACGTCGCGAATCAAATCACCAATACGCGTACCGGTTTCGATTACGGTTGACTCATTCGCCAGCAGCAATTCGCGCATATGGCCCATGTTTTCTGTGCCTTCTTTTATTGCTTGCCAAACCTGCCCAAATGCTTTTTCAATAACTCGAGCACCATCTATTAACGGTCTTAATCTTTCGAGGACAAGATTCCATCCGCGTTTAAAATTGCTCCACCAATTGCCCATTCTGTCAAACATGCCTTGAATTTTCGGCAAATAATCTCGTATTGTTTTAACCAACCAACCACTAAATTTTTCCACGCCATTAGCCAAACCCTCAATAAATGTCTCGCCACCGGGATTAAACATGATGCTCGTCATCAATCGTGACAAATCTCTACTTATAACTTTAAAGATTTTTTCAAAAGCTACTTTTACCGGACCTAAAAATTGTTCTCCAAAATCAGCAAACTTTCCCCTTAGAAGCGTAAAATATTTTGTAAGTTGACTAATAAGCGTTTCATTTACTGCGTCAAACTGACCGAGAACTCCACCTTTTTTCGCAAGCTCTCCAGACATAAGCAATTCCTTGAATTGCTTTTTTGTTTTTATTTTCGTTCCTTTTAGGGCTTTTTCCATCTCCGGGCCAAGTTTTTTAGCCTCAGAAATAACATTAGAAAGAGTCTTTTTTTCGTCATTGAGGGCGGCGACAATTGTGCCAACTTGAGCTGCTGTTTTTTTGGGGTCTTGTCCAGCGGCACCAAAATCCATAAGAGCTTTTATGGATGCACCACTTGTATTTATCTGAGTTACTTTCATTGTTTTGGACATTGACGCATATGCGCCATTTAGGGCTTCAACACCAAGGGAGGCCAACTCTGCGTTCATTTGCAGGTTTCTCATCGCCATGGCTGTTTGATTCATGCCACTACCGAATTGGCGAGCCCCTTTGCCCCTATAGGCGTACATGGCAGCTTGTTGTTCTCGAATCGCAGCAGAAACGGTAGCTATTGCGATAGTCGCAGCCGCAGCACCACCAGCAAGTAATTGCAACACCCCGTGGTAAGCCTTAACTATATATTGACCGCCTTTTACCAAGGCATGCCAGCCAACCATCGCCACAGCAAGAAGGCCCATTTCTATCAAGACACCCTTTATGGCGAATTTCAAAAATTTAGTAAGCGCTTTCCCAAACATTCGTATGCCACTATCAACGAAGTCAAAGTGTTTTTTCCATTTTGAAGTTGCTCGAGTGAGTGCCGCGCCAGCTCCTTGAGCATATTTTTGAACATTTTTGCCGGAAGACAACCTGTTTTCTAATGCTTCAACGGCTTTAATTTTTGCTAACAGCGCATCAAGCTGTTTAGTCTTGGTTATAACCTTGACAACTATATTTACTTTTTCGTCGGCCATTACCTCTCCGAGTGATTTTTGGTCACGTGAGTGTAAAAGCGCCGAGCTATGTAGCTAGCACGCTACTGAGTCTTCGACTTACGCTCTTGCTCTTCGCGGTCGTTACCTATAACTTTAGCACAAGCAAGTAAAATCAACCAAGCATCATCGTCAACATCTAGCAGAGAAAGTGGATTTTGGCCAAACAGCTCACCAAGACGAGCGGCCGACGATACTCGGGAGTCTTTGACTAATTCGTCGTAGACTCCTTCGTAGGGTCCACCGCTGTTACTGTATCTGAGTATCCAGCCGCATCAAGAATTGCAAGAGCAGCAGATTCGACGTGTGGGTCAACGCCAAACAATGCGCGAACCGCATCAGGTACCGGGCGCGTCGTTTCGGTCATTTCCAAAATCATTGGATGAGCAAAATTTAAATAATTGCCGTCCGAATCCAAAACTTCCTCGTCGTCAATATAGATTCCCGTGGTTGTATGCCCAATCACAAGACATGCAAACTTTGTTGCGTCGAGACCATTTCTGGAATCCTCACCAGCATTTTTGCGCCAGTTTTTCATTTGGGTTTGCGTTATGTTCGGACTGACCTTAACGCTTACGCCATGACGCTCAGGGACCGGAATCAGAACAGGTTGACGCTCAACCTTTTTTCTGATGACTGTACGAAGCCGGTCAAGTTGTGTCTCTTCCTTGAACTGCGGCAAAGCACTGTCCTTCGCGGATGTTTGCTTTTTCTTTGATGGTTCGGAATTATCCGATGTGTAAAGTGTATCGCTCATAGAACGAAACCTATCACACGAAATATTGTTCTATTGCAACTAGGTTTAGTTGGCAGCAGGGCTTTCTACGTCGGAGATTGCAAACGTTAAGGCAAATGTTGCTGGGGCACCAGACGATGAATCACCTTCTGGTTCCGTCATACCAACAAGCAAAGCATTGTAGTAAATTCTGTCGTTTGTTGGGTCTTTGATGTCGCAATCGTAAACAGATACCGTAATATTGTAGTAAGCGGTACCAACATACTTTCTTAGAGCCTTAAGTTTCGCACCAATACCAGCAGCCGTTTCTGACGGATTCATGTCGTCGTCATAGTGGGCCGTGAGGGTGATGTCCCCAATTTCCGATGGGGCACACAAAACCGTTGGACGAGATTTGCCGCCTTCGTAAATTTTTTCTACCGATGCGGTAATTTCGCCACCAGACACTTGAGCAAATCTGAACTGGGTCCACTTGGGAAGGTTTGCCTGAACGTTGATTTGTTGCTTGGTTTCAGCACCAAACCCCGTTGGGGCAATTTCTGCCAGTACTTGTCTTTGCGCTATTTTTGCCATGTTTTATTCCTCCGTTACACCACTGAAGTGGTTAGGTTCGACTTGACAATGTCGATTTGGATTTGGTCACCGATGCTGCTGACCCTCAAACCAACTCTGGCCTTAACCAAACCATCGTTCAGCTGAGAGGCCGGATTGATTGTTGAGTCGCACTTTACGGTGAAACCTGGGTCAAGCAATCTTCCATTTGCGTCGTACGCTGGATAAAGAGCACCGGTGTCTCTCATCGAGGCGAGAATCGCCACAAGTCGCGCCGAAATATTTGAGAAAATTGTGTTTCTTCCGTCAATTGCGCTGAATACCAAATCTTCCAGCGAGCGGTAAGCTTCAGAAACAACAGTGTTTACAACATCTTGCTGTGTGATGTACTTGAAATTATCTGTATCAACCGAGCACGAACGAGCACCATAAATTCTTACAGTGTTTTGAATGACTCTGATTGCATTGACAAAACCCTCATCAAGTTCATCACCGCTAATTTTGTTAATATCAGATTTCACACCAGCCACAAAACGTGACGATGAAAGCAAACCAGCAGCCGGAACATGAGCTCCACTTTGATTATGAGCAAGAGCCCTCTTTGCGGCAACATACCCAAGTGGTGGAATCATTCGTGTAATTCCAGCAATTGATGTTGGGACCTCTACCCATGGGTAGAAGTAGGCAGCATGCTCTGAGTGTTCCAATGCCTGCACGGTTAGCGCCGCACTCTTGGCTTGAGCAATTGTTTGTGATTCCGGTCCAGCGAGAAGAGCAATTCTGTTGTACTCATTTGCATGCTCTACCAGGTTTTCATTCATAGCGTCCGACTGTGATTCCGGACAAGCAACCGCACCGACACCCAAGGCGTCATTGAGCAGTCCCAGGCCGGTGTTGTACTGTGCGTCAGTAATGGAAGCGTCGTTTGCTGTTCCGGCAGAAAGGGCCGTAACTGCCAACGTGCTCGGGAGTAAGTTTGCGTTATTGACGGTCGCAGATACGTAGCGCGATGCAATCGCGCTTGAATTAATTCTGCCAACCGCCTGAGACGAAGTTGTTACCGTTCCGGTCGTATAAACAAATTCATCTTCAAAGAACAAAAGAAGTCTAAAAGCTGAGCCGGTATTGATGACCTGAACATCAACATCCTGCGACCAGCTACCAGCACCATTGGCCGTCAGCGTTATTACCGCTGAGCCCGAATTATTGAGAGCAATTCCACCCAATGTTGCAGCAGCGCCAACTACTCGGACGGCATGAACGCGCGTTCCGCCCTCTTCAAAAAAAGTCTCAATCGTAGGATGTAGATACGAGTCTGCGCGATATCCACCGAATACATCTTCAAATTCGGCAAGACTTTCAACCAAAACGGCTTTGTCGCTTGGGCCACGCGTGGCTTTGCCTACGACGAACAATTGCGATGATTCACGAACTGTCGTTGTCGATGGGCCAGTTCTAACTGAAGTTGATATAACTACACCAGGCATAGGACCTTCCTAATTTGTTTTTCGGGGTTGGAATCCCTTATGTTGATTTCAATTGTAGAATAAATAGGTGATTATTTTGTGCAACTATCAATTTGCTTTATTTTTAAAATCAACTATGTTCTCGGTATCGTGATGCTTGTCGAAACCCCAGAAGCATTGTCAAGTGATGGCATTTCTTGTGCTGGCCCGGCGTGTTTAATCTGAATCCCTATTTCATCCACTTCGCCAAGATTTGTTCTCGTTACAACTTCATCCATTTCCAAGGTGTATCCAATAAACGACCCAGACATAAATCTGTCGCCTTTTAACAATGTGGTGTCCGAAAATTCTTCCCTAATTGATGATTCGTCAATAATTACACGGAAATTTGACCTTGTGTCATAGGCTTTTAGGCAGGGATAATCCAGCAGGGCTGAACGAACAACCGTTGTTAATCGGTCGCGCATTAATGGACATTCCTCGATTCCCTCCGTCCTAACCCAACAGTATGTTCTCATGCTGTAGGAAACCCGATACAGGGGGTGCTGGAATTCAAAACTGATTCTGCTCAATTGGGAAGTCGACAAAACCACAGTGATTATTGACGGCCATTTATCTATGGCTAATGGTTCGTATCCAATATATTGCGCTGGGCTAGGAAGATTATTTTCATTAAGATTCCACCCATTTCTGTACCGAATTAGACGTATTGGCATATCCTGCTCAAGGTACGAATTAACGAAACCCTTTGCAAAATGGGTTCCATTCATTAAATATTTATCAAAATCTGTCATGTCACCCTGCTGCCGTCAACTATGTATTTGGCAAGGTCTTGTTCTATTTGTCTGTCAAAATCTCGTGGAACAAAAACAATTGGACGCGCCGGCATGTTTCGTGTCCCGAACTGATGCCATCTAGCTATTCTTCCAGGGACAACCAATTCCATACTCTGGTCTTGAATATCGCTTCCAGGATTTGATGATGCGTTAACGACAGAGGTATAAAGTTGACCCGTTTGAACAAGAATTTGTTCTGCCGTCATTGGAAATCTTGTTTTTTTCCATGCGTAATATGCGGGAGACAACGGAGCCCATCCGCCCTTTAGCATTGCTTTTGCGGAAAGCATTCCGAGGGTGGTGAAGTTTTCCCCCCATGCGCGTTCAAGTTTTTCTGCTGCTCTTTTTAAAACAGGACGTACATTTTTTGTTCTGTCTTTCATGTCTTTTAATCTTGCTTGGGCGTCATTAATTTCGACTTTTGTGACAACTACGTCAATTGAATAATTTTTTCCCACGCTAAATCCTGACTTTTTTATATTTTCTTAACGAAGCAAGCTCAGAATCGAGAAATCCAGTTTCAACGGGTGCTACACCCCGTGGATTTAAATCTTTTACACCAACAACATCATCATGCATATTTTGCATTTCTCTGGTTGCTGCTCGAAGAATCATCAAACGCATTACGGGAATTGTTGCTCCGTCCAATCCCGCTTCATACTTGACGGTAATTAAGTCGTCTGCATATCCGAAGTAATAATCTATTCCGTAGGGTCTTGGAATATAATCTTTTTCGACAACTAATGTTTTTTCGCTGCCGAAAAGTGGCTTGACTTTCACTTCGCTTATCGAAACAATCGGTGTATTTTTAAAATATATTGCTGGTGGCGGAGATGACCAGGATGTTAAATCATGAACGTTGCTTTCCTGGAAACTTGTGTTGTATTTGTTGTCCGCCGACGTCAAAAACGTCCCCATTGGAACACCAGAATGTGCGGAATCAAGACGGTGTTCTTCCGTGAATTCCGCAACTTCTATGGGTCGGTTTAAAAATGCCTCGAGTTCGCTCTGCAAGCCAGCAAGTATCAGCATGGCAGCATCTTCTTGTCTGGCTGTCAGCGAGATATCCATGTATGTCTTTAGTTGATGTAATTCAACAATCATTTGGTCTCCATGTGTCAATAAATATTAGGTATTTATTTGACACTTTAAATTTTAACATTAATCACAATTCGCCGATAAACAAGACACTGTTCTGCTCTTTCGGTCTGTAGTAATGTCAACAATATGACAAAAACACCAAAAAACGTAGTAACAATCGATAAATTGCGTCAACGCCAACTGCAAGCAAAATTAATAAATCACATAGCTTCTGTGTTTTTTTATTTTAGCGTAGAGGAAGGCGAGGATTTCCAAGAGACTGATGTTGATGAATTAATTTTAGATAATTGGGACAACGGCGTCTTGACCGCGGCCGTTCTCGGGCTACGAGTTGTAGGCGAAATGGATGATGGAAGAATTGTCGCAGAATTAAAACCAACCGAAAGCGTAAAAAAATTTTTTATCGACAACAACATGGGGGGGGAAGATAACGTATACCTTGAAGACGTAGACGAAGAAGATGTAACCAGCACTCCAGCAGACATCGATTGGGGAGATTTTTCAGATATTTTTGAATAGAAAATATCTATCTTCCTTTTGTCCTTCGAACTTTTCTTTTACCAGCTCTTTTTATAGATTGCTTTCTAGCTCTATTTGCACTTTTGGCTCTTACGGCAGACTGGGGTCTAGTAACTCGTCTTCCGCGAATACCCGTAGAGCCCGAAACCCCCGGGCGTCCATATGTTGGTCTTTTGCTGATATTGAGCATGTCAATATCCTGTCTTCCACCAGCAAGCTGCTTTCGTATCTTTGTTCTTTTTGTTCCTCTGTCGCTAAGAATACCGCCCTTTTTATTTTGTCTAGCCATTCTTCTGTCGAACCTTTTCATTACGGCTTGCAAACCTCTTGGATTGGTTCTTCCTAGCAGTGTTTGCCCACCAGCCACTCGCGCCTGCTGAGCCAGCGCGCTTCTTCCAAGGCTATCCCTTTTACCAAGGATAGTTCTACCTTTTATTTTTTTATCACCGGCGGCCTTGCTTCTACGTTCAAATTCATCCATTTGGGAGCGTTTCATAATTGCACCAGTTCTTTTATTCCTGGCAAACTTGTTGCTTTTGTAGGTTCCCCTTCTTCCGGGTATGCGTGCACCACCACCTCGTGCATCACCGCCATATCTGGCCATTGTTTTAAGGTCTTTGTATCTTCCTTTTTGTATGTCGGCATCACTCAAACCAAAAAGTTGTTTTGCCATTTTTGTTGCGCGGTTATAGCGTCTTCGAACATCTCTGTTTACTTTGCCGCCCCTTTTCGACATGTCTTTAAATTGCAAAATATCATTTAACATTTGCGCGGCGTCGTCGGTGATGTCTGGGCCGTAGCGTACTTGGGGCATATTTACTCCAGTAAATTAAATCTTTACATAGCCATGCTATTGATTAGATAATACCAGAAAATGCAATTTACCTATCGGCATTTGGTGGGGATTCAAATTCCATAACTTTCGAATTGGGTGAATTTGCTGGAGCCTCTATTGGAACCCATGCTTTTGAATAGTTGTGTTCTTTTATTTTTCGTTGCTTTATTAGGTCCCCGTCCACAAGCACTGCAAGCTCTTCGTTCCCCATCGATAAATACATTTTCAAATTAGAAATTGAGTAGTTACCTGAATCATGTATTCTCTTGACTGATTTGGAAAGTTTTTCTATAACAATATTCGAATGACCCCTGTTGAGTCGTATATGTAACATCATTGAATCAATCAAGTCAAGGTCATGCATAACGGCTGGAATTTTAAAATTGCAGCGTTTGGCAATTTCGTCGATTGATTGAGCCAATAAAAAACGCTCTGAACCGTCAATAATTTCGCCTGTCGATTTTCTGACATGTATTGGCTGTATGAAGCCAAATTCTATTAAGGACCCAGCAATTAAAAGCAACTCCGGTCTAAGCGTATATGTAACCTTCCAAGACGGAACAACTAATTTAGAAAATGGAATTTCCTCTATTTGAATCATTTGGCTATTTCGCCTTCCTCTATCGTTCTTACTGTGTATGCCCTAGTTTTTGGTCCAACCGGAGTCGGGGAATTGACATCAATTTCATTAAGTAAAAGATTTCGCATAAGCAAACTTAGCGGATAACCGCGCGGGTCAGTAATGTGTTTTTTTCTAAATTTTGAAACAAAAACCTTTGCTTCTCTTTTTCTTCTATCACCAACCAAATACTTGTCTATTAATTCTGAGGCTCCATCAAAACCCATTTTTGTATAATTTAAAATTAATTTTTCCATATCAAAATCGGGCCACAAATTTCTCTGAGCGTCGATGTAGGGGAAACACTCAAACAATCTGTCATAAAATTCTGGTTCAGTCGCTATTACGTCGCCAATTCTTCTGATTGCGGTTGCATGAAGCGGAATTCCAACACGCGTATTGCTTCCGGTCAGGGAGGCAAGGTCGTAATATCTACAATATTCGGCGTTGTGTTCTTCGATGATGTATTTAAAAACATCATTGGTGTTCCAGTCATATATTATTTTTGCAAATTTCAGAGGTATTCCGCGCTTCAATTGATATGGCGTCACTATATAGTTTTCGTGCAATTTTTGCACAAGCGACCTATATCTAACCATTGATTCGCTCGCCCTAACGCCAGTAAGAAACGCAACATTGCCCCTTTTCCCCTGCATCGTGTAGTAATCAGTTTGGTCCGGAAGTGAAACAGCATGATTCAAACCAAAATCGTCTGCATTGATTGCCCATTCTGGCATCGGCCGAACCCATCTATCCTGAACCATTCTGTCGTAACTCCAAAGAAGAGTGGTAATTCTTCGCCCAAGAACCCAGATTTCCGCGGGATACGGAAGGCAATACCATTCCATGTCAACCCAGTCATAATTTCTGACTTTTTCTACGTATTCAATGACTAGGGGACTAACCATCTCTTCGTCTCGAAAAATAACTTTTACCGGGCCGAGTCCACGCTCTTCATGAATTTCTTTAGCGAGATATAAAACGGCAGTCGAATCTTTACCGCCAGAAAACTGAACGCAAACAGTATCGAAGATATCGTATACGTGTCTAATTCTTTTTCGCGCCGCCTCAACGCAGCTCATGTCAAGAAATAAGCGCTGTCTTGTCACGACGAATGTGTTTTGATGAATGAAATTAATTTTTCTGCAATCGTTGTGCCGGAATAGTTTGCATCAATTTTAAGTGATTTTATGAACTCATACCAAGATGCTTGTTGCTCTGTTGTCTCAAAAGTTATCTGAACGGTTATTGCTGCGTTCGGAGCAGATGATTTCATCGCGGTAGTCGAACCGCGAATCGCCGCATCGGAATGGTCAAAACCCGAATTTAATTTGATTTCGTTTTGCCCATCTCTTGTTCTATTTATTGATACAGAGTTTGAATCGAAAATTGGTTCATCCGAACCATCATCCCTGGATTCATCTTCTTGCTCCGCATCATTATCCTGGCTCTCTGATTGTCCAATAATCACCGGAGGAACGTAGGAGCCAGAACGAATTGTTTCGTTTTCGTATCTAACTGATGCTTGCTCAATTTCGGCAATTTCAAATTCATCCCACCCTAGGCCGTCAAGGAGTTCGGGATAATAATCCCCAACTTCAAGAATTAATTCATGCAAAATCTCGGGTTCGGTATAGCCGAGCTCCATTGTTCTATTGTCTGCAATAGCAAAAGCTATTGCTCTCTCGTTGTCGACATCGTATTGTACTGTTGCAATTTTGTCCCATCCAAGCTCTATCGCGGCTTCAAGCTGATGATTTCCCGCGACAACAGTGAATGTCCCATCGCCATTTGGTCTTGCAACTATTGGTTTTATTTGTCCAAATTCTTCATATGACGCAATAATCGCTTTAATATTTCCTTTTCTTGGATTTTTATCAAGCCGCTTCAACAGAGATATTTCAATCGCTAGCGGCCTAAGCGATTCGTGAATATTATTCATATTTACACCTGTGTTCTTACATTGGCATTTAATGTTCTAAGTGCGTCTATTGATGTTCGAAGCGAAAGAAGAACTTCACGCTTTGATTTAACTAAGGCTTCTGCACACTTAAACTCAAAGTTTTGTTGGTCCATTTTGTAATCAGCCCAAGCTTCTCGTTCTTTTATTGAGCCCTTTGCCGATAAATATTCTTTTGCCCAGTTGCTTTTGTAAAGAGATTCTTTTTTGGAACAATCCATAGCTACGGTCTCAAATTGTTCTGTTTCGTGTTCTAATTTGTCCATAAGTCTAAGAAGCTCTTGCTCTACTTCGACTTGGCTTATCGGCGTGCTTCTCATTTTTTGTCCTTTTCAATTAATTCCAACAGTGACCAATCTACTTTAGCTAAAACTTCCAGACTGGTTTTTGGCCAATCAAATCTTTGTTTACCGATTTTGGTAAGAGCCATTTCTTCCAAAATCCACGCGTCGCACTTATCGTCCGCCCCTGGATTTTTCCAAATCAAACCTGTTTTTGCGGAAACAAAAGAAATTACTTCATTTTTCGAAGCATTGCCCCTCCCTGTTGCAAATTTTGCCCGGCATGTAGGCGGTATCTCTATGTAGGGAATATCCATTCTATGGAGCATTACCCTCACGACCCCGCCAAGTTCCCCTATTGAATGGGCTTGAGATTTTCGCGACGAAAAAGCATAGCCCTCAATCAGGACTGCGTCTATTTTAAACTCGACAATTAAATTTCCTATTGACTCAGATATTTCAATAAGTCGTTTTACGCCAGTCGAGCCAACAGAAATAACATCACAGTCGTTGTTGCTGGAATATCCGGTTGACGTCAAAGATAAATCAAGGCCCAAGAATCTCACAAAAAGACACTACATTCATGGGTGCACGCCCAAAAGCAGGGCGGTTTATTTTCCCACCCTGCCTTTGAACCTATAACGGTCCTAAGTAATAACGAGTGTATTTATAAAATAAATAATGAAAATGTTAATTTTCAAACTAAATATTAAGTTTCCCAGCCATGTTTTGCGAGACCAAGACTAAATGCAAGTTCCGGATTTGCCGTGATTCGAACATGACATGGACGACACACGGCAAGAATGTTTGATTCATCGAGTATGGAACCACCCTGCGAACGGCGAATTATCTCGTGGAGGTCTTTGCTTAAATGATGATTATAGGTTACCTTGCCGTCGTGTTTGGCAAAAATTTTACACGCCTCACAAAGCGGACGCTCACTGAGAACTTTTTTTACAAGTTTTCTACGTTCTATGTAAAGTTCTTCTGTTTTTTTACTCCTCTTTGCTAGCGGAGTTTTTTGTTTTAACAGTTTTTTTGATTTAGATTGTTTTTTTCTGGACAACATAATTTTGCCTCTGGTAAGAGGCAAAATTGTACACTAAAGATTGCTGTCTTGAATAGAGTCAAAAAGCCATTCACCATTCAGGGATGCCCATAAAGACCTATCAATTGCCGTATCTTCTAAATCAAAATCCTTCATTAGGGTTTTGTGTTTGGCAATTGCCCGACGATAAAACTCCACCTTGTCCCAACCGTCGGTTTTCATCTCGGTACCGGTTTCAATCATTACCAAAATTTCATCTAGTTTTTTATCTACGTGAAATTTAAACCTACGAACGCGTGTTGCTTTTGCGTCGTAATAAGTTCCGGCTTCACGAGACAGGGCGGAACCCTCTCTGCCCATTGACGAAAAACGCTCATTATCAGATTCCGCGTCTGCTTCAATATTTTCAATTTGCCGCTGAAGATTTTCAGAGAGAGCAATCAAAGCCTCTCGCCATCTTGGCCAATTTTCCTCACGGAGAAGTGTTTGTTTTTGAATTGGGGATAGTTTATTTTTTACCTCTTCGGCAACCATCCGAGCAAATTCATCATCAGTTAATTTGTCGCTCATTATTACCCCAGGCTGGACAAATTTTCTTGAACGAGCACCACCCGCATAAAACTGATTTTTTGTGTGGGAAATTTCCCGACTTGCAACTTTCATCTATATTCCTTTTTGTTTCCTGTATTGTTTCAATGGCGGAATTGAGGTCCTCCTGCGTGACCCGGCGCTTAAATCTAACTGGGTCCCTGAGGTATAACAACTCAACATCAATCTCATCGAACTCAATGCCAAGGTGTGACAAAAGCTGAGAATAGGTAATAAGTTGAAAGAATTTCTCCGGTAAATCAATTTCTCTGGGTGTTTTCCCGGTTTTATAGTCACTAATTGTGACGTTTTTATCACCAATCAAAATTCTATCAATATAGCCACGCATTTTAACGCCACCAATTTCGCCGGTCACGAAACACTCCATTTTCGATGGAGTAAATGATGTGGGATTTTCAAACTCCCATAGATGCTCAATGCACCACCAGGCCGCCCACCTAAACCTATTTAATTCTTTTTCCCCGCGGACAACACTGCTCGTTTTTTCCTCCCACCGAGAATCCCACAACTCCCTGGCGAGCAATTTTGCTTGCTCCTGTGTGCGTAAATTTGGTGAGAGTTTGTACAGTTTTTCTAAAACATCATGGACGTAATTACCAAGTATTGCCTCTTGCCCACTTGGGTCTGGAAGGCCATCAATTTTAGAATATTTAAATTTAAGCGGGCACTGACGAAATGTTCCTATCGATGAGGGCGACAAAAACTCCGGAGCAACAAGTTCCTTATTCTTTGCTTGGTTCACTAACATACACCCCACCAAATTTTATTCGCAATACTTCCGTAATCAAAGATTGTAGGTCTTCAATCGTTGCGGTTTCTTTTTTGGGTTTTGGTTTCCCGCCAGAAGTGGTTTCCCAAAATTGATTTAATTCTACTTTTTGTTCTTTGGTCAAAGATTTTGTTGCTTCAACAAAATACTCCCACTTTTCTTCGACTTCAGTTTTGGGTTGTTGTTTTTTTTCTACATTGAGTTCCTCGTCTTGTGTGGGCGCCATTGCTTCTTCTGCGTCAATTGCGTCGGCAGAACGAGACAAATACAGACCGACACCCAGTTGTTGGGCTGCCTTTTTTAGGGCGTCAGACACTGCCATCTTGAAAGAATTACCGAGGTCAACTGGCTTTCCCGTTGATTTAATTCTTTTAATACTCGTTCCGCCAACACCATGCTTAACGACATGCTTGCCCGCTATGTCGACGGAAAGATTTATGTGCGCAATAATTTCATCTGGTTCATGTGTGTCACGTTCAAGACGAATAACCTCAAACGACCATGAATCAATCCCAAGAACCTTATTCAAACGATTAATTACTTCGCTTACGGGAATAAAACGAAGATTGACACCAGAAACGGTCATCATTTTTTCCATTTCTTCCGGAAATTGTGCGTAAAGTGCGCGGGTGATTCCGTTGAGGTCTTTATTAATTTGTGTTTCCAATAGTTCAGTCATAATAATTTAATCTTTAGCCTTTCTTACGATGATGCTAGTCTTCAGCTCGCCGACGTCGCAATAATTATCCGGGTTAATTCCAATTTTGTTTAATTCTTTAATTCTCCAATATGATGGAGCACAATAGGTGAGCAAATCAGTCGCTATTTCGCGAGGTGTTTTAATCACTTCACCGGTGTCCATATCGATGGACATCTGAACAAGCCTGTCGGCAACGGCATTACCAAGAGATTTGTGGTCCCACCCCTTTCTGTCGTAGCCTGATTTCTTTTCAATTTCAATGCCGGACGGAAGAGTAATGTTTTCGTTTTCACCAAGAACCTCAATCATTGCATGTGAAAATGTTTCATAAATAAAAGCAAAATCGCGCTTTACGAAATTTATTTCAGCAAGATATTCACACGCTTGCATTACGTCTGGGGCAGATTTTACGTATTCACTGATTTCTAAATCAAGCTCAGTAATCATTTGCTTGATTGTGTTTATTTTATCTATCATTTTTTTTCCTTTTACAATAATAGGTGTGGTGGGTGTTAGATGAGTATAGACGCCCTTCTTCTTTGGGGCAATCCCAATCCAGTTAAATATGTATAAGCACCAACCGCGGAGTCAATTTGGTCGTCGTGTGAAGCGGCTTCGGGGAAAGATGAAAATTCATCAAGCCACGCAGTTAGCCACGGCATTCGCACGACTCGAACATTGCCATTTGCCACGGCAGCAGCAAACGGTCTAGCTCTTGTCTCTTTGTCGCCCGTTGACCGCAAAGAACTGAAGCTATACCCAGACAGAACATACCTGGCGTATTGGTCAACCAAGGCTTTTCCGCTTGAGCCCGGCTCTTGTTCCATCACAATAGAAACACCATGCCCGTCTTCGAGCGCTGTTTGGGCAATCAGTTTTTCAACCTTTTCGCCCCTCGCCCGTAGTTTTTTGACATCCAAAACATAAGCGATTCCTTCGTTTAACAACATCAACGTGCCAACGGTCCAGTCTGGGTCTGTATTGGAATGCGAAACTTCGGTTGCGGCAAGGTCCCAAAACCTGACGACTCTTGCCGACGAATTAATTAAGGGTATTTCGCTCTGGTCGATTATTACAAAAGAGGTCCTATCAAACAATGACCCCAGGGTCGTCGACCACCAATCGCCTTCCTCCAATCTTCTTCTTTCCACCGGGTCCAGGGCGGAAAGTGATTGCCTATATGAATCGGCATCAATTCCTGGGTTGTCCTTCAATCTAGATGGAACGAAAATTCTCCCCTCCGATTTCCCTTCAACGATAAAACGCTGTCGTACCCAGTTTGGGGCAGGGTTTGATGCACACCTCATTCTTAAGGGAATTTGAGATACTGGCCCTGAGGCTGGACGACGAAGACGGGAAAACAGATATCTATAGTCCGATTCTCGAATTTCGGTAACCTCGTCCATTCCTATAAATTGGAATTCCGAACCCTTGTACCTTAAATAATCGTTTGCGTTATTTAAATAACCAAAAGAAATTCTTGCCCCAGACGGAAAAGTTGCAATAAAGGAGTTGGCGTTCCAATGAACATCTTCATATTGGGATATCCATGATTTGAATCTGTCCATCAGGGCACCAGGAAGAGAAAGGTCAGCAAATGTCCTTCTAAAAAGAATTGCCGAATAAGCAGGGACATCAACATATTGCAAAGCAGCCATAAGAAGCGCCGACGATTTGCCGCCACCTGCGGCGCCACCAAAAAGAGCCTCTAACGAGTATGTTCTTAAAAATACTTTTTGATTTATTGACGGCTCTTCGGGGCAAAACGACGGCATTTTTGGTTGAAGATAATCAAGAACTTTTACCCAGTCTTGTTTTCCTGACGCCATAAATATCTTCCTAATAAAACCACAACTCTTGATAATCTACCCAGCGCAATTTATGCGCTACTGTATGTTATATGCCAAAATTTACCCAAAATTGGAAGAAGTTTGTTTTTTGGCTCAAAAGCAAAACAAATCGCAACACCTTCGCCAACCTATTAATGGTTTCATTTATAATATTTACAAGCATAGGTGCTGGGTTAATACTTCCCCCGGCTGGTCTTGTGGTCGCAGGTATTACATGTGGAATTTACGGCTTTTTACTAGGTTCGGAATAAAAAAATAATTTATGGCTTGGAACAATTCTTCTAATAAATCGATGCGCTCAGAGCAAAAAAAATCTCTTGGTTACGGTTTGCCGATATCAGTAAATCCGTCATTTGCGGACAAATCATATAAAGATGGCTGGGACATCGAGCGTGCCTATCGCGAAGGGATGTCAAAAATTACCTGGGTGAATAGGTGTATTGAAGCAATTGCCAGCAACCAGGCATACCTGCCAATGATACTCAGAAAGAATAATGACAAAAATGGAGAAAAAATAAAAGGTAAAGAAGCTGAGCGGTCCACAATTTTGGAACTTCTTAACAATAAAGCAAATATTGGCGAAAATTCTTATGTTTTCAGATACAGACTTTCGGCACAACTTTTATTAGGAACCAGAGGCGCATTTATTGAAAAAATACGCGGCAGAGATGGTGGAATTATGGCATTAAATCTTCTGCCGCCACAATCTACCGCGCCGATTCCCCATCCGAAAAAATTTGTTTCCGGATACGAAGTCATGATGCCATACGGTGAAAAGACAATTTTGAAACCAGAAGATGTTTGCTGGGTAAGAAGGCCTCACCCCCTTGACCCCTATCTCTCCCTAACACCGCTTGAGGCGGCTGGTGTAGCAATAGAAATTGAAAACTTAGCAAAAATCTATAATCGGAATTATCTCCTAAATGACGGAAGACCGGGCGGATTGCTTGTTGTCCGCGGCGAAATTGACGAAGATGATAAAGATGAACTAAGAAGCAGATTCAGGGGCAATATTTCCAAAACAGGACAAACAACCGTTATATCTTCTGATGAGGGCGTTGATTTTGTTGATACATCGGCATCGCCACGGGATGCCGCCTACATGCAGATGAGACAGATAACGAAAGAAGAAATACTTTCTGCGTTTGGTGTGCCTGAATCGGTTATTGGAAATGCTGCTGGTCGAACATTTTCTAATGCGGCAGAAGAAGTCCGTGTGTTTTGGGTTGAAACAATGAGGCCGCACTTAGAGGTGCTTTCACGAGCCCTTGACGAACTTGACGAAAAATTTTACATTGATTTTGATACGGCAGAAGTTCCGATTCTTATGCTCTACAAACAAGAGCGCGAAAGATATTTAATGCAGGAACTACAAGCGGGATTGATTAGCGTAAACGAATACAGGTCTGGCTCGGCGAGAAAAGAAGTTGAATCAGACCTAGCAGATTCATTGTTGATGAATCCAAACCTCATACCGATTGCGAACACCAAAAAGAAAATGGAAGAAGGCGCGGCTCAGGTTCCTGGGGCGCCAGGTGGAATGCCGGGTATGCCCCCAATGCCTGGAGCGCCGGGTGCGATGCCGGAAATGCCACCAATGCCTGGAGCGGAACAACCACCTCTCGACCCAAACACAATGCAAGGCGCAATGGCCGAGGCAGCAACCGGCGGAGAACTCGCACAAAGCCCACTCCCACCAGAAGCCACCACTGGGACACCGGCACCGACAGGAATCGTTACAGCATCGGATTCTGGAATTCAAACAAAATCAGAAGAAAACAATTCTCAGTTTGATGTTGAAAGATGGTCAGAGATACTTTCACGCGGAATTGAAAGAGTTATTGAACGCCAACAACGAGTTGTTCTTGAAAAAATTGGTGGAGCAAAATCCAAAAAAGCGCTTACGGCCGGAACGCTAGATGTTGATTCAATTATCTCGACCGAAATTTGGAACAAACAAATGGACGACGATATAAAACCCGTCATCTCAGCGATAATCAATGATTCCATAGCCAATAGGCAGGCCACCTATGAATTGAAAGGCATCAAATCAAAACAAATACAACCCCTTGAAGTTGTTAAAGCAATTGATTCACGCATGCTAAACATCAAAAAGATAAACAAAAACGCACATTCCGAAATAACTTCTTTGATGATGAAGTCTTTCAAAATCCAGAGCGAAGAAGAACGATTCACCTCATTTCGACAAGATGTTGTTGAAATGTATGCGAATCTTTTAGCCAAAGAACATATTGATACAGCAGAAACAAATGCCGTATCAGCATGGAACTTCGGGCAAGGAAATCTATTTCTTTAAATAGTTTCTGTAATTTAGACAGCAAATTTGGAATAGTTGCAACAATGGGTTCCGTCTTCACTTATTATCTCTAGATACCAAAATGAAAGAGCGCCATGCCTAACGAGCTTTTTGAATACAAAACCAGCGGTCTCAATACTGCTGGCACCCGAGGCGGCTCCGTAAACCTAGACGAAGCACAGGGAATCGTTGAGTGTTTTGTGGCCGGAATTGGGAATAAAGATTCGGTCGGCGATATTGTCGCGTCGGGCGCCTTTACAAAAAGTTTGATGCGAAGAAAACCGAGGGTCGTGTGGGGCCATTCCTGGAATGACCCGATTGGTAAGGTGCTTGAAATATACGAAGTTCCAACTACCGACCCACGTCTTCCAATGAAAATGAAGATGGCCGGAATCGGTGGATTATTTGCACGCGTTCAATTTAATCTGAATTCAGAAAAAGGCAAAGAAGCTTTTGCAAATGTTGCATTTTTTGGCGAAGAGCAAGAATGGTCAATTGGATATAAAACACTTCGTGCCCAATTCGACCAAAAATCTCAAGCAAATGTTATATATGAGCTTGAATTATATGAGGTTTCTCCAGTTCTGCATGGGGCAAATCAACTAACGGGAACCATTTCTATAAAAACAGACGTATTGGATATCGAAGAAATACCTGAAATTTCGCAATCCGACAAAGACGAATTGCAAAAACAGCTATCGAAGATTTACGGTCCAAAAGCAATGATTATTCGGGCCGACCAAAATAATGTTGTGTTTTCGAAACCCGGCGACGATGGTCAATCAGAAAAGATGCGGTGCGGTTGGAGTAGAAACGGTTCGGGTTTTATGTTTGGTGCGCCGGAAAGAATACAAATCCCGGTTGCCGCGCCGATGGTTTCCCTCCCGTCAGCGCCAACCAATCCCTCGATGATTGTTGATAATCCGACCCCATATACACATCATCCGAATAGGGTTGTAGTGAGACCCCAACAAATGCCCGCAATACCCGTTGCTGTCAAACCAAACCCAATTGGACCAGGAACCGTGATGGTTCCCCTTCCCCCTATCAAATATGAAAATGACAGCAAACCAGTAGATAAAGACAACCTAATCCAAGAGGAAGCAGACCTTAGGGATGCGCTTCTCAAAATAGTCAAACGTCATGGCAAATTTAATCAAGACAGCACAGGGGTTTGGGCTGGCTACACACCTCCGCAAAATAATTCAGTTGCTGGAATTGGGGTAAAGTGTGCAAATTGCGTCCTATATCAAGGCGGTTCATCGTGCAAAATAATTGACGTTCCGGTGCACCCTGAAGGAAAATGTAGATTTGCGATTATTCCCGAGGGTGTCGTCAAGGGTAGCTATGCGACTCAAAAATCCATAGACGACATGGAAGCAAAAGAACAAGAAGATTATATTCTTGAATTAGAGGCAAAATACCCCGGGGAGCTCCTTCTTGCTGGACTTAGGGGTGCCATTGGGCGTTTTCGAAAAAGAAGAAAGAAAAGAAGGTTCAAGGACCTTTCGGAATTCGATGAAAACGAAATTGATGAAAAAGGATATTGCATAAGCATTTCACCAAGCGATGCGTTTGGTGTAAAAAATCTTCTGGACCCAATATTTGATTATTATGGCGCTGAGTCATTTGTTGATATTCAAGGAATTGTTGTTAAATCGGGAATTAGTTACGACCTAATTGAGGCAGTTGACAACGCTCTCGACAATTACGATTTAAAAAAAAAGTCCAAGATGAAATAGAGGTAAAAAACCTCGGAAGAAGACTTGCGTCATATGGCGCTTCGCGCCTTATTGATAGGCCAACTCTCGGCGGTGGACGTGGTCGTCGTGGCGGAGGTTTTGGTGTCCCGGAGGGCGACCTAAACCCCGAAACCCGCGTAGATAAGAATAGAAACGGATGGTTGTTTGACAATATTCCGGGGTGGGAACAAGTCGACCCAACACCCTACGGTCCTGGCTCAATATATAACGCGGAATTAACCCCAGAACAACGGCGCGATAGCGGAAAAATTAAACCAGAAGGAAAGCCGATTGATGGTGCGGCTGACCTTGAAATTATTCCACCCAAACAAAAGCCAAAACCACAAAAAGCAAAAAAAAATGAAGAAAGAAGACTTTCCTCGGGAAGAAATCTTTCTAGACATGGTCTTGGAAAAACACACGAAGAGAAATTTGGTGTCAGTAGAGACGAAAAAACAAGAAGAGAAAATTTTGACAAAACCGTTCAGAATTGGATTGACTCTCAAATGGGGTGGACCGAAGTTCCAAGAAGCACAAGTGATAAAAAGGAAACAGAAAGCTTTCTCCGTGGTAGAGAGCTTGGGGTCAATCAGTCACGCGTAGCGTGGCGCGGAACCGGAAAAGGAAACGGTAAAAGGCCAAGTAATTTTAATGAAAAAGCAAAATCGTCAGAAGATTACACAAATTGGTTTTATGCCTATTCGGGACATCTTGGAAACTTTATTTCTGCATTAAATAGCAGAGAAGATAAAAACACTGCTGACGACATAAAAGATTTTAATCGAGGAATTAGAAATGGAATTGCGAATGATGTATTCGCAAAAATACCAGACACCAAGTCTTGGGATAAAAAAAATTCCGAAAATCTTTCAAAATGGCTTTCCGAATATGGATTCAATCCTCAAAAATCTCGTGATGGAAGACTTTCTTCCGGATTTTTGGAACCACCAGTTAATCGAGGGGAAAAAACTAGAATTCCGGGTCTCGATGAGGGATTTGACCCCGATAACCCGTTTGGTGACGAAGATGCGCCGTATGACATTGGATTTGACATTTATGACCAAATAATTAAGGAATTCCTGGGAGACGAAGTCAAAAAAGACGAACCGCGAATAATCCCGAACTGGACCGACAAACAAATTTATGAAAAGCGAATGGAGGGCATGACGCTTCAGGATGTTGCCGACAAGCTTCGAATCACGCGCCAAGAAGTAAGACAACGCGAATTAAGACATATGGACGAGATGCGAAAATTAGCGGCAAGTGGAAAAAGAAAAACCAGGGGACCCGCCAAGAAAATAAGAATAGCAAATCTCTCTGAAGATGATAAAAATAAAATTTACGAAGAAAGAATTGCTGGAGCCAGTATTAAAAAATTGGCTCAAAAATACAACATAAGAAAAAATAATGTAGATGTTGTCGTTGCCGAAATTTCAAAAAAGAGAAAAGACGAAGACTCGGCAAACAAAACAAGACGAGAAAAAGAAATATCAGAAGCCAAAATCCGAGAACAAAAACCAAAACCACAAGAAGAAGAAAAAGAAGAGGAAGACTGGTCGCGCGGACTTTCTTCTGGAGCAAGCACAAACAAAAAACTTAATGAGAGTGGCGCTCTCGGCTATGTTCTTGAAACTTCGTCAAAGCAAAGAAAAGACAGGCTCTCGTCCGGCGCAACGCTGAAGGATGGCGAATTGCAGCAGATGTTTGACAACATGTCTGCTCAAATAATTGAGTCGCTGCAGAAGGCTATGAAAAATCCCCAAAAGCAATGGAAAAGACCTTGGGCTAACGCGGAAGTTTATGCAAGAAATATAACCAATACAAGATGGAATCCCGATGGTAGGGCATACGAAGGAGCAAACCAGTTCATGCTTTCCATGAAGGGGAGCCTCAGTGGATATAAGACAAATAGGTGGGCCGGTGCTGGCCAATGGAAAAAAATGGGTGGAAAAATTAAGGCGGGCGAAAAGTCAACCGTAATTCTTGCTCCAGACATAATCAACGGCAAAAAAGTTGCTAACAAATTTCATCTAACCGAGGTTTACAACGTCGCTCAGATATCTGGATTGCCAAAAGCCATGTATGAGTCGTCTCCATTAAAGATGACAGACGAACAACGTCTTGAAACAATACAAGCAGTAATAAGCGAAATAGGTCCTGATTTTAGAGAAGGAAATTTCGGCGGAGCTTTTTATTCGCCGAATAAAGACATGATATTCATGCCACAATTCGGCACCTTTAACAACCCTATTGCTTTTTACTCAACCCTTCTTCATGAGATGACACACTGGACGGCCCATCCGTCTCGCCTCGGAAGAAAATTTGGGAGAATGAATGCTCCAAAAGCAACTGACGACTATAAAAAGTACGCATTTGAAGAGTTGATTGCAGAAATAGGTTCATCTTTGATGATGGGCATGCTTGGCCTTGAACCAGTTTTCAGAGATGACCACGGCCAATACTTGGCAAGCTGGCTTGAAAACATTCAACAGGACCCAACGGCAATAAGAAGGGCTTTGACTGAAGCACAAAAAGCCGTTGACTACATGCTCAATCGCTCACCAACCATGCGAAGAATGCTTGGTATGGACCCAACGGAACGCAAAGTTAATGCTGACCTCCGCTTTGAAGTTCCAATGCTTGAAGGCATGCCAGATTCACCAAAAATTCCTGGCTCAGGAAGACCAAAGGGAACTTTTGAAATGCCAGACGAAGACATGGATGAGCGTTTGTCTTCTGGCAAAATCGAAGACTTTGCAAAGAAACCGTTCAAAGCTGGCAAAACACACAACATTGGTGGCCGTGGCTGGCGTGCAGTTGATAGAGAAAATGGAGACAGAGAGGTATATCACTACGGAACAATGATGGGCGTTATTCGTGGGGGCAAGTACTACGAAGCATCCAAGGGTTGGGATTCTGTTTCCGATAAGCAAGGAGTAAAAAAGATTCTTCGCGCCCTTGGACAAGACGCACCAGAACCAATGGCGAATATCGAAGCTGTTGACCGCCTATCATCCGGCAAGATAGAACAATTCGGCACACGTCCGCACATTCCAAATAAAGTTTCCTTCGCCGGTAGTAATCGCGCATGGAAGTCCATTGATATGGACAATGGCGATAGAGACATCTACCACTACAACACGAGAATGGGATTCATAAGAGACGGAAACTTCTACCAAGTTTCAGATGGATGGGGTTCCGTTTCTGACAAACAGGGAATACGAAAAATTCTTCGTTCTCTTGGTCAGAAGGAAGCAATTCGCTGGACATCGTATGATGGATTTGAACTTAAAGATGAAAGAAGATTAGCAAGCGGTCGTGAAATCAAAACGGATAAACGTGGGCGGATTATTGACTTAACTGGAAGATTGTCAAGCGGTTCTGATTCTGGCTCAATAAAGCCAATAAAGCCTGAGCAGACAGACAACAAAGACCTTCACATAAAGAGAAGCTCTTCTAGCATTTCGTTCAAGGCTGCTCACAGACTTGCGTTTGAACCAACCCAACAACAAAGAGACATAATCGATATTGGCATGGACCTTGTGATGGGCAGGGTTGGTAACAGAATTCTTTCAATTCAGGCTGCAGCCGGAACTGGCAAAACAACAACACTTAAGATGCTGTCAAAAGCAATAGACCAAGCTTTCAAATTAGATTTGGTTGATGACGATGTCGAACTAAATCACAAATTGGCCTTACTTACCGAACGATTTGCTGAAGATTTAGCAGAGATGGGCATAAAAGACCTCAGAAAAATTCCAATTGACAAAGCAAAAGAAGCAGTAGCAAAACTAAACGAAAAACACGGTTCAAAAAATCTTTACTACGGCGTATTTAATAGAAATAATCAGTTCGAAGCAGAGCGAGGATTTCCAAGAAATACTGGAATATCAACTTTGGACAAACTTGCTTTCTGGGGCCTAAGACTTGGAGCAGCTGACGAAAAGTTTGGGCCACATATTGCAGAAAAAATGCAACTAAGAAGACTAAACCTTAATTCGGCTGCATCATTTACACAAGACGGGAAACCAATCAGAAAGAAAAACCTTAGAAAGACAAAAAACGGCACACCGCTAACTTTTACCGTTGACAACTATTTAACTAAAAAAAGAGTTGAGATAACTGGAGAAACTCCGGTTCTTGAAGATACGGGGTTGGTTGAGCTTTCAAGGGCAGAAGATTTTATACGCTTCTTTAATTTGAGGGGCTTGTTCCACAACCCAGACAAACCACCGGAAGGCAAGCAAAAAGCCATTCCAACAAATGGACATCCACAGTTTGCACAAATGACGGTAGATGACCTCGGATTTTTGATTGCGAAAGCAGTAGAAAACTGGGCATACAGCACTGACGAAAAACTCAGCGCAAAACACTTTGCATTGACACCGGGGCAAATATCACAAAAGCGCAGCGCTAGGGGCTCAAAGAAAAAAAGGCTCGTAAAAGGATTCCGCCCAAAAAATAGCCGAGACGACGGTGGCGGAGTTTTTGAAGAAGAAGAGGTAGACCCTCTTGTTGACAGTGATTTTTTTATTGCGGTTGCAGCCGACCCAGAAAAGTACATTCCAAAAGAATGGGTTGAATTTGGAACAAGAACGGTAAGCGCATTGCAGGATAAGTTCATAAAAGACAACGACGGCAAAAAAACTTTAAGCCCTGTTGTTCCAGACCAAACACAGACGTATAAATTGTTTGCTCTTTCCAACCCGAATCTTTCAGAAGCCAAATACATGATTGGACATGCGGATGGCTCTACAAAGAAACAGGGGGTTAGAACAAGTGGACAACTAGGCGATTATGTAAACGGTGACGGCCAAGTTCTAAAAATGGGCAAAGACGGAAAATTTGCTCCCGACACAGACCTTGACAACGTGTGGGTTATCACGTCATTTAAGGGAGAAAGAGGCAAAAAAGGAACTCAAAGTGCCGTTATTCAAAAGTCGTTTGCAAACCCAGGAAGACCGGCTTCTGCATTTTTGATAGACGAAGCCCAAGACCTCAACCCAGTGATGATGCAAGTTCTTGAAGCGAATAAAGAAAATATGCCAATTATCTTGGTTGGGGACTCAAGACAAAAAGTTTACGGTTTTAGAAGAGCCATAGATGCCCTAAGTGCAATAAATCCAGATTATGTACTTCCACTAAATGAATCATTCAGATTTGGTTCAAAAATTGCCTATCTTGCAAATGTTTTGCAATTCCTTGGGAATATCGATGATGAAGAAAAAGGAATTCCAAATCTCAGAATGCAATTTGTCAGCGGACATCTACAGGATGTTGTGCGTGGTCAGTTTGATTCCGCAATAGAGCTTCTCAACAAGAAAGATAGAAACTTTGAGGAAAATAAAACCTTAACATCATTACTTGTACAAATAGATGAAGAATTTAAGATTTCCAAAACACTTGGCCCAAAGAAAAACGGTAAAGACAAAAATGGCGAACTGCTATCGATAGCTGATGACAACATTCCGGATTCGGAGAGAGTAAAAATCCTTTCCGATAGAAAAGATTCAGCCGTAAAAGAAGCAACCGGAGAAATTTGGGATTCAGAAACTCCACTCTTGGATGAAAAAGGAAATCCCGTACTTGACAGCAATGGGATTCCGGATTTAGTGGGACCGCTTCTTCCAACAAGGGGAAGAACATACGCATATTTGACAAGAGATAATGCTGAAATATTTGAAGCAGCGACAAGACTCGCCACACACTTGAGATTTCAGCTCGAAAAAGACATGCCCGATAATGGCCAACCATGGGAGAGGATGTCGCCGCAAATAGCAACATCAGCAAAGAAGCATGATGAGCTTATAAAATTCTTCAAACATGCTAAATGGATTCTGAGCACAGATGAACACAAGCGCAAGTACCCAGATAGTAGACCAGAAGCGTCAGGCTTGCTGGGAAATATTTGGACCAAAGAAGATGTTGATAAGCGACTTGGGCAGGCGCGATACCAGCAAGCGACGACATTGTGGGGATTAATATTCCCGAAAGGAAAAGACGGAAAAATATCATTTGTCCCACCTCAACAATTTCTGGATATGCTCGAAGGCTACGAAATAGATGGAGCTGGTAAACAAAAAGAGCAGGTTCCAGCAATAATAATTCCAGAACGCCAAGCAATAAAGATGGATATTTACTGGCCACGCATGAGTGTTGAAGAAATTCAACAGATAGCGAATAGACCAAATGCCGCAGGCCATAGGGGTGAAAAAACTGCTGAAACATCGCAGAGGGCCGCAATTTCCATAACGGGACAAAAAGACAAAGGGGAGATATACGCCTATCTCGAAATAGATGGTGGCGATGAAAAGAAGCCTGGTAAATGGACGGGAAGGATTTTCATAAGCGGATGGGGTCTCAGCACTTCTCGCGGCAAGGCAAGAAAGGGCGGCTACTACAGAGAAGACGTAAAAAGAATAATGTCAACGAATCCAAAATTCAGAGGCAAATTCAAATACGTTGAAAAAGGTGACACAGCACAAAGGGGTGACGCAAAAAACATAAATGATGCTTTTGTTATAGACCTAAAAGATGTTGGCGGAAGCAGGGAGAAGCTTTCCGAGTTGGTTCAAGAAGTAGCGAAAGAAATTAGAAAAGCAGCCAACACAAACGGCGCAGACGCCGTTGTTACGACAGCGCAATTGTTTAAGGGAATGGAAGCAGATGATGTTGTTCTTGGTAAATCTTGGCAAGACGCATTTAAATCAATAGATACAATTCTTGAAGGAGAAGGAAAAATAAGTGACGCATTTAGGGAAGAGCTAAACATAGTTTATGTTGCTCTTACTAGAGCGAGAAAGAGAATTGACCCAGGTCGCGTTCTTGCCGAACTCTATCTTGGAACACGTGGAACAGAAGGCGAAGAACGTAAAAACAAGGCAGTAGCAAGACTAAAGAAGCACGTTGATGAATTGCGCAAGTCAAAGAACCCAGAAGATAGAAAAGTCGCAGATGCAATAGACGAACCGGATGGTTTTACCTTCCCATACCCAGAGCCAGAAAAACCAACAGACCCTCATGGTGGGCAAAAACCGGATGATGATGGGCAAAAACCGGATGATGACGAGCTTACTGCCGACAAAATGAAAGAAATAATGGGTGAAAGAGAAAGGGAAAATGACGAAGAAGACGAGAATATTGATTCATCTAGCGAACAAGAAGAAGAATCAGACGTTGTTGAGGTTGGGGATGATGATGAAGATTACGACGACGATACAGGAATAGAATTAGTAGATGATATAGATGCTGGTTACGGAATGTCTCGCGTCCAGGAAAGACTCTCTTCTGGAAAAGCATCATATTGGAACAATCAATTTGATGACGCTCTAAATTCCTCTCTTGCAGATGAAGATAACAAAGAAGTTTCTGCTTATGTTAATTCATCACTTGCAAAAATAAGAAGTATTTTTGATTCTTTGCCAACAATCAAATATGCAATTCAAAACGAATCAGATTCTGATTTGGATAATGATTATGCTTTTGATGTCAATTACGAAATTAGTGCAGATGTTGCACGAAACATAAGCGAATTGCAAGAAAATATTGGAAAAGCATTTAATGTTTCATGGGCAAAAGAAAGACTAAACAATCAAAATGTTGGACCAAAAGAAAAATCTGCAGCGAAAAAAAT
>Ga0194133_10001604_pt1 | contig 38417 bp, 24 predicted proteins | sample TA2KigOf40mmetaG_FD_155448 | JGI IMG/M metagenome (GOLD analysis project Ga0194133, IMG submission 155448) | Freshwater microbial communities from Lake Tanganyika, Tanzania - TA2015055 Kigoma Offshore 40m | ecosystem: Environmental > Aquatic > Freshwater > Lake | place: Tanzania: Lake...
ATAGTAAAGATAATGGTGGATTAATAGCAATTCTTGATAATGGTGCAGTTATTACAGCCTCTGCAAAAGATCGTTATAACAATTTAATCAAAATGTACAAAGTAAAATTTAAAAAAGAAAAAGCTATTGAACTAGTTGAGAATAGTGGAGTAACGCCATATAAAGATCGTTATGGCAATGATCTTTTTTTAATTGATAATGAGCATCTTGTTTATTTTGGAGTTATGAACTCTTGGCTAAAAGAAAAAGTTCCAGCAGATAATATCATAGATAAAACAATAGATAAAATAAATAATTAATGTTAAACGATAAATCTCTTAAACTTATATTTGATTTCGAAGTTGGCGGTGGTGAAAATTATTATAATAAATTTTTAAAAAATCCAACTTGGCCAGGAGAGCAAAGTGGAGTGACGATTGGTGTTGGTTATGATGTTGGATATGTGAATAAAACAGAATTTAGTAACGATTGGAAAGAATTACCTAAAGAAGTTTTTGATAGATTATATAGAGTTGTTGGAGTCAAAGGCTATCAAGCAAAAGAATTAGCGCGTAGATTAAAAGATATAACTATTCCTTGGGAATTATCAACTAAAGTATTCATGAATAAAACAGTAAAAAAATTCTATGATTTAACTCAAAAAACTTTTCCTAATTTTGATAAATTACCAGAAGATGCAAAAGGTGGATTAGTGAGCCTTGTCTTTAATAGGGGCTCTGCATTAGAAGGCGATAGAAGACGAGAGATGAAAGCGATTAGAGATATCATGGCAAGAGCCACAAATTTTGATGAAAAGATTTTAGCTCAAATTGCTGATCAGATAAGAAAAATGAAAAGAATATGGATTGGCGGCAGTATAGAAAAAGGTATGAGCAGAAGACGAGATGCAGAAGCTAAAATTATAGAACAAGCTCTTTCTAATGTTATAATTAATCCTATTGATAATATAAAAGAAACAGATAAAATCATAGGTGAAAAACTTAAATAGTGTAATCTTTTTTGTGAAAAAGCTTATATTAATATTGCCGCTATTTTTATTAGTTTCTTGCTCTGAACCAACTTATGAGAGCAGAGAATTACCATCAAAATATCCTGATACTCCCACCAGTGGAGCAGCACATGATGTTACAGAAGAATTATATAAAAAATGAATATAAAAATAGAACGAGGATGTACTGGGGAATCTATAACCATTAAAGGAGCAGGAACAGCGACTGCAAATGGAAAATATTGTAAAGTTTCATCAACAAAATATGTAGCAGCAAATAAAAATGGAAATTATATAGAGTATACAAATATAGGGGGTTTCCCCATATCCTTTTCGTGGTTATTATACGATATTAGTACAATAGAAGAGGGTAATCCATATGGTTCTGCTTATAGAAATAGTGTAGTAGATCCCGCAAATTTATTATTTTCTTCATCATGGACAGTTGATCTTGGATTGGTTAACGCGCCAACTTCACAGTATAACACAATTGGTAATAATTTAATAATTCAAAAAAATGGAAGTGGTAAAACTAATCAAAGAAAATATATAGATCTCTTGCCACCAAATTTTATTAATAAAGTAGAACTTTCTTTAGGTTGGAATGGCTATGCTAATGGAACCTATACTAGAAGCGCTGGGGGAACAACAACTTTTAATGGACCAGGCTCAAATTATATCGAATGGCTTGGAAATGAATGGGGATTATTTCATCCAGAGGCTCAAGGTTGGCCAGAAGATCCAGGTTATAGATCTTCTGATTTAATTAATTGGACGCCTGATACTTCTATATCGCCTAATCCAGTTGGTGTAACAGAAAATTCTCTTACTTTTCTTTTTGATCCAATTTTTTATAAAAGTGAAATACAAGATGGAAATCAAGGGATATATCCTAATATAAGTGAAAATGATCCAGTTTATTTAGAAGAATTAAGAAATTATCAAATAAACAATATAATACCTACTCTTAATTTTAATCCATTAACATGGCAGGTGATACCAGGAGCAAATCAAGGAACAAAAAAAGCAACTATCAAAAACAACATGCTCAGTTATTTAAAAGACCCAAACAACAATGATGTAGAAGATAAAAATTTTAGATTATCTTATGGTAGTATAAGTAGAGCAGGTGGTTTTGGAATTAATACTCCCATAGACAACAAAAAAAGTTTTTTAAGATTACAAAAAAATAACAATTCAACACTATATACTTCTAATAATTCTACTTTGAATTTTTTTATAAGATTGCAAAGACCAGTATCTCATAAAAATCCAAACAGCGGATATATTGTTAGAGAAAAAAGAGGCACATTTTTAACTTCATATGCAAATCAGCATGAGCATATATCTTTTGGATATAGATCTCCTTACTATAATATAAATGGAGATAATACTTATAGATTAAAATTTGAACCTTTTAGTTTTGTGTTTTCTTTTTCAGCAAAATATTCACATATTTTTAATAGACCAATTAATTATACAGTTATGACAGATTATAAATATAAATTTGGCGAAGTTTATTTAATTTCTATTGTTATTACTAATGGAAATATTTCTATTTATATTAATGGTGAACAGCAAAGTATTGCTTTGCTTCCTTTTAATCCTTTAATTAACAGAACAAAAAAAAGCGGAGGAGCTTCATATTATGCTGATAGAATAAATCAATCTCCTCTTGCTCCAAATTTCTTAAAAAAAGATGGTTCAACATACCCTTATATAGCTACTAGTTTTAGTGATTGTCCAGAGATTAATTATAATCATTTAATTTTTGGAAAATCTAAGATGATTGGAGTCGCAAGCAATAATTATTCCTATTCTACAATATTAAAAAGAAAAAGATTTCTTAATAATTTAGATATTGGTGTAATCAATTCGTACAATATTGCTCTTTCTCAAGATCAGATCCTTCAAATTTATAATAATTTTAGATATCGATATATATAAAAATTTGTGCCACTGTGGTGGTATGTGGGATCTAAGCAAGCGTGGTAAAAAAGATTAGCATAATGTTCTATCCGTTATGCTAATTTTTATTTCTATTAATTAGCTGCTCTGAACCAAACTATAAAAGTAGAGAATTACCTACTAAATATCCAGATACTCCAACTTCTGGAGCAGCACATGATGTTACAGAAGAATTATACAAAAATAATTAAAATTCATTAAAAATAATAGAATTATGTGTAATATTAATACATAATAATATTTAAATATATATGACTTACGATCCAGAAAAATATGGCTTCGAATTAAATGCCAAAAGAAAAGGTCCAAGATCAGCAGCACAAACTCCAGCAAAACCATCCGAAAGACGCAAAGGATCAACTCGTAATAAACCTGGTAGCGCAGGAACAAAAAGCGATAAAGCAATTGATTTTTCTAAAAAAGTTATAGAAGCTCTTAAAAAGAAAGTAAAAGAACACAACGCCAAGTACAGCAAAAAAGTCACGCTTGGACAATTAAAAAAAGTCTTTCGTCGTGGCGCGGGTGCATTTTCTTCCTCTCATAGACCAGGACAATCACGAGTTTCTTGGGCTATGGCTAGAGTAAATATGTTTTTGAAAATGTTAAGAGGTGGAAAAGTAAAAGATTCTTATAGAAAAGCGGATAGCGATATAGCAAAAGCTTCAAGTAATAATTATATTATAGAAGCTAATTTAGATCCAGATGATGAAGACTTTAATCAAGCAGAAGTAGATATTAAAGAATATAATTTAAATGATTTTGATTTTACATCAGCAGATGAATTATATCTTGATGATGAAGAAGATGGTGTAATATTTGGTTACGGACGATTTGAAATATGAAAAATAAAACAAAATTCTCAACAATATTTTCTAATCTAAAAATTAGACCAGTTGTTAGCGAAGAAAAAGATAAATATCTTTCTGTTGCTTCATTAGATAAATTAAGAAAATTTATTCCTAATATAGATTTAGAAAATAATATTGATTTACTTCCTGTAGCTTTTGATGCTTGTGTTGTAAATAGAGTAAATAAAAATGGTGATGTTATTGATACAGTAACGGCAACTAAAATAGCTAAGAATTTTATTAATAAGCCTATTAATATAGAACATAATAGAGGAAGTGTTATTGGTTGTATTTTAAATTATGGATTTAGTGAGTTTGGCACAAGTCAAGCTATAGCAGAAGAAAATCTATTTGAGACCAAAAAACCATTTAATATTACTCTTGGTGGAGTTATATGGAAAATAGTTAATAATGAATTAGCCGATAAAATTGAAGAGAGCAATGATCCAACTAGTGATTATTATATGAGTATTAGTGCTAGTTGGGAACTAGGTTTTGGTGAATATAATTTAGTAGTTTTAAAAGATGGTGAAAAAAATATAGAAAATGGTAGGATTATTACAGACGCTAGTGAAATAGAGAAATATCATAGTAAATTAAAAGGTTTTGGTGGAAGTGGCAGATTAAATGAACAAGAGAATGTATATAGACAAGTTTCTGGTAAAGTTGTACCACTAGGTATAGGTTTAACATTAAATCCAGCAGCAGATGTTCAAGGAGTTGCGGTTCTAGAAGAAGAATCTATTGATTTAAATATCAAACCTACTAGTAGCTCTGAGAATACGGCTTCGGAAAATAGTACTTCCCAAGACGAAAAATTAAATGTAAAAAAGGATACAATATATATGAAAATATCTAAAATCGAAGAAATTACAGACGCTTTATTGAAAGAAGTGTCAGCTTCTAGCATCACCGATTTCATTGCCGAAGAAATCAAAAAGGTCAATGAACAATTTGTTGCAGAGAAGACCGAAAAAGAAAATGCTCTAAAAGAAGCTGGCGAAAAACTAGCTTCCGTTACAACAGAGCATGATTCGATCAAAAAGCAAGTCGAAGAATTAAATCAAAAACTTGCTTCACTAGAAGCCGAAAAATTAGCTAAAGCTCAAGAAGAAGCGTTCAATATGAGAATGGCTGCTCTTGATGAAGAGTATGATCTTTCTGATGAAGATCGTAAAGTATTAGCTTCTGATATTAAAGATTTAAACGAAGAAGCTTTTTCTGCTTATAAAAATAAAATAGCTGTTCTTATGAAAGAAAAGAATAAGAAAGCTAAAGAAGAAAAAAGTAAAAAAGAAAAAGAAACTAAAGCAGAGGAAGTCAAAGCTTCTGAAGAAGTAAAAACTCCAGAAGTTGCACCAATTTCTTCAACCCAAGAGGTTGTAGAACAAGCTGTTGATAACGGATCAAAAGCCTCAACAGAAATACCAAATTCAGTTCCAGCCGCAGAGCCAACCCTACGTGAAAAGTATGCTAAAGCTTTCGATTTGGACGGATTTGAAATCAAATAAATAAAGGAGAAAAATATATGCCTAATCTAAAAGGATTCAGACAATATAGTGAGCACGATGTAATTAATCTCTTCTCTTATAGTGGAGATAGTACACTCGTATATAAAGGCACCGCAGTTAAAGTAGTTGGTGGCCTTGATCTAGGAAGTGACACTGGCGGAATCGAAGATCTCGGTTCTATCGGTAATTCTTACAGCAATACCGTTTCTTCAAGATTCGGCGTAGCTGCTAAAGTTGCACCAGCTGGTGGATCTGATGCAGTTCTAGGATTAACCCTAATGGATGTTCGCGAACTAGATGAAAACGGTGAAAAACTAGTTTTCAATCCTCGCAAAGCAGCTGAAATGGGTGTTGTTGTAAGTGGCCAAGCTGTACCAGTTCTAACAAGAGGTATTGTTACCTATGTTGGTTTAACTGGTAATGCTGGTGCTTCAGTTTACCTTGGATCAAATGGTGCTCTAAACACCACTTCCACAAGTAATACTAAAGTTGGAAAACTTCTCAGTTCTGCAGCAGCAGCAACTGATGCCGTTCTAGTAAAACTAGAACTCTAATTTTTAGTAAAGGAGAAATTTAAAATGAAATTAAAACTAAAAAATACACCAGAACAAGTTGAGCTAATCAAAGCTATGGGCAGTAGAGATGCTACCGTAGCTAGAGAAGCTAGCGAAGCTTTTGCTGCTTTCATTGGACCAGTAGTTAGTAAGGTCCTATTGGCTGCAGGAACTGCAAGCACAATTTATAGTGATTTAGCATATGATGAAGATGACAATCCTTCGATTCCTCTTGATCTATGGCATGATGGTGGTGAAGATTTTATCACCACTTGGAGTCAAAGCGTAGCAGGTGGTCTTCCTACCTCTAACGTAGAGGGCTTCGCAGAAATGAAGGTTGCTACCTATCGTCTAGATAGCGCAGTCTCCATGCTAAAAAGATATGCTCGCAGAGCTCGTCTTGATGTAGTAAGCAAAGCCGTTGAAAGAATGGCTAACGAAGTTCTTGTTAAACAAGAGCGTAATGCTTGGGCAGTAGTCCTAAAAGCTCTAGCCGAAGCTAATAGTGGTACCAATGTAGTTAATGCTACAAGCAGTACAACTCTTACCCTAAATCATCTAAACAGTCTTTTGACACTAGTAAAAAGAATTAATACTTCTTATGCTGGTACAACTACTGCTGATGTTTATGGAGTTACAGATCTATTTGTAAGTCCAGAAGTTAAAGCTGATATTCGCAAATTTGCTTATAACAATGTTACAAATAACACTACAGATCTTCCAGCTGGTGTTCGTGAAGAAATTTATCGTAACGCTGGTGCTCAAGAGATCTTCGGCATTGCAATCCACGAACTAGTTGAACTAGGCGTAGACAAGAAGTATAACAAACTCTTTGCAGAGTTTAAAGGCTCCGGCCCTCTTACTTCTTTCGCTAGTAATGCTGATCAAATCTTGGTTGGCGTTGATCTAACTAAAGATTCGTTTGTTCGTCCAGTTGCTCGTAATGCAGAAACTGGTGGAACATTCACCGCTCAACCAGACGATCAGTTCCTTGCTCGCGCTGACAAAATGGGCTTCTATGGTTCTCTCGAAGAGGGCCGTGTATGCCTAGATGGTCGTGCAGTAGCTGGTATCTGGCTAAACGCTGCCTAATTAAATTAGGAAAGATATTAAGAGACCCAAGGGTTTTTATCCCCTTGGGTTTCTTTTTTTTATTAGACAATCTTTAACTTATTTATATAATATATAAGGAGAATATTATGCCTAGAAAATCAAAATTAGATAATTTACATCAAACTCATGGTAAAGTAGAAAAGAGTATTACATTAGATCAAGTATGGGGCGATAGTGGTACAGCTAAATTTGGCACAACTGATCCAGAAAAGTACGATAAATATTTAAATGATTTAAACAAAAGCGATCTTCAAGCTCATGCCGTTAAGATAGGCTTGGTTCCAGTAGACGACAGAAAAGCTCTTATATTAAGATTAAAAAAAGAATTTAAGAAGCACGTTTCAATATATTCTCATGTCCAAAAAGAACAATCTGAACCAAAACTTTCTAAATCAGCAAAAGATATTCTTTCAGAAGGTCGCTAATTTTTTAAAAATAAATTCGCTATAAAAGTGTAGTTGTGTAATTTATTATATGACTATATCTGGAATTGCGCAAGAAATATACATTGAATTAGGTGGTCCAGAAGATATTTCAAATTCTTCTATACAATATTGGTTAAGAACAAATGTTGGTAAAATTAATATTTTACTAAACAATAGTTTTTCTATAAATACTGGCACAAATGAATTTAGCGATAGTCCAAATTTTGGCGAGTTACAAAAAAGTATTTATAAAAAAATTTACAATATTCATTACTATGATAGACAAATTTTGAATCTTGTTGGTAAAACTAAAAATGTTACAATAGTTAATACTATCGGAACAGCTAACCAAGGAAATTTACAAATTTCAGAGAATGGAATGACTTATAATAGAGAAAGCAACACAAAAACTTTTGCTGATGGTGTTAGAGCTAATACTCAGTTTTTAAGTCAAATGGGTAAAAACTTTATAGATTTAAAAAAGCAAGAGAATGAAGAATTAAAAGAGTTGTTACATAAATACGAATTAAATGAGAATGTTCCATTACAAGTCGCGGGTGATGATACTATAGGAGATCCTGGTCGTAGTTATACTTATAGTAATTACGTTAGAAATATAGAGAATTTATAATATGGCTTCTTTAATTTCAGCGCAAGAAATTGCTGATTTTCATCAAGCAATAAATGATCATTTTGATACTTTTAAAAAATCTCTAACAGTACATAAAACTCCATTAAAAAAAATCATTTCTTCCACTAATAATCCACAAATGATTGGTTACCAAGACAATTCTATTCAAGAGCAAATTGAATATATCGCTCAAAATCAATCTTTCGATGCAATTATAGCTTACCAAGATCCATTTAATGTAGATGTAGTAGAGCAGATTAAAATAAAAACAAATTCTCCTATTGTATCTATTAAAGTCAAAAAAGTAGCACGAGATTATATTATAGATGATAAAACAGAAAAAATTACCTTTAATGAAAAGACTTTTAAAGTTGCAAGTAATGATATTATTAAAAATTATCAAGGATTAATTTATTATCTTTTTTACTTAGAAGAAATCAAATAACATGGGTAAAGTTAATTTTAATTCAGTTCGTAATAAAGTAAAAGATTCTAAAAAACTAAAAGAAAATGTAGATAAAAAAGTTCGAAGTAAATTTGAAATTGCTAAATCAGATTACATTAAAAACTTCGTTGATCATCCAGTAACGAAAGAGATATCCGGGGGGCCAGAATCTTCAAATATATCCAATACTTTATCTGGAAAAGGAAATCTTTTTAGTTTTATAGGATTTAATAAAGGAAGTAATCCTATTAATGATCTAACTATGTTTATAAAACAAAACTTTTTTTTAAAAAAAGAAAAAACATACATCTCTGGAAATAAAATAAAAATAAACTATAAAATATCTTATCCCGATCAAAAAGATTTAGAATCTATTACTTCTATGCCATGGGAAGGTGGTAATAGTTGGGTCGCAGCAATAGAAAGAGGAATTTCTGGATTTAGTCATTATATGTATAAAAAATTTGAAGAGGGTAGATCTGGCATGGGTATACAAGCAAAAAATAAAATACGCTCTGGCTCTTATAAACCAACAAAATATTTTTCTTTGATTATAGATAAGTTCTTAAAGCGTGTAAAGAATATTAAATAATGAAAAGTCAATTTGATAATTTAGTAACTTCAAGTATGGTATTATTTTTAGACCATAAAATATGTTCTGAAGGACAAGGATATACAAATTTTTCAGGCGAAATATTCTCAATTAATAACAATTATTTTTCATATAACACATATGCGCTTCCATTTAAACAAATCATTGCAGATAGCTCTGTAAGTGGAGCTAATATAATGTCAGGAGTATATTTGAATAATAGTTTTACAGTACCTGGGGCATCAAATTTAGTTGGTATTAATCATTACAGAGGACAAGTATATTTTACAGGAAATCTAGCAGGAATGGTTAGTGGTAACTATTCTATTAAAGATTTTAATATATATTTGACGAATAAACCAGAAGAAGAAATACTCTTCAAAACTCAATTCGAAATTAGACCAAAAACAGTACAAGCTATAACTGGTTTAGCAGATAATACAGAGACTATTCCTTGTGTTTTTATTAAAAATAATGGTGGAGAAAATGAACCATTTGCTTTTGGTGGAGTAGATAACACAAGAGTTGAAATAAGATGTATAGTGTTAGCTGATAATTTATATAATTTAGATGCTGTATGTTCAATATTAAGAGATACAGCTCATCAATTTATATATAATATATCATCTAATGAATTAGGGTTAGACAATCTTGGTAATTTTACTAGTGGATATTATAACTATAATAATATTATAAATAATAAATCTAACACAGACGATAAGTTATATATAGAAGATGTAAGAGTTAGTAAAATACCTAATTTTGGCTCAAATACTATAGTATACAATAATAGTTTATTTTCTGCGTTTGTTGATTTTACTCTAAGAAAAATAAGATAAAAAACATTTCCCTAAATAAATTATTAGTTGTAATTTTATATGAATTTTAAAGGAGAACAAAAAATATGTCGCAAGTAACTTATTATCCAGCACAAACACTATCTGTAGCAGGTACAAATCTAAAATTAGTACAAAGCGCAGACGTAGATTTCAGCATATCCCGTCAAGATATTTTTGAATTTGGCACTTTTTATGCAGTAGATAACATTCAAGTAGAACCCGCAACCGCTACATTAAATTTTAGTTATGGACTATCTAGCGGTGCAAATAATCATACTCTTTTGGGTATTGATAGTTTTGGATCATTTATGGCTGATGTAAACGGAAAAGAATATGTACTTAATGGCGCAGGAGTTTTAACAATGCCTAGTGGTTTAATTAGTTCTTATTCTGTAGAAGGTTCTGTTGGTAATATCCCTACTGTTAATGTTAGCGTACAATCTCTCAACGTAACATATGCTGCTAATACTCCAACCTTCCCAGTTAATGGAGGAACCGCTAGTGTAGCAGAAGTTGTTCGCCCAGATCAAATTAGTGTTAGTTTGGCCGGAACTGTTTATGAATGTAGATCTTTTACTTATACTTTAGATATTCCTCGTGAATATGTTAATAAATTAGGCGCACTTGCTCCAATAGCTAATATTATGACTGCTCCTCCTAAAGTTACGGTAGAAGCAGAAATTATCTTGAGGAATAGTGTTAATCCTAAATTTGCAAATGATGCAAATATCGATGTTTCTATAGATTGCGGATTGACTTCGAATTTTTCAGTTAATACCGCAAAACTAGCGAACTTCACAAGTAACACAACTCTTGATGATATTCAAGTCGCATCAATTACATTAGAAGCGCCAATCAAAGGTTCCAACCAAGTAAATATTGCTGGATAACAGCAATATAACTCTATGTCTGTTTCTTTCTACCCTAGTCAGGAAGTAACAATCGCTGGTAAAAAGATACCAACAGTTCAAAGCGCTAGTGTTGAATTCACTAATCCTAAAAGAGCGGTTTATAAATTCGGTCAGTTTCTTCCAATTGGCTCTGTAAGAAGCGAATTAGGTACAGCTAATCTTACAGTAACTTGGGCGGTAGGAAAAGGCGCTGGAGGAGGAGCAACAGTTGGAGTTTCTAATTTGTCAACAGCTTTAAATGATTTTAAAAATGGAGTTAGTTGCTCGGTAAAAAGTGGTGGAACTTTTACTATGACTAAAGCTTTTTTAACTTCTTTTACTGCTCAAGCTTCTGTAGGAGATATCGCTACATGTAGCGCAACTTTTACTAGTACAGACGCCACATTTACGGCAGCTACATCAGCTCCTGGAATTCCAACTGCAGTAAGCGCTATATCAATTGCACCATTCGATAAAATTGTTGTTAGTTTAAACGGAGCGAATTTTGCAAGATCATTTAATTTCTCTATAGATATACCAAGGGAAAATATTACAAGATTAGGTAGTATTACTCCTGTAGCGAATATACCAACAGCTGCTCCAACAGCAAAATTTGATGCAGAATTAATATTAGGTGCAGGAGCAGCAACATTTAATAAAGATGGTACATATAACGCTACTGTTAATTTAGACGGTTATCAAATTAGTGTGTCTAAATTTAGATTAGGTAGTTTTCAAACAAATGCAGTAGTAGATGGTGTAGCTACTGCTACAGTTAGTTTAGAGCAAGAATTAGAAAATTTCGCTAACGTAAAATTTTAATTATTATTGGAGATTTAAATTAGAAAAATAGATTATTTTTTTTTATAATCTTATAAAGGAAAAAGGTATATATGTCTAAAGAGCAAGACTATCTAAATTTTCAAGTGCAAAGAAAAATAACTACTCTTTTTAAGAATTTTTTCTTTCTTTTAGAAGATCTAAAAAGAGAAAATCCATCTATCTCAAAAGAGAAATATGATCAGATAAGAAAAAGAGTTTTAGATTATTCTAATGATGCAATTAGAGATATTCAATGTGATATAAATCAATTTGATATAAATATATGAAAAAAAGAAAGTCTATTTTCCCAACAGAACATATTATTCAAGCCAATTTAAGCTTGCAAACAATTCAAAGAGAATTGTATCAAAACTATAAGATATACAAACCAGAACTAGAGACTATTTTGAGCAATAAATTTATATCTAATTATAAAAATTGGAGCCCAGAAACTCAAGATTCATTTATTAAAATAATAGCTGGCAAAGTAAATTTTAAAAAAGTAAAATACTTTTTTCAAAAAAAAATAGGAGAATTATCAAATGAACTTTAAAACATTATATGAATTTAAATTAAACAAAATAGAAGAAGTTGATGAAATCGTTTCGGATAAAAACGAAAAAGGAGAAGAGATTAAGGTGATTAAAAAAATCAGAAAATCTACGCCTCATTTATTCGCTTTAAAAAAACCAAATAGAACGCTTTTTGATGAAGCAGAATTATTTTATGGAGTTAAACTAGCAGAATCAATTAAAGCAGGAATGCTCACAAAGACTTTAATGATAAAAAAATATGACGGAGATGGCGGTATTTTCACACAAAATGAATTAAATAGAATAAAAAATATTCTTATAGAAATGGGCGATGCACAAAAAGAAGTATTACTTATTGAAGAGAAAAAAGAAGCTGCCACCAAAGAAGAGTTGGATAAACTTCAAATTTTAAATCAAACAATTGATGCTCTACGCCTAGAACTAACTGATATTGAAAATAATAAGAATAATCTTTTTGAACAAACTGCGGAAAATAGAGCAAAAAACAAAACTATGATGTGGTGGGTTTTAAATTTATCTTATAAAAAAGATGAAGAGAATTATGTTTCATTTTTCAATGGTTTGAATTATGAACAAAAGTTAAAGTCTTATGATGAATTCGAAGAGTCTGGAGACGAATTCATTCAAAAAATAATGACAAAATTTGCATATTTTGTTAGTTTTTGGTACTCTGGAAGAGCCGCTAATCAAGAAGATTTTGCTATGATAGAAAAATATTTAGAATTAAATGATGGAGAAATTAATACCGAAGAAGAATCTCCAGCACCACCTCCTCCTCCACAACAAGATTCGTCTTCGTCTTCGTCATCTGTATCAGTTAAGGAGACTTGAATTAAGTGAGGTATATTTTCTTTGATAGATATAGAAGAAAAAAAGCTCAAAGCCTTATATTTTGAAATTTGTCAGGGTCATTCTAAATTAATATACAATAATAAAGAATTATATATAAAGCATTTTGGTGATTATAATTTAGGTCAATTTGAAGAGCAGTATTTTATTTTCCTAAAAAAAGCTACTGATAGTGGTCTACCCTCTCAAGAAGATAAGTTAAAACTATTAATAGATCAAGAGCATTGGTCTACCCAACAAGAGAATGATTTAAAATATAAAAAAGATAAATTAGAGAGGCTAGAAAAAATACATAAAAATTTATATTTAAAAAATCAAGTAGAGAAATCTAGAAAAGATATAAATCAATTAAAAATCGACATAGAAAAGATAGAGAAAGACCGTAAAGAATTAATGGGTATTTATGCAGAATTATATGCCCAAAATAAATTAGAGTATATATACATATTAAATTCTTTTTATAAAGACCCAAATTTAAACGAAAAGTACTTTAATCTAGAAGAACAGGACGAAATAGATAATAATCTATATTATCAATATATAATATTACATAATGCATCTATTGAAAAATTTGATATAAAAAATATCAAAAAATTATCTCTTTCTGAATTCTTGCAAAATGCAATATATATGGCAGAACAAAATGCTTATTACTTTTTTAAGAAACCTATATATCTTTTGACTTATTATCAATTTAGTCTTTTTAATTATGGTAAATTTTTTGCTAGCTTACTAAGTTCTCCAGAAGCCAAAAAATTAGATTTACAAACTAAAAAAGATCCAGAAAAATTAATTGATTGGTACAATGCTTTAATTAATTTTAAAGTGAAAAATCCTAATTCTTCAGGTAAAGGATTAAACTTTGTTATGGGAGCTACAGAAGAAGATATAGATTATCTTGGACAAGAAAAAAGAGTAGATTTAAATGAGCTAGCTAAATCAAAAGGCGGAGTTTTAAATATAAATGATTTAGCAAAATTATCTAAAATGTAATTAAATTAGTGTAATATTTTATAGATTTAGGAAAAAGGAATGAGCGATATTTTCTTATCAGTTGATGGAGATACAAGGCCATTAGAGTCTAAATTAAATAGAATATCGTCTAAATCAATTAATTTTAATCTAAGAGATGGAATATCTCAACCATTAGGTAGAATAACAGGTAAAGTATCAGAATTTGACAAATCTTTAGAAGCATCTAACGCTCGTGTATTAGCTTTCGGAGCTTCAGCCGGAGCAGTATATGCTATTGGTAGAGCTTTTAAAGAAGTTGTTGCATCTACGATAGAAGTTGAAAAAAGTCTTGCAGATATAAATGTTGTTTTAAATGCTTCAGCATCAGGTTTATCTAAATTTGGATCTGGTCTTTTTAGTATAGCCAAGAACACTGGGCAATCATTCGGAGAAGTCGCAAAAGCTGCTACAGAATTAGCTCGTCAAGGTTTAGGCGTAGAAGAAACCTTAAAAAGAACGAGCGATGCGCTAATATTAACTCGTCTTTCTGGTTTAGATGCGGCAAAAAGCGTAGAAACATTAACAGCAGCAGTAAACGGATTTTCTAAAGCTGGATTAACTACAACAGAAATTATTAATAAATTAGCGACAGTTGATGCAGCTTTTGCAGTTAGTACAGCTGATTTAGCAAATGCATTAAGTAGAGTAGGAAGTACCGCTCAAGATGTTGGAGTTAGTATGGATGAATTAATTGCAGTTGTTACAGCTGCTCAACAAACAACGGCTAGAGGTGGAGCCGTTATAGGTAACTCTTTAAAAACTATTTTTACTAGATTACAAAGAACTGATACTTTAGAAGCTCTTGAAGGAGTTGGAGTAGCAGTAAAAGATTTACAGGGTAATACTCTTCCAGCTTTACAAATATTAAAAAACCTTTCTGACGTTTTTTATCAACTTGGTGACGCTCAAAGAGCTTCTATAGCAGAAACTGTTGGCGGAGTATTTCAAATAAATATTTTGCGAGCAGCTTTAGGTGATTTGAGTAAAGAATACAGTATTTATGATAGTGCTTTAAGAACTTCTGTTGGAGCCACAAATCAAGCTATAAAAAGAAACGAAGCATTAAATCAAACTTTATCTGCACTAATTAATAAAACTTTCGTTAATTTAAAACAAGCTGGTGCAGGAGTCGGAGAAATTACAATCGCTCCAACTATAAAAAAAGGAGCGTCTGGTTTAAATTCTATTTTAGAAGCTTTTAATCAGCCAGCGGAATCTCAGGGCGCAGGGACAAAAATAGCTAAAGGAATTTTATCTGGATTAGGAGATTATTTAAGTGGTCCAGGCCTAGCTGTTATTGGTGCTGTGTTTTTAAAAATATTTGGTAGACTCACAAGTTTTAGCGCAGAAGCTTTAAAAGGTATTTTAGGAATGGCAAGTGCGAGTGATAAACTTGCCGCAGCACAAGCAAGAATCACATCTATACTAGCACAAAATCCAGGACTTATACAATCAATGATTTCTAAAGAAATGTCTTTGCTTCAGGTAGAAAATCAAATTTTACAAGTTATTCAGGCTCAAAATGCAGCAAGAACTGCCTCTGCTAGAATAGCTACTTCTTTAGGACCAAGAGTAGTTGGTATGGGCGGTGGTAAAAGTGGTAAAACTAAATCAAAAGGATTTGTCCCTAATTTTAGTGCAGAAATGCAAGAAATAATGGGAGCTCAACAAGGAGGATATCGACCAGGAAATATAAAAAGAATGAATATTCCTGGAGAGGGAAATGTAATATATAACTCTGCGGAATCAGTGGTTAATTTTCCAAGCGCAAAACAGCCAGCTATTATTCCCCCAAGAGATAGCAAAGCTGGTAAAGATTACAGAAAACAATTTGAAAAAGAAGCTGGTTTTAATCCTTATGCTTCAAAAGGATTTATTCCAAACTTTGCAAAAATTCCTGAAGGGATGCGTATTGAAGATGCCATTAAAAAGAAGTATAGTAGGTCTATGTTGTCTCAAAGATACGGAGCAGCTGCAGTTAATCAATTGCTAGGACCATCTAGATTAAAGTCTCCGCTATCGAATGAAGATATAAATTTAGGATTTACAAATCGTGTATCGATGATTTATCCAGCGAAAACTGGTAAAGGTAAAGCTACCGGAGCTTTTAAAGATCCAAAAGGCGATAGATATAGAATAAGTTTTAATAAATCTGGATTTAATGCAAAAACTGCAATTAGGCCAGAAGACGCTCAATTAGAAAATTCTTTAGGTAAAGAACTTATAAAATTTGTTAATAATTATATATCTCAATTATCAAATGGAAAATTTCAAAAAGTATCTAGCATTAAAGAATTAGCTAATGCTGGAGGATTTGGCTCAATTGTGGGTACTATATTTGAAACAGCTGTTACATATGCTACTCAAAGTTTTAAGCCAAGAGCGGGTGGACAATCAGCTCTTATAGATTTTCCTTCTCCTAATAAAAATTTACGAGAATTATTTAATAATGTTCCTGGTCAATATGAAGCCAAAGGAAATGATGGACAAGATTTAGTTAATGATGTTGCAAGAAAAATATATCAAACAGGATTTATAAATACAAAATTACAAAAAAGAAGTACTATTAGTAAAACAAAATCATCTGGTTTTGTTCCAAATTTTTCAGCACTACAAGATGCAATAGAAAGAGAAAAAGACGCTGGAGTTGCTCCGAGTAGAATTAGAATTGGAGCAGATGACTCCTTGATGTCTGGAAATAATCCTCTTGGGTTAGGAGTATATAATACAAAAGATGAGCCCGCAGGATTAAAACAAGGAATTAACAGATCTAAATCTAAAGGATTTATTCCAAATTTTGCTACAGACAGATTAAGTTTACCATATAATCAAAATTCTCAAGCTGTTGATCGTAATGCTAAAACTTTTGATCGTAGCACAATTTCTACTCAAAAATCAGTAGATAAAGCAGGACAATATCAAACAAGATTATTTGCTGCTTCTATAGCTCTTACTACTTTACAAGGAGTCATGAATCAATTTAGCAGTCAGACTTCTGAATCAACTAAAAATATGCAGCAATTAACATTAGCTTTATCTAATGTTTTGACAGGATTCGCTTTATCTAAAAGATATGGTGGACTTATAGGAGGAACAATGTTAGGAATGCAAGCCTCTCAAATGAAAGAAGACTACGCCAATAGACCTTATACTCAAGTTCTTTCTGGTTTAGATAAAGAAATGGATCAATTAAAAGATAAAACTACAAAATTAGATGGCGCAATGGCTTCTGTTACAGACCAAATTAATAATTATATTACAGAACTAGAAAAAGCAGTGCCAGATGAAAATGAAATTAAAAAATTTAGATCAAATATTCTTGATGCAATTTCTAGTTTGCCAACAGAAATTCAACAACAAGTTATGGCGCAAATGCCTACGGAAAAAATGTTTGACAAAGAAACCCCTCTTAATATAAGAAACACATTAGATAAAGCAAGATCAGATGTAACTCAACAAGGAGATTTAAAAGCTCTTGCAGCCGCTTTAATAAAAGGTCAACAAGAAACAGCCTCAAAACAAAGAGATTATGACGGTATGTTTTCATCTGCACTAAGATTTTTTGGCATGGGAGAAAAAGAAAGACCAAAAAATAAAACCTTTGAAGATCCAGAGGTAACAAAAGACACAGCAAATATTTTAATGGGTAATATAATGTCTGATCCTAGTAAAAAAACCGCAGAAGGATTAATAGCTTTATCAGAACAAATAGTAAAAACTGGAGAAGATGGTAACGCTTTAATAAAAGTTTTAGAAGAAGCTAGTCCACAAACCCAAGAAACAAAATTAGCTTTTGATGCTTTAAATAGTACTCTTGCAGAATCACCAGACAAAATTAAGAATTTCAAACAAGCTACTTTAGATTCTTTAACTCGTATGCTAGAAGCAGCCAAAAAAACTAAAGAGGATGCAATTGCGGCAGGTCAAGGAAGAACAGAAGATAAATATCAAGGAATAAGTAAAATTTTCAAAAAAGAAGATATGATAAGTCCAACTGGTAATAGTAAACAGAACTTGCGTTTGATGGATTCAAGCTACAATGTTGATTATTATAGAAAAAGAGGCGACACACAAATGCAAGGAAGAGCAGCTGGAGCGTTCATTAATGAATTAAATCAACTTGGATTATCAAAAGATGATATTAAAAGTTTTGCACCAGATTTAGTAAAAGATTTTGAAAAAGGTGCACAGATGGATATAGATAGGACTATAAATGAAGCGATAGATAGTTTAAAAAGATCTAGTCCAGATTTTGCTAATGATCCAGCAAAACAAGAAGAATTTAGAAAAAAAGCGCAAGGTTTGCTAACAGAAGATGGAAGAAAAAAAGGATCAGAACAGTTAAGCACAGAATACTTTGGAGAAGTAGAGCAAAGCCTAGCTAATTTAGGGACGGTTACAACTGCAGCAAGCGATGAATTGCCTAAATTAACAGCACAAGTAATAGCGTTAGAAGCTGCACTTAAATCTTTAACAGAACAAGTAGAAAATACGAAAAAAGGAGAAACCTCTTTTGATGCAAAAAAAGGCAAAAAAGAAGGTGTTACTTTACCAAATACAAAAAATAAAACTGAAGAAATTAAAAATGCAGCAACGTCAGCTACATCAACAGGTTTAGTTGCTGGAACTGCTAGTTCGGTAGGTACAGCAGTAGTAGGTAAAGTTGGTGCTGAAAGAGCTAAAAGAAAAGGAAGAAAGGGAAGGCCAAATCTAGCTAAAAATTTAAGAAGAATGAAAGGATCAGGAAGATATGGTAGAATAATTGGATTGGGGGTTGGCTTGGCATCGTTTGGTAAAGAAGTTTACGACCAATATTCTTCTGAAGACGAAGAAGAAATTCCTAATTATGCTAAACCAAAAATTAGATCTATAATGGCTTTGGAAGAAATGTTAAGCGGAAAAGACGCAAAGTTATATAGTGAACCATATTTACACGTAAGAAACTCTTCTCAACCCTCATATCAAGGAGCTATAGCGCAACACGGAGGATTAAGAAAAGCTCTCAAAGACTCAAAAATGCATCAAAGTCTTACTGGTGTTATACCAAATTTTGCAGTAACTCCTGGAAGTGAAGCTTTTGAATCGTTGCGTAGAATGGCAGAAGGAAATAGTCCAGAAGCAAAAGCTGCTAAGAAAAAATTACAAGATATTTTAAAAAAATTTAAAAAAGCTTCAAGCGGACCATTAGACGAGATTGGTAGAGCTCTTCCATCTTTTTCTTCTATGGATGATGTGATATCAAAGCCTCTTGAAGCATATTCTGGAGTACAAACAACAAAAGATTTAGCAAAAGCTGTTAAAGCTCCACCAATTTTAAGAAAAGCTGCTGTAGGAAGAGCTCTCGGAGGAAAATTACCAGTAGTTAGTGCTGGAATAAGCTCTATTGAGGCCGGAGCAGATGAAAAGTTTTGGACAGATGAATTAACTGGTACAGAAAAGTTACAAAGAGCAGGAATTGCTTCAGCAGGAGTAGGTCTTGATACGCTTTCTTTTTTAGATCCTACATCTTTACTTAATCTTGTAATTCCAGATGAAATTAAACAAACAAAAGGATTTCAAGATAGATTTGGAACAGGGTTTGAAGGCTTAATTAAAGAAGGAATGAATTCTATTGGTTTAACTAGACAAGATAAAACCGGAGTTCAGACTGTATTAGAAAGAGCAGACGAAGGAAAAATATCTGGATATCGTGGAGGTAAAAATGATTGGAGTGAATTAAATGTTGATAATATAGCTAAAGTAGCTACTCGTATAGGTGGTGGGCCTTTAGCTTCTTTAGGAAGTATGGGATATGATTATTTAAAAGATAAAAAAGATGAAATTTCAAAACCAAAAATAAATCCTAAAAATTATAAAGATTCTAGAAAACCAGGTAGATCAAAAATGCCTGGAGGAGGTACATTAATGATAGATCCTGGGGATGGATCTACTCAAACAACAGTAGGACCTGCTACGAACAGAATTAATAAAGACTTATCTAAGAAATTCGGACAATTTCCGATGGGTTCTTTTGATGATCCAATACCAGAAATTAGTGCAAAACAACCAAGTAAATTTGAAACTTTAAAAAATATTTTTAGAAGCGGACAAGAAGTCGGGCCAGAATTAAACAAAAATCCAGTATTCGAAGGATTAACAGAAGAACAAACTCATAATGCTCAAGCCAGAGCTTTAGAATCATTAATGACAGAAGAATCTACAAAACCTGGATATAATCCTTATAGAGATTATGATAGTGTGTCAAAATATAAAAGACAAATTGATGACATCGAAGGCGGACAACACGCTGTATATGGAAATTTTACTCCTGGTAAAGGATTTGAAAAGAAAAAAGGATTTCTTGGCATGTACGAAAAAACCAGAAGAAAACAAATGGCTAAAGGTTTTAATACAAAAGAAAATAGGATTAACCAACAAAGAGATACTGGATTTATAGATAGTGGATTTGAAAAAGGGTATGCAGAATGGAAAGGAGGAAAATTATCACCTGAAGCACAAGTTACAAGTAGAAATTATAACGCAGAGACCGGAATGATAATGAATCAAACTAATGATGGTATGGTTGGGCTAGAAAGTTCTGTAAGACAAGAAGAGAAAAAGATATTTATGGACCAAATGAGTAAAAAATATGATTCTAAAACAGCCAAACAAATGCTTGAATCTTTAATGAATCAAAAAGGAAAAGATAAATATGGAAGAACAGGATTTCAAAATTTACAAGCCCATAATAGATTAAATTCTCCAAATGTTGCTGCACCAAGCTTACAGGGGCCTAAATTCTTAAAAGATAATATTCCTATGTACGGTCAAAATCTTCAAGCCCCATTATTATTTGGTACAAAGCAAAATACAGATCAAACAGCTAGTTTAGAGAGTCAAGATTTTATTAATAATACTCAGTCTTTTGATAATACAAAAGGGTATAGTTTAAATTCAAATCGTCAAGTTCAAAGCAATATGCCATTTGCTCAATACAACAATCCTCAAGAATATATGCCTCCAAAAGATTTTTTCCAGCCTAAAACTATGTTAGAAAATCAAATGACTCAGGCTCAAGGTTTGACATCTATTCCTATGGGATCTTCTATGATGAATCAATCTAGCCCATTTCCAATGGGAGAAAGAAATATGATTTCTGATGCATTAGGAAAAAATTTAGGTTATGATAATTCATCTATGTTCGCTAATAACTCAATGCAACCAGCAAATTCTACTTTAAATCGTTTGAATCAATCTTCAGAAACTCCTGATAATTTAGAACAAAATCTTTCTAACTTTTCTAATACTCGCGATCCAAAAACTAATTTAGCTATATCTTCTACAAATCCTAAATTACAAATGCAACAAGAACCAAAAGAAAAGGATAAAGATGATTCTTCCAAGCAGACAGAAGATATTTCAAAATCTTTTGGCACATTAAAAGAGCAATTAAATGAATTTTCAGAGATTATTAAATCTACAGGAGAAACTTTAGAAAAAACATTTAAAGAAAAATCTGAAGGTAAAAACCAACAACAAGATCAGCAAAAAGATAAGAAAGTTGAAGAAGTAAAATTTAATGATATTAAAGCAAGTGTGACAGTAAATTCAACGCCCGATACTAAAACAGAAGCTTCTATAGCTGCTATAGAAAAAGTAATTAATGAATTAAGAAATCAACTTAATCAATTAAAAGGTAAGGTATCAAATCAAGTTAATCCTCCATCTGCGAATAGGAGTTAAAATTTATGGCTTTAAACATTAGTATAAGTAACGATGGCATAGCGCAAACAGTAACTGCGACAAAATCTCTAGTAAGATCTGAATCTAATATGCCTTTGCGTATACTTGAGCAGATCACTATAAATGGAAAGTTATTATCTTTAAATGGTCTTTCGAGTAGCTCTAAAATCCAAGGTCAAGTAGATTCATTTGATGCAAAAAAAACCGGTTTTGAATCTACTGTTAGTATAGGAAATCTTCAGTTTTCTCAAGTAAAAATTATTAATGTTTCTTTTTTAGGCAGTAATAGTAGAGATACTATAGAAAAAGATTTTTCTGTAACTTTCGAAAAGTACACGCAGGTTGATCAATCTCCTTTAACTCAATATGGATTGAATACCCAAGATTTATTAAATATAAAAGATTTGCAAACCTCTTCTAATATGGAGTCTAATTTAGAAGGAAAAGTTCTAAATCAAACATTTTCTATAACTTACGAAGGATATGCTAAAAACGCTGATGAAAACTCAGCAGCAAATATAGCTAAAAATTTTTTTAATGCAAGTAAATCTAAATTAAACGCAAATATTAGTCCAGATAGAATATCTTTATCAAGCACAAGCAATACTGCAGGAAAAACATTTTCTTTTACAGAAACTCAAATTGAATTTAGAACTCCTGCGGGAGGAAATAAAAAAGGAGTTTTTATATCTAAGAATTATAATATTCAAAACAATGGCGCAGTTATAGCTACTGGTTCAGTATCTATAAGAGCATCAAATACCACAGACGATAGATTTGATATGCAAGGGTTAAAAAGCTCAGCAGACGCAGAAATCTCAAGGCTAGAAGGTAGTATAACCTCAGATATGAAGCCATATCTTAATCTAGGTAATAGTAGATTAAGCAGTGGAATTAAAACTACTCTTTCTAAATTAGACCAACAAGTAAGTATAAATGAGACAGCTGGTACAGTTAATATTTCTATGACTTTTACAAACGCACTTGAATATTTTGGTCAAGAAAAACTTAGAAAAGAAAAATATATTATAGAAGAAGAGATCAAAGGAGAAGACGCTCGTAGACTAACTCATAGAGGTAGCTATCAAACTTTATATGAGCCTCCTGATAAAACTTTTCAAAAAAGTAATAAAAAAATTAAACCTGCGTGGGATAAATTTGAAGCGGACTATAATCAAATTTTATCTACAGCTAATAAAAGAGATCCATCTCAAAATTTTGCGCCAAAAGGCGCAACACATCCAACAGTTATTACGAGCGCAAGTGTAAATGTTAATCTAACAGAAGGCATCGTTGATTTTTCTATTGTAGCAGAATCAAGAAGAGCTTTTAAAATTATAGAACAATCACAGGATATATTTTCTTTCGAAGGAGGAAAAGTAGAAGGAACGCCTATACATTTAGCTAATTTTTTTATAGTTTTAGGTGGAACAACTCCTGGAGAAGAATTAATACAAGAGTCAAATCAATCAAAATGTGTGCCTCATATTATCCAGTTTCAAGGAATGACAAAAGAAACAAAAGGGCTCCAGAATATAGTTGATAAAATAAAAGGTCTTTACGACAAAGAGAAAAATGATTTTACAGAAAGTATTAATATAACAATGAATATAGCCAAAAAAACTTTTGGAGGTTCTATTACTACTTTTAAATGCGGAGATCATAGACAAAGAAGCGATACAACTTATAAAGCTAAAGCGCCGAAGGCAATACAAATCACATGAGTAATAGACCATCAGCTATATTAAATCAAATTGGTTCAGACTATAATTTATATTGGACAAGAAGAATAGAGCCCGTTTATTCAAATAATAATTTCTACAACAAAGATATATATGGTGTTTATGGAGAATTTTTGCCTGATGGACCAGAAGGACCTCGTGGTAATAATTCTAGTTTTAATTTACAACAATTATTAAACAGAGTAAAGCAAGTAAATTCTGGACCATGCGTTTTATCTGAATTTACAATCCAATCTACAAATGGGATGGGATACGTTCCTTTTAATTTTGAATGCGAATGTATCGAATTTCCTACGGATCTTGATGCTGGCAGTATCCCCAGACCTCCAGCTGGGGTTGTTGATATAAAAAATGATATAAATATTCAAGAAAATATAAATGATGGAACAATATCTATTACAAAAAACATACAAGTTAAAGGTATAAGTACTCAACAAAATCCAGACCCTGTATCAGTAGCGAAAACTTATGCTACAGCGTTGAGCGGAAATATATCTAACTGGAAATTACCTCAAATTAGTAGTAAAGGTGGAAAAAATGGAGGTTTTCAGAATCCAATTTTATTATCTGATAATCATATAGTCGATATATATAATGGTACATATTCTATACAACAAAGTTATGTGGCTAATTTATCCCAAACATATAGTCAAAAGCAAGCATTAATTAGAAATTTTATAGAACTTCAATCTGGGATAGATGGAATTGCAGTTTTAAATTTAAAAAGCACTGTTGTTGGAGGAAAAGACTCAGATTTTAATAAATTAAAATCAGAAATAGTATCTATACAATCGCCTTATAATGATATCAGAGAAGAATTATCTTCAAATGTTACATTTGATCAAGGATCAAATACTTTAGAAGTTAATAAAATATTTACAAATGATAAATCTATAGATGACGGATATAAAATTATTAATACAATATCTTATAATTATGATTTTATGTCAGAAAATTATTCCGCTACAACTAATTCTGAAGCTAGGCCTATAACGATGCAAAGAACAACTTTAGGAGCGAAAGGAAAATTACAAAAACAAAATCATAAAAGTATAGCGGATGATTTTAATGTTATAAAAGGCATTAAGTTCTTTATGTATAATAAAAAAGAAACAGAAGGAAAAGATGCTCCAGACGTAGCTTCTTACTCAGAAGATTTCGTTTCTTCGCCCTCAATTATTGTAGAAGGAGAGGAAATAAAATATAAAGATTTAAGCGTTGAAGTTCAATATCAAGCTGGATTTAAAAAAATAAGCGCTACTCCGCTTTTGAGTGGCGCAGGAAAATATTATTTAGAAGATTTAGATTATGCATCTAATTCACAAATATCAGTTAATGTAGAGGGAAAATTTTTAAAAACTGCTCCATCAGCACAAGAGCTTCACAAATATTTAGATAGTGGTTTTGCAATAACTCAATTACAAAAAACAATAATGTTAGATGAAAAAATGTATGTTGATGATTATGGACAAAGTTTTTCTTATACTTGTTCTAAAGGTGGAAATGATACTAAATTTAAAACATAATGAGAAAATCTACTAAATATTTTATTAATCAAGCTAGAGTACAAAACTCAAATTTAATACTATATTATTATTTTGATAAGAATAATTTTGATGAAAATGATTATATTTTTAATGATTCTGAATATATTTCTTATACAGGTAAATATGATGGAGACACAGATATTAATGAAGCTTTAGATTTAAAATCTGGGTCTTTGTATTTTGATGGAGACTCTAAATTGGACATAAATTTAAATAATTTTGTGACGAATGAATTCACTTTAGTTTTATGTTACGAAAAAGAAACTAGCGGAAATGGAGTATTATTTTCTAGTATTAAAACTGGCAGTTCTGGACAATATTATGGATTTAATATTGGAGTAAATGATTATAATAATCTATTAATTGAATATTATGATACATCTGGAGAATTAAGATATATTTCAACAAGAAATCGTTTAGACACAAAAGGATCTATAATTATTAAAGGCTTTAATCAAAACTTAGATATATTATATTACAATGCTGCTCAAGATAATTTAGCATTAGAAAATTTTTCAATACTCAAAGACCGTAACATAAGTACAACCGGAAGCTTTACTTTAGGATCTGGAAATTATTCTTATTTAAATAATTATAAAGGGTATATTAGTGATTTTGTTTTCATGAATAAGAACTTAGTTGAATCAGAAGCTAATAATCTTTTGGATTTATTTTTTTATGACTTAACTTCTGGTTATTCTTTTAATAGAACTTCTGAAACATATTCTTATCTAAGATTTCCTTCTAATATAAGCGCAATATTTGATAATTATATTGATCTGACAGGATCTTTTTTAAAATTTGGAGATGATTTTCTAGAAGCACCAAGTACGATTTCAGGAAGTATAACTGGTTCCAATTATAGTTTAGATCTTACAGGAGTTACTGGATATGTGATAGGATTCACAGAAAGTTGGACCGAATTAAATAAAATTCAAGACAATATTAAAAAAATAGAATTTTTTGATTATGTTGGTGATCAAACCAACCTAATTCTTTTGAATAATGGAAAAATTACTGGTTTTGGAGATAATGAATGGGGCAAACTTTTTGGTACTGTATGGTATGATTATGAACCAACCGCTCCTTGGAGCGGTAGTCCTGTGGGTAGACTAACTAATGTTATTGATTTAAAATGTAAAAATCGAGGATGCTTAGCTTTATTTAGTAACGGAACTGTAACTGGTTGGGGATATAATGAATATGGAAGAATTTTTGGTACGACTGGCTTCAATGATGCGAGTAATGTGTTTACTGGAAATTTTAATAATAGTCCATTAGCTAATTTAAGTTCTATTAAAAGTATAGAGTTAGGTAATAATCATGCTCTGTTTTTAACAAGCGGTAGCGGATTATTAAGTTGGGGATACAATAACGAGGGACAAGTAGCTGGAGTAAATGATAGAAATACTTTTCCTTTAAAATTAAGTATAAATAATATTTATCCTAATCTAAGTTTTTATTCTGGATTGTTTTTACATTATACTGGGATGATTGAAAATAGACCAAGTTACAAATTAATAGATGATCCAGTTGGTCATGGAATAGACTTGCATTATGATGCTGCAACTGGTTTTTGGAAATTTAATTATCTAAGCGGACAAAGATACGTTCTATTAAAAGATAAAAATTCTATGCCTTTTGAAAATAAACTTTTACCATCTACAGTTAATATAGATGGAAGTAACGAAACAGGATTAAATGGAATTTATATTTTAGACACAGATTCATTCAAAAAAACAGATATAACAGGATTTACTGCAGGTGGTCTATGGATTATGCCTAATAATCTTGGATTATCTACAGGAGTATATCTAGAAAAAAATTCTGATATAACTTTAAGAATAGATGGTGGGTGGGGTGGTTATCCTCTTGTTTGGGAGAGATCAATAGATGGATTTAGTTGGTCAAGTTTTAGTTTAATAAAAACTCATTATTATAGCGGAAATATGGATAATGTAAATAGTTCTACTACATTTTTAACCAATAATCTTTATCCTCAACAATCTCCATATCTTAACGTTGCCCTAACCTCAACTCCTAGTCATACTTCCTCTGTAAACCACAATAATCCTAATACAAATGCTAGAGGAATATATACAGGAAATTTAGGAAATTATAATTATATTAGAGTAAATTCTTTTGATGGTGGTGGAGGTAATTATGCAGTCAATTTAAAATCACAAATTTTTGATCCAATATACTATCATCAAAACTATAATACACCTTTAGCTTTAGATAATTTTAATCAACCTATTATAAATTATTTTAAAATTAAAAGAAATTCAAATAGTAACAATAGATGGAGTGTGTATAATGGGTCTAGCGTAATTGCTTATAATAATGAAAATAATTTGATAGATGAAATTCCACCAACTGGTTGGTCACCAATCACTCAGAATGGTTATTTAGGAACTTTAGAATTAACAAGAATTTATATTGATTTTAATTATGAATATAATTCTTCTCTAGAAGGAATATTTACGGGTATTTGGAATGAAACAAATACATCTAAAATTACGGGAGTTAAGAAAATTTCTGTAGGAGACGATTTTAATATAGCTCTTTTACAAGATAGTGGCATAAAAATATGGGGCGATAACAGCGATGGACAATTAAATGGAAATATTTTAAATACATCAGTAATTGATATTGCATCTGGACCAAAACACGGTATTGCTATTTTAGATATAAATAAAAGTTTAACTGGTTGGGGAGATGATACTAATGGTCAAGCTGGAGATTTAATTGGACTTACTGGCGCAAAAAGTATAGATGCCACTATAGGATCAACACAAGTTCTTTTTGAAAATGAAAATTTATTAGGATATGGTTTTAATGCTTTCTCTCCGAATTTACAAACAGGCAGAATTTATAATGCATCTGAAAATGGAGTATTTGTCAAATATGTTACAGGCACACAAGATTTAAATTTGGTTTCTGGAAATGCTTATTTTAATTTTAATATTGCTCCAGAAAGACCAATCTTTGTCACGGAAAATATAACTCAAGTAATTACTGGATATGAATTAAGACCTACATTTACTGGAGTCACTGGTTATAGTACTGGTTTTCTAAAAGATATACCTGATTATTATTATACTGGATTTCCTCTGTATACAATAACAGGTTATACTGGTGTATTATCTGGATTGGTAATTACTGGGACACAAACTGGAATTATAGGAACTATTCAAAAATTATCTTTAGTTCCATATCAAGTGTCTTTTTCCTCTGGAATATATGATGCACAAAAAACAGGAAACTATATTTATAGTTTTTATTACGCAAGTAATATTACAAACATTAGAGGTACAGAAAGCGTGTTTTTAGATTCTGGAGCGCTTTCATCTACTTCTAAAGAAATGTTTGATTCAAACAAAGCTTATAATGTAACAAAGATTTCTGCTATAAATTATTCAAAAACATATCAAAGAAGTAAAAAAATAAATTATCTAAATGAGATGGGCGTAGAAAATATTTTAATAAATACAAAATTAGAAAATTTTGATATTATTGAAATATATCAATTTAAAATTAATAATGAATTTGATATCAATATAAGAACTCCTGTAGAGCTTATAAGAACTAGTAATTCATTTAGAGTAAATAGTACTGGAACAAATTATTTAATTGAATCAAATGGTATTGGTCAAGCTTTGAATTTAGATTATACAGCAACTGGTACTTTAATATCTCATTTTGGTAATTATGATTTTTCAGATATTATTGAAGCGAATTTTATAAGATTAGATCAGAATATTATAGATTATACAGGCCAATCTACAGAATCGTTAATACCTAAAGATTTTGTATATTTGAATGGAATTAAATTAATAAGCGGATATCATTATAATTTTAATAATAATAATAATAATAATATAAGTTTTATTACTAATAATATACCTGTTACAGGTATAATCCAAACAGCTAAAAGTTTAATACCATATGTTTCTTATACTGGAAATCAGTATTATTATAATTCAGATAATAGATTTAGCAAAAATACTACTATGGTTTGGATTAATGGTATTAGAATGAATAAAGATAGCTATTATGAATTATCTGATAACGATATATATATGACCCCAGATTTTTACGACAAAAAGAGCGTAATTATATATAATAATACAGATAATTTTATTAATTTATAAACATATGTCAAACTCAGCACAAGCAGAAACAAAAAAAGTACCAAGCCTAAAAGTAGGAGAATCAGATCTATTATATAATGGTAAAATATATTATTTTGATTATAAATTTAATTTTGGAGATGCACCAAATATATTACAAGTCAATGTCATAGAAGAAAAAGGTAATTATTCTAACCCCAAGATAGATTTTACAGAAAAAAAGACCGTTCTTCTTGATAGTTTTGATTTAGGAAACATGATAGCATTTAAATACAAAAAGAGAGTATCTTCTCAAGGTAATATATTAGAAGTATACTTTATAGATGAAACGTATGTTTTAGATAAGATCTATATTGGATTAATTAGCAAGCATGGATGGTCTGATGCATTTGATAAAAACAATGATGAACATTCGAAAAAAACTTATGAAGAACTTATAGCACTAAGAAAATGGGGAGAAAAGCCAAAAGACTGGAGTAGTAGCAGCTCCTCTCCTTTTCAAAGGAAAAATCCAAACTTTTATTTAATTGGAAGGCTTTTTCATCCCTGCGATACAAATAAAGATAATTTAGTTGATTTTGATGAAGCTACAAATTTTGATTATTGCGATCCTTGTCCAGCTTGTCCAGAAGACAAGTATGAGACAAGATGCCAAGAATTAACTTATACTCAAATTTTTGAGGTAGGATATTCTTTAAAAGATTTAGAAGATATGTTCAAAGAAAAGCCCGTAAATGTAGATGGAATTAATATAACTATAGATTTTGAGATGATTAAAGACGTTAAAGTAGGAACCGGAGGCAAAAGTGCTAAAGAGCATTTTTATAGAGATTACTTTGGTACTTTAAGAGAGGTCTTGACTGCGTGGTGTAATGATTTTGGTTTGATTTGGTGGTATGATCCTCCAAATAAAAAAATTAAATTTTTAGACGTTTCTCAAAAAGAAATAGAACTTAAATCTGATGAGGTAATTAATAAATATAAAGATAAAAAATTAATTGGTTATGAAATGGAAAAAACTGCAGAAAATACAGTAAAGAATGCAGTCATATCTTGGTATCAAAGGGGAGGAGAAAAAGCAGAATATACATGTGAAAAAGCCACAACTGTAGTTTTATCGGCTTTATATGGAGCAGACTTTTTAGGTAATAGATATAGAAAAACAAAAAGAAAAACAGAGCTAAATGCAAATCATGATGTTTTGGGTGCAGTTCTAGGAGCGTATCACCCTATATTAAGAAATGCTTTTTGGCAAAGACAAGCTTATGATTTAAGGATAGCGGCTGATTATGCAGAAATGATTGTGGATTTAACTAGTAGTAGTAGTAGTAGTAGTAGTAGTATTGATGGAAGCTCTAGTTCTTCAGGAGAGGACGATGAGCCAGAAATAGATGAAAAAACTATATACGAAATGGGAAATGCAAAAATTTTAGCAGTCGTTGCAAAACCCGAAGTATTGGGGCAAAGCCCTTTTCATAACGCTATTAAAGGTAAATGGGAAGAACTTTCTACAAATCCTACTTTAAGTGATTATGAAATAAAAAAGATTCGTGAGAACAATGCATTTTTTATTGTTACTTATATGGATGAAGATGCTTTAGAAAAAAGATTAGAACTAGAATCTGAAGTATACGATTTTATTGGTAAATTTTTCGTCAGAGAGCATATGTTTAGGCTTTGCGGTATAACTGGTAACGACGAATTCGTAAGAAATAATACAAATATCGAATCTGCAGATGGAACTGCTCAAATATATTCGAAAAAAGATGGTATTGGTACAAATCCTCTAAGTCGATATAAATACTATAAAAGCGGATACCTTGGTTGCGTGATGGGCACAGGAAATATATCGACTGGAAATGTAGCGGCTCCTCAAAGTGGAGCGAAAACTCCTCCGTCTGAATCTCAAGGATTTAGAATGGAAGAGTATCAAGGAAATGTTGTATTACAAGACACTCATAATGAGTATAGAGATGCAGAAAGACAAGCAGGAACTTTGTTCTCGACAAAATACTCAGATAAATTTATTCCTAGATTAGAGCAAACAGCGATAGTCTTAGAAAGAGATCCTATGTGGGTTCCTGAAACTCAAATTTTTCAAGATGCATATGCAGAATACATTGTAGAAAATTATGGCGACTCTGAATGGAAAATGTATGGATCAGATGGCGTTCCTGTTACAGATTCAGAATGGATGGAAAAAGCTTTAAATAATCTATCTGATGGAAGATCAGGAAAAGTAAAAATATTTATTGTTTATAAAGAAAGGAAAAAGTTAGAAATAAAACCTTTTAAAGAAAGTGAATTCAAAACAACGAAAAAACATTCTAAAGATAAAATCGCAAGTGTTACAAGAAAAATGTTAAAAAGAATTGGTGGTAAACATACTCCTGAAACTCCAATTGGATTATTAAATAATGATTGTCATAAAATAGAAATTGATTCAACTTTAGAGATAGAAACTCCTCCACACACTTTCATTAAAGAAGGATTTGCGGGCCAACAACAACTGATTAAAAAAGATGTCATATCTCAAGGAGACACGAATAATTCTCCTTGTGACAAAGGCGCCAAAGAAGAAATAAAATTTAGAAAACCATCTTATAGAGTATATTTATCTCAATCTTTCGATCAAAGAGTTACGCTTCCAAGAATTCAAACTGGCGTTAATAGTGGCATGGATCCATCAAAAGATGTTATGAAATTAAATGTTTCATATAATGCATTTACAGATGATGATTTATTTGCTTACACTGGAAGCGGTGTAAATTATGGATGTATACCTAATGTCAATTATTTGACTGGTCTTCATGAAGCTTACACTTCAAGAGTTTATTCTAATGAAAAAGAAGATGAGAATTTAATAGTTGAATTAAAAGGTCTTCCAGAATTTGAAGGATTAGAAACCGAAATTAAAAGAGGCTTAAATGGATTTTCTATTCAATTAAACGAAGAAGGGTCTCAATCGACTTTACAATACAATACAGTTTTAATTAAAAATGTTTCATCTGAATTAACAAAATGGTGGAATACTAAAACCGCAGTTGTTGGAGCAAGAAAAGTCAATAGATAATCAATGAGCAATAGCGAAGTAAAAAAAACTGAATCAATTAAAATCGGCGGTTCTGATACACTATATGGTGGGAAAATATATTATGTAGATTTAAAAAACGATTATTCTTCTCCGGTTAAATTACAAGTAAATGTTGTTAGCAAACAAGAGAATGGAGTAGGTTTATCAGAACCAAAAATTAATCTTGCTTCTCCAGAAAAAATAAAAATAGGATCAATTGATATAGAGTTATATTTATATAAATATAAAATAAGAAGTTCTACTCAAGGAACTATTATGGAATTACATTATATTGACGGAAGTTTTGAATTAGATAAAATTTATATTGGACTCCAAGGAAAGCACGGTTGGACTAACTATTACGGTGCTTTATTTAAAGAGATGCATAAATATACGTTTAATGAAATAATTGAAAAAAATAAAAAAGAAGAAATACAGAAAGCGGCACAAGCTGAAGATAAATTTTTTAACGTAGATAATAAAAATTTTTGGATTTTAGGTAGATTAATGCATCCTTGTGATGAAAATAAAGATAATATAGTTACTTTTGATGAAGCTTATGGATATGATCCATGCGATCCATGTCCATCTTGTCCTGAAAATAAATACGAAAATAGATGTTTTGAAATTTTATATTCTTCTATATTGGAATTTCAGTATCCTTTTCAAGACTTCTTAGATGCTTTTAGTAAGGCTAAACCAAAAATTGGTAATAAAGATTTAACTATTAAAGCTCCACAAGAACCTTTCGCTAATATTTATAAAAAATACTACAAAAATTATGTAGGATCTCTGAGAGAAGTTTTAACGGCATGGTGTAATGATTTTGGTTTTAGTTGGTATTTTGATATAATGAGTTCTTCTATAGAATTTTTAGATCTTGCAAAAAAACCTTTAATAATTAATTCTGATCAAATTGTAAACGATTATAAAGAAAAAAACGTATTAATTAGCTATGAATCAGGAGCAGATTCTGCAGATACTTATGATTCAAAAGTGATATCTTGGTATCAAAGACCAGGAGAGAAAAAACAATATGAATGCTCTAAATCTCAATATCAAATGTTACGTCCATTTTATGGATTAGATTTTATTGGCAATAGAATAAGAGAAGTTTATAGAGGAGGACAAGTAGATGGTGAAAATGATGTAATGAGTGCTATATTAGGCGCTTATCATCCAATTTTAAGAGAAATTTATTGGCATAGAGCCATTTACAAAATTCATAATAAAGATGATGCTGCAGAATATATAACATCTTTTTCTTCTTCGTCAACAAGCCAAGCAGATCCAGATGCAGATTTAAGAGATCAATATTTATTGTCTGATCCTAAACTAATGCCAGAATTAGGAAATGTTAAAGTGTTAGGAATCGTTTCTAGCCCTCCCCATGATGGAGATGAAACTTTTTTCCAACAAAAAATAAAATCAGAATATGCTAATCTTTTAGAATTAATGAATGATTATGAAACTAAAAGATTCAAAGAAGCTACTGGATTTTTTATTGTAGCATATTGTGATGAATTATATTTACAAAAAAGACTAGAGATGGAAAATGAGCTATATGATTTTATAGGCAGATGGTATAGCGCAGAGCATATGTTTAGGCTTTGCGGTATAACTGGTAACGACGAATTCGTAAAAAATAATACGCAAATTGAAGCAGGAGAAGGTTCTGCTAGAGTATTTTCTAAAAAAGATGAGATAGGGACACATCCTTTCAGTAAATATAAATATTATAAATATGGATATCTATCTTGTATATTGGGTACTGGTAATAATATGGATGAAAAAAATGCTTTAATATTAGATTCCGTAAATAAAAAAAGATTTGAACAAACAGCTATTCTTTTAGATAGAGAGCCAAAATGGATTCCAGAACCACAAGTATTTCAAGAGACTCATCATGAAGAAATAGTTCAAAACTATGGAAATTTAGTTTGGAAACTTATGGGAGAACCTCTTTCAAACACAAGAACATATAGTCCAATTCCAACAGATTTGTGGATGGAATGGATTTTTAAAGAGGTTCCACATCTAAAAAAGACCGATTATCCATCAAACATTAAAGTATTTGCTGTATGGCCTGGCGTTTTTGAAAAAAATAATATACGTGAAGAGGCGAACATTCCTCATCCTACAGATAAGAAAAAAACCATTTTTGACGCAAGAAAAGATACAAAATTAAGAGGTGGAGGAAAATGGTCGAAACAAATATTGCCAATAGGATTAACAAATGATGCATGCACAAAAATTAGAATCGACTCATTAACTCCAATACATACACCACCGCATACTTTTGCGGGAGCAAGAGTGTCTAATCAAACTGTGATAGGAAATTCTCCTTGTAATACAGAAATGTTTAGGCCACAAGCCTATAGAGTAGCAGTTACTCAATCATTCTCTCAAAGAATAAATGTGCCTAAAATTGTGACAGGAAATAATAAAAATATGGTTACTGGTACAGTACTACCAACAATAGCAAAATTAAAAGTAATATATAACGATGTTTCAGATGATGATATAAAATTTTTTAAAGAAACTAGTGGAGTCAGTACTCATGGAGATGCCAGAGGCGCTTATGGATGCATTCCTGATTTAAAGAAAATAGAATCCATTCATGAAAATTACAATAAAAATTCTTTTCAAAATACTGGCGCTTCAGATTTTGTATTTGTAAATATTAAAGGCTTACCAGATTTTAAAAGTTTTACAGACGAAGTCAAAAAGGGTTTAAATAATTTTTCTATTCAAATTAATGAGAATGGTGTTGAATCTACAATTAGCTATAACTCTAAACCAGCTTTGAATATTTCTGATGATTTAATTAAAAAATATCAATTAAGCAGAAGTATATTATCAAGAAAAGCTCCCTTTTAATAAGTGTAATTTATATATAGGAAAAAGGAATGAAATTTTCTGGATATAATTTTCGAAATTTTATTAATCAAACTGGCAATTTTGATATCGAATGGGAATTGTCATTTAATAATATATCTGGATCTGGCGCGTTTGGAATTAGTGGAAATAAGAATTTTGAATATAAAATAATAAGTGGTGAAATATACGATCCTTATAATAGTATTTTAATTTCGTATACTCCAAATCAAACTATATCTTTAAAGCATTCTATAGTTAATGGTAAAGATACGTTTTATATTAATAATGATTTAAAACATTTTTTCAAACCTTCTAATTTTTTTAATAATCATAACTACAATTATTTTTATTTTCACACAGACGACCTAGTTATAGATTCAAAATTTTTTGTTAGAGGAGAGTCTACGAAGCTTACGGCTTCAATCTTAAATGATAGATTTGGAGATGATAATATTGTTTCGTATCAAAATAATATAACCGGGGTTCTTGTAAATGAGAATACTGGATTAGAAGTTAAAATATTTAATGGATTTGTAAATAATTATTTTAGACCATATTTTGTAACTGGTATAACAAATACTTTTAATAAGAGTGGATATTTTACAATATCGGTAGATACTGGTAGGCTTCCATTTTATAATGGAATAGAGAATATTCCTATAATATTTAATACTAATTTCGGTGATGTTTCTTTTTTAGCTCAGATTAGAAACGAATATATTCCAATACATTTTAATACAGTAAATATTAATCCTAACGAGGAAATACAAACTATCGCTAATAATACAACCAAGAATTTTTTTATTAAATATGGAAGTAGTACTGGTTCATTTTTAAGTATAGAATTAAATCATATTAGTGGTCAGACTGGTTTTTATACAGGTAATATTCCTGCGTCTGGATATATTGTAGATACTCTTTCTGGATATATAACTGGATCTGGATTCTTAACAAAAGAAATAGCAGATATAACTTTAACTGGATTTAATACTTATTCTGGAATATTAGAAACAAAAGAATTAGAAACTCTGCAAATATCAAAATTTTCATATGCTACAGGTTCTGGAATTTTAAATTATGAGATTACAGGATATGGTTATGGTACTGGAAGAGTATTTGAAAATATACCCGCAAGTGGATACGGAGAAATAGAGGTTTCTGGATTTGTTCCTTATAGTAAATCTATTTCTTTATTATTTACTGGAAAAGAAGTTAGAGCTACTGGAGAAACTGTAGACATAAGTGGTAATCCGTTTGAAATCGTAGGACGAATTAGACAAGCAGAAAACTACATATTAGCTACTTATTCTGGAGATATAGATAATGTCATTTTAGTTGGTGATCAATATTTTTCCAAAGTTTTTACTGGAGAGCATGCTGATGGTTATCAGGGTCAAGAGATATTAGGACCAAAATATATAGAGCTTGCTACAGGATACGGAAAAGGCTATTCAAAAACTGGAATTATTAATGCAGATTTTTATAGATTTTTTGAGCCAGGTTATTATCATATTTGGAAAGATGTTAAAAACTATCCTGGATATATATTTTTATCAGATAGCGCCAAACTTTTAACAGGTTTATCTGGGTTATTAACTTGCCAATTTACTGAAGAACCCATATCTTATTCTGGAAAATCTCAATTACAGGGGACAAATTATATTCGTACTTTTATGGATGATTGCGACCAAAGAAGTCCTTTCTTTTACACAAAAGCAACTGGAAATCCATCGAATGAAATAAAATTATACGTTCAAGTTAATAAAGATGACCAAGGAGTATCTATTTTTGAAGAAGATTCTAGTGTAAAAAAGTTTTTAGTTATTCAAGTCTCTGGATACGAAAGTGGTTTATCAAATCTAGAAAATATTAATTATTTGACTGGTTCTCCGGACGGACAAAGAATTAGAACTAGAATTTCTCATATTGGAAATACTACAAGTGGAAGTGGATATTTTCAAGATTTATTTTCAAAATTAGATTGTGGGGAACTAGATGGAATTTGGGAGCATAATTTTGGTTCATCTCAAATCAAAACCCAAGAATTTATATCTAATAACTATATATCGAATATTAATTCTAAAATATTAGTTTCTGAAGATCGTAAAATGCAAAGCAATAATTATTTTACTTTTAATATTATTTCTAATAGAGTAAATAACCTTTGTGATAATATATTTTATCCGCCACTACCATGAAGTGTAAAATATATAAAGGAAAAAGGAATTAAAAAATGATATGGGATGAAAGCATAAACAGTTCTCTTTCTAATATTGAGGGTTCACCAACTGTTGTAACTTTAAATAACGGTAACGGCCTAGTTATTGCTTCTGTAGGTGGTGGAAATAGTGATTACTTTACGTTTACTGTAGGAAATAATCAAATATTAAATAAAATTCTTCTTAGAAGTTACAGTTCTTCTGACAATGTTGCTTGGTTGGGCATACAAGCTGGCTCTACATGGACTGCAGGAAATATTCAAGCTTTAATGTTAGCAGACCAACATTTTGGACCGGGAAATGTAAATCAAGAAATTTTAGGAGGAGCAGCACCTTATAATCCTGGCAATTATACAGTGAGAGTACAGCAGCTAGGTTCCAACACTAATTATACATTAGAATTTCAGGTTAGTAGTATAGGTTGTTATACAGGAATAGCTGCTGGATACCAGCATTCTCTTGCGTTATTAAAAGATGGGTCTGTAACTGGTTGGGGATTGAATAATCATGGTCAAACAAATATTCCAGTTGAGATAGGGACCAATGCAACAGGAATAGCTGCTGGAGATTATTATTCTCTTGCTTTATTAAAAGATGGGTCTGTAACTGGTTGGGGAAGGAATAATTATGGTCAAACAAATATTCCAGTTGGAATAGGGACCAATGCAACAGGAATAGCTGCTGGACACCAGCATTCTCTTGCGTTATTAAAAGATGGGTCTGTAACTGGTTGGGGATTGAATGATTATGGTCAAACAAATATTCCAGTTGAGATAGGGACCAATGCAACAGGAATAGCTGTTGGACACCAGCATTCTCTTGCGTTATTAAAAGATGGGTCTGTAACTGGTTGGGGATATAATGATTATGGTCAAACAAATATTCCAGTTGGAATAGGGACCAATGCAACAGGAATAGCTGCTGGACACCAGCATTCTCTTGCGTTATTAAAAGATGGGTCTGTAACTGGTTGGGGAAGGAATAATTATGGTCAAACAAATATTCCAGTTGGAATAGGGACCAATGCAACAGGAACATCTGTTGGATACCATCATTCT
>Ga0194133_10001606_pt1 | contig 38380 bp, 37 predicted proteins | sample TA2KigOf40mmetaG_FD_155448 | JGI IMG/M metagenome (GOLD analysis project Ga0194133, IMG submission 155448) | Freshwater microbial communities from Lake Tanganyika, Tanzania - TA2015055 Kigoma Offshore 40m | ecosystem: Environmental > Aquatic > Freshwater > Lake | place: Tanzania: Lake...
CAGCCGTGCGCCTGCAATCATGACCCGGCCTACAAATGTCCCATCCAGTCCCACCCCAGATCACGCGTAGGCGTGGGTAGAGACGTGGGTTCAAATGTGCGGCTCGTCTATTTTTCTAATTAAATCAGATGTATAAAGTGAATGTATGGCGGATGAGGTGGGATTCGAACCCACGATACGCTTTTGACGTATACGCACTTTCCAGGCGCGCGCCTTCGACCGCTCGGCCACCCATCCAGATTTATAAGGCTTATTCGCCCCGTTTGAGCCCGCTGTCCAGTCTCCCTAGATCGCCCCCAAGTAAACGGGAATTGAAATCGTCAGTTTTTGGCAAACCCGGGGCGGTTTAACTTCAACAAGGCACTCCCTCCCATGCCCAAAAGGGAAGGGGGCCGATCATTGGCTCAAATGGCTTGCGGTCTTGCGGATCCTTGCCCAGGTGGTGTGGCCAAGCATCCATTCCGCTGGCAAAATGACGGTCTTGGATGAAGCCTCAAGCTAGCGCTCAGTGTTTGGCTTTTTGTGGTAATGTCGAGCAATCATGGAAACAAACGGCTCAACGCTCTCCGCCGTCTATGCTTTAGGGAAGATCAGCCATGTTGCGCAGTATTCTTCTGGCCCTGGATGACACGGAAGGTGCCATCGCCGCACGCGATTACGCCCTGGCACTGGCGCGCCATACTGGCGCGGTGCTGACGGCGGCAGTTCTCATGGATCGCCCAGGCCTGATGGCCTCTCATGAGGCCGTGCCCCCTGGCGCCGCCGCCTTCAAGGAACGGCGCGATGCTGCCCTGCTGCGCCAGGCGGAGGCTGCTGCGGCTGAAGCCCTGGCCGGGCTGCGCCAGGCTGCCGATGGCTTACCCTTCCAAGTGGTCACCCTGGAAGCCTCCCCAGCCCAGGCATTGCTCGCCGCGGCGGGCGGGCATGACATGCTGGTCGTCGGCCGTGATTGCACCCTGGGGCGTGAGGAAGCCGATGACGGTCTCTCCCCCACTATCGAAGCCTTGCTGCATGACCGCACGCGCCCCTTGCTTGTCGTGCCGCCCGGCGCGCATTTTGACCCTGCCGCCGCTGCGCTGGTCGCTTATGATGGCTCAGCCGGCGCGATGCGCGCCGTGCAGCTTTTTGCCCTACTTGGTCTTGGGGGCTGTGGCGCCACGGTTTTGAGTGTCGCGGATGATGAGGCTGAAGCCGCCAGCTTGGCCGGCACGGCTGCCGGCTATTTGCAGCGCCATGCTGTGGCGGCGAAGGCGCTGCCCGTGGTCGGCACCCACCCTGTGGAAGCACTTTTGGCGGAAGCCGCAGCCATGCCGGCAGGGATGCTGGTGATGGGTGCCCATGAACACACCGGGCTGCGCGCGTTATTCACCGGTTCCGCCACCAAGCATCTGCTGCGCCGCGCGCCCTGCGCGATTTTCGCGGCGCATTGAAGGCCCCTTATCAGGCGCGCGGTAATTCCTCCAGCAGCGCGCAAATCTGCTGGCGGACCAGCCATGCGGAAAACCGCGCATCCGCAGTCAGCATGGCAAAGGGAATAACGCCAAGCAGGCTGATCAGCACTGGCGCTACTATCAGCAACGCGGTGGAAGACACCGCCGCGAAAACAAAGGTCAGCGCCAAGCCTGCCAAACTAGGCGCCCAGAATTGCTTGAACGCATCCGCAAACCCAATGCCGCGTTCGCTGCGATTTTGTGGCGCCCACCCCATGCGCACGCCAAATGGCATCGCGAGCAGAAACAGACATTGGCTCATCAATCGCGCCGGTTCCATGAAGGTGGTGAACATCACCTCGGCCAGCGCGCCGCGCAGGAACAAGGCGCGCCCACCATAACGCGCGGCAAGATCGGGCTTCAGCAAAACCTCGGCGTAGCCTGCAAGCTTCGCGGCATAGTGGCAGCACCAGCCCGCCAAAAGCAGCGCGAGCAAGGCAACAATCGGCGTAGTGTCGCCCCCGCCGCCAAGGCCATTCCAGGCTGCCAGCAATAGGATGGCGACGTAAAAAGGCGCGCTCAAAAATAGCAGAATCGCCTGGATCAATTGCCAGCGCGCCATGGGTGTCAGGCCAGGCAGCCGCAGCAGCGCCACATATTGCATATTGCCCGCGGCCCAGCGCAGATCGCGCGTGATGAAATCACTATAGCTGGGCGGATTGCCTTCACTGCTGCCGGTATCATCGGGCAGCACGCGCACCTTCCATCCCGCGGCATGCAGGCGCGTGGCCTCCACCTGATCATGCGAAAGGATATGCGACCCATCGGGCAGGGTTTCCAACCGCGCATGGGCGCGAAAAGGCGCGATGCGGATCAGTGCGTTGTGGCCCCAATAAGGCCCCTCATCGCCCTGCCACCAGGCTTGTCCGGTGGCCCAGGCGCGCATGCCGTGGCGCATGCCGAATTGAAACAGGCGCGGAAAGCCAGCCTTGGTCGGCCTGCCATGAATAAGTTGCTGCAAGATCGCGAGCTTCGGGTCCGCTTCCATGCAGGCGACCAGACGCAGCACCGCATCCGCCGTCATTTCAGAATCCGCATCCAGACACAGCATGAAATCATGCCCAGCCGCGTGTTGATCCAGAAACTCCATCACATTGCCGGATTTGAAGCCGGTGTTTTGCGCGCGGCGCCGGTAATGGGTTGCGATCGGTTGCGTGGCGGCAAAGGCGTGGCAGGCAGCTTCCTCGGCCACCGCGTCAGCGCCTTCGGGCGTGTCTGACAGGAACCAAAGCGAAAACCGCTCCGCCGCACTCGCCGCCGCAAGGCCAGAAAGCAAGCGCGTAAGTGGCGGCAGCACAAGCGCCATGTCTTCACGCCGGATGCAAATGGCAATGGCGGTACGGGCTTGCGGCAAACCATGGCGCGTGGCGGAAAGCGCTGGTAGGACAGCGGTGATGGGGTCGCGCGCAAACAGCAATATGCCAAGCCCGATCAGCGCATTGCCCGCTGATAGCGCGGCCCAGGGCAGCGTGCCCGCAATGCAGATCAGGATCAGGATTTCCGCGACTGTCCACCCACCAGGCGCAAGCGTTGCCCAGGCAAGCCAGAACAACCCAGCCATGATGACCAAGGCAAGGGCGAGAAAGGCGAAACGTCGCGGCAGGATGGACGCTTTGATCACAGCGCCCGCTTATGCCGTGACCAAAGCGGCTTGGCGATACTCCGCGGGCGTCAGTCTATCTGCGCCCCGGAAGCGCGCACCACCGGCGCCCAGATTTCTACCTCGCGGCGCATGAAGGCGTCGTATTCTGCCGGGCCAAGCGGCCAAGGTTCCGCGCCGTAATCGCGCACCCGCTGCGCGATGGCGGGATCGTTGAGTGCAGCCACAACTTCCGCCCCCAGCCTTGCGCGAATGGCCGCCGGTACTGCGGCGGGGGCGACAATTCCATACCAGGAAGCGACATCGAAATTCGGTACCCCCTGTTCCTGAAGGCTTGGCACTTCCGGCATGGTGCTGGAACGCTTTGCGGTCGAAACCCCAAGCGCCTTTAGCAAGCCACCCAAAACCTGCTGGCGCGATGCGGGCGCGTTATCAATGGCGAACAGGGTTTCGCCATTCATCACCGCCGCCATGGAAGGTGCGGTGCCACGATAGGGCACATGCGTCACCTCAATTCCCATGCGCATGCCAAACAACAGCCCCGAAAGATGCGAAGACGTGCCCGACCCGGCCGAGGAAAAATTCGCGCGCGCCGGATTCGCCTTGCAGAAAGCGACCAATTCCGCGACCGATTTGATTGGGCTGTCACCCTTGATGATCAGCACATTCGGCATGGCCGCAATGCGCGCCACCCCCGGCAAATCCTTGAGCGGATCAAAGGAAAGCCGCCGATACAGCGTCGGTCCAATCCCGTGGGACGCGATGTGATTGACGTAATAGGTGTAGCCATCCGGCGCTGACCGTGCCGTGATCTCTGCCCCCACCATGCCGCCTGCCCCGGGGCGTGGGTCTATCACTATGGGCTGGCCGAGCCTTTCGCGGAGCCGGTTTTCCATCATGCGGAGGAAGATATCAGAAACCCCGCCGGCGGCGCCGCCAATTACAAAGCGTAACGGCTTATCCGGCCAGCTGCCCTGCGCCTTCACCGACGGCGCGGCCAAAAGCGTCGCACTTGCCGCGAAGATGCTTCTGCGCCTGATCATGACCTATCCCCCCATATTTGGCTTCATTGATGGGAAGCCTAACATGGAATCCCCTGCTGGGAAGCGGGATCAGGCAATCGCCAACAGGACCGTGAAGCGCGCACCGGTCACGGCGCCACTCGCGTCCCGGATATTCTCCGCCGATATGCGCCCGCGCAGCCCTTCAACAATCTGTCGGCTAATGGAAAGCCCCAGGCCTGAATGCTGGCCGAAACGTTCTCCGCTTGGGCGTTCGGAATAGAAACGTTCGAAAATACCCTCAAGCTTCTGTTCGGGAATGCCGGGGCCTTCATCTTCCACCACCACTTCCATCATGGGGCCGGCGGGGCGCGCGGTGACTTTCACCGTGCCATGAGGCGGGCTAAAGGAAAGCGCATTGCCGAGCAGGTTACGAAATACCTGCACAATGCGCCCTTCAACGCCGCGCACCACCAGGGGGCCTTCAGGTGCTTCCAGCACTACCACCGCGTCATCCTCATCGCGCGTTGCAGCGTGCAGTTCGGCAAGTGCCGTCAGGATGGGCGCTATATCCACCGGCGTTGAGACGGTGCGCGACAATTCCGCATCCACCCGTGATGAATCGCTGATATCGCCAATCAGCCGGTCCATGCGCACCGCATCATCGGCGATGATCGCCAGCAACCGGGCGCGGCTTGCCGGGTCTTCCACACGGCGCAGCGTTTCAATGGCGCTCCGTACACTTGTCAGCGGGTTGCGTAATTCATGTGCCACATCGGCAGCGAAGCGTTCATTGGCGTCAATGCGCGCCCAAAGTGCGCGGGCTGAGTTCTGCAAATCCCGCGCCAGCACGCCGATTTCATCATTGCGCCTCAGCAGTGCGTCGGGCACGGATTGCGCGCGCCCTTCGCCTTCGCGGATGCGCTGTGTGGCGCGCGCCAAATCAAGCATGGGTGTGGCGATGGTGCGGGACAGATAAAGCGATAGCGCCACGGTCAGGATCAGTGCGGTTGCGAAAAGCAGCAGCACCGAAGCGCGGATTTCAAACAGCCGCCGATCTACTTCACGCGCTTCACGCGTCAGCAGCACAATGCCGACACTTTGCGTGCCGCGCCGCGCCGGTTCCGCGACACTCACCAGCAAGCGGCCATCGGCGCTGCGGCGGATATAGGGGGTGACGCCGCCTTCCAGCGCCATGCGCAATTCCTCCCGCCGATCGGGGCCAAGATCGGGCAGCCAATCGAAATCCGGCGCATCGGGCGCGCTATCCACCACCATCCCAGGCCCGCCACGCCCGCGCAGCAAGGCGGGGACAATGCCGACCAGTTTTTCGTAAATGCCGGCCACGGTGGAAGTCAGCGCGCCGCGCGGTTCGGGCGGTGGCAGGGGTTCTGCAATCACCGCACCGCCGGCACCATTGCGGATCCGGCTATCGGCCACCAGCAACCCGGCTGTGTCCAAAAGCCGCGCCTGGGTATTGGGCGATGGGTCCACCAGGCGCCGCAACAATGGCCGCGCCGCTTCCAATTGCAGCACATAGCGTTCGCCTTCCGGCCGCACCGCGGCTTCGGCAATGGCGCCGGCATAGATGCGCGCCTGGGTGCGCATGGCCTCAACCTCCGCGCCCAGAAGCGCGTTCTGGTATTGGTCAAGATACAGCAGGGAAGCCGCCAGCAGCGCGGGCGGCAGCGCATTCAGCAGCAGAATGCGCCTGAGCAGCGGCGAAAAGCCGCGCTTTGCCTGTTCCGGCGAGGCTTCGGTTTCGGAAAGACGATCAAGTGACGGGGAGATATCGGGCACGACGCTCCCTTAAAGCATTCTTGGGCCAAGTGGCATCACATGGCCCAACAACGCTCTAGCCCCGGCGAATGGGCGGAACGCTGCCCCCGCCTTGAGGCGGCGGCGGTGCGCCCCAACCACCGGAAGGCGGCGGGGGAGGGTTTTGCGGCTGCCATCCACCCGGCGCTTGCGGCGGATAGGGCGGCTGATAGCCCCCGCCATAACCCCCGGGCGGAAGCTCTGGCGCCAAAGGGTCCGGACCGAAGCGGTTGGGGCCAGGCGTGCCGCGTAGGAAACCAACAACAATAAAGGCCCAGATGGCGCCGATGACGGGAATGAAATTCACCAGAACCCACCAGCCAGATTTATCTCGGTCATGCCAACGTTTGGCCTGCCCAGCGAGGCCCACCCATAGCCCCACCAAAGCGGCAATGATGGAAAACGGTCCCATGCCAACCTCCCCCATGCCGGATTTATCGGGCAGGGCTTTCTGAGGAACGGAGAACTGCCCATCCAGAGCGCTGGCGGCGATATTGATGCCAATAGGGATCAGAAAATAAAAAATCCACCAGGTCTTGCGGCTGATACGGCCATTGAAGCTGAACCATTGCGCCAGGGTCATCGGCCTTCCTCCAAAGGTTTGCGCAATAAGCCTATCGCGGATCCTGCCCCAAGGGAATCACCGCTCACCCCCCAACAACAACCCCGGCAGCGCAGCCATATCCGCGAATGGCTCCGCGCCATGTGCCGCCAGCACCGCAGCCGGGCTTTCATGGCAAAAACCCATCACACGGCAGCCCGCCGCACGCCCCGCGCGCACACCGGGCACGCTATCTTCAATCACCACGCAATCCTCGGGCGCCGCGCCACAGGCCGCCGCCGCCGCCAGATAAATATCCGGCCAGGGTTTGGGGCGCGGCACATCCTCATAGGAAAACACCCGCCCGGCGAAAATCTGCGCCAATCCCAGGCTCCGCATCTTCGCTGCCAATTCAAAGCGCGCGGAGTTGGACGCCACGGCCACCGGCACACCCGCCGCAGCCAAGGCGCGCACCGCTTCCACGGCACCTGGAATGGCGAGCGTTTCTTCCGCCATGCGCCGCGCGATCAGGGTCGAGATTTCCTGCCCCCAATCAGGCGGCAGCAGCCCAACGCGCGCTTCAATTCGCGGCAGCATATCGGGCAGCGCCATGCCCAGAAACGTCTCTCGCGCCTCGGCCGCTGTCATGGGCCAGCCGCGCAGAGTCATTTCCTCCGCCACAATGCTATTCACCACCAATTCAGTGTCGGCGAGCACACCATCGCAATCAAATAGAATGGCGGCGGGGCGCGTCATGCCTCGGCTTTGGCGCGCGCCAGATTATCCACGCGCAGCTTTTCATGCGGGCAATCGCGATGCTGCTTTGGGCATTGCCGCCCGCCGCCGAAGGAACACAGGCTGCGCCCGGATTGAAAGGCGCCCCGCACCAGCTGCGCGAGGGACGCGATGAAGGCCGGATCACTATTCTGCGCCGGCACGCGGAAATAGCCGGGAATGCCGAGATGCTCAGCTTCTTCCCGATATTCCACGTCCAATTCCACCAGGGTTTCGGAATGTTCTGAGACAAAGGCGATTGGGCAGATCAGGATCGCGACCTTTTCTTCCGCCGCGCGTTCAATCTCGCCTTCCGTGGAAGGCCCGATCCAGACCTGCGGTGTGACGCGCGATTGATAGCAGACAATGTGATCAAGCTCCGGCATCGCCAATTCAGCGACCACGGCGGCCACGGTCTGTTCCACCTGCCATTGATAGGGATCACCCGCTTTCACAATCGATTCCGGCAGGCCATGGGCGGAAAACAACACGCGCAGCGGCACTTCCGGCGGCAATTCAGCCCGCGCCTTGGCATAGGCTTCCCGCACCAGCCGCGCGGTAGCTGCTGCAAAACCCTGATCCGAATGCCAGCAACACAGCGCCGTGGTTGGCACATCAAGCCCGATCTTGCGCGTGGCATCCTGCCAGGCAATCAGGCTTGAACCCGTGGTTGTCGTGGAGAATTGCGGATAGAGTGGCACCAGCAATACGCGATCCGGCGCCCAATCCTTCACGGCGCGGGCGCATTCGTCGCTCATTGGGTGCCAATAGCGCATGGCGACGAAGCAGCGTGCCTCGGTCCCGGCTTCATCGGCCAAAGCCGCTTCCAGGCTGCTTGCCTGTTCTTCTGTCAGTTCCCTGAGCGGCGAACGCCCGCCCAGCACAGCGTAGTTTTCCTGCGCCGGCTTGGTGCGGCGCCAGGCGATCAGCCGGCCAAGCCAGGGACGAATGAAGCCCGGCACGCGCAAAATGGCCGGGTCCGTGAACAGGTTCACCAGGAATGGCCGCACGCTTTCGGGCGCATCGGGGCCACCGAGGTTGAAAAGCACGATGGCCAAGCGTTCCCGGCGCGGTGAGACAGGCATCATCTGGTTCATAAGCCCCGAGATGACATGCCGGGGCTGGGGGTCAAGGGTTCAACCCGGCGAGAAGCGTGATTTTTCACCCGCTAACGCCTGTTTCAGGCATTTCCTTGAACAGGGGCGGCGGCAGCCTGCTGCTGCGCGCGGCGATTCTGCCAAAGAGCGACGAAATCAATCGGCGCCAGCATCACGGGCGGGAAGCCGCCATCACGCGTCACCTCGGCCAGGATATTGCGCGCGAAGGGGAACAAAAGGCGCGGGCATTCCACCAGCAGCACGGGTTCCATCATCTCGGGCGCGATGCCGTTCAGGGTGAAAATACCGCAATAGACCAGCTCGGCGATGAAGGCCGGGGTATCCCCGGCAAGCTTGGCCTCACAGCGGATTTGCAGCGTAACCTCAAAATTCTCCTGGCCTTCCTGCAGGCGGCGGGCCTGGACATCCAGCGCAATATCAACCTTTGGCGCCTCACGCAGGTTGATGAAAATTTGCGGCGCGCCCGGCACTTCGAAGGACAGGTCCTTGGTGTATTGCAGATTAAGCGTTATGGGGCTGGGTGCCATTTGGCCGGGCCCATTGGCGGGTGTCGCGGTTGATTGTTCGGACATACGAAAACCTTTCGATACGGGGACGGCTAGGCCGCTTATTTGCGCCGGGCGGTAGCACGCGGGGGGCAGGGGGGCAAACCAAGTCCTTCTCTTTGCTCAGGCAGGTGGATCATGCGCGGCAGCGGCTACTTCACAATCGCCACACGCAGCGCATTCGTTGTCCCCGGCGTGCCAAAAGGTACACCCGCCGTCACCACCACCTCATCCCCGCTTTTGGCGAAGCCTTCATGCTGGGCGGCGCGGGTCGCACGTGCTACCATTTCTGTCATGGAGTGAATTTCGCTGACCTCCAGCGAATGCACGCCCCAGATGAGCGCCATGCGCCGCGCGACGGCGCTGCTGGTGGTCAACCCCAGGATCGGGCAATGCGGCCGCTCCCGCGCCACCCGCAGCGTGGTGGACCCGGTGGAGCTAAAGGTCGCAATCACCTCGGCCTCAATCGTCTCGGCCACCTGGCGCGCGGCGGTGGCGATGGCGCCGGCGCTGGAATGCTCAGGCGGCGGGCGCGCGGCATCGGTCAGGCGGCGCCAATCGGGGTCCTGTTCCACCCGCGCCACAATGCGGTCCATCATATTCACCGCCTCATAGGGGTATTGCCCGGCGGCGGTCTCGGCTGAGAGCATCACCGCATCCGCGCCATCAAAAACGGCTGTGCCGACATCGGAAACCTCGGCGCGCGTCGGGCTTGGCGCGGTGATCATGCTTTCCAGCATTTGTGTTGCCACCACAACAGGTTTGCCGAGTGCGCGGGCCGTGCGCACGATGCGCTTTTGCGCGAGCGGCACTTCTTCTGGCGGCAATTCCACGCCCAAATCACCGCGCGCGACCATGACGCAATCGGTCAACGCCATGATGGCGTCGAGGTTTTCAAGCGCCTGGGGTTTTTCCAGCTTCACCATGATCCAGGCGCGCCCGGCGGCAATTTCCTTGGCTTCCGCCACATCTTCCGGGCGCTGCACGAAGGACAGCCCGATATACTCAACGCCCTGATCCAGCACGAAGGCCAGGTCCGCGCGGTCTTTCTCGGTCAATGCCGGGATGGGCAGCGCCACATCTGGCACATTCACGCCCTTGCGGTCTGAAAGTGGGCCGCCCACCACCACCTGGGTTTCCAGATGATCCGGGCGCTTGTGGGTGACACGCAGGCGCAGCTTGCCATCATCCAGCAATAGCGTGGTGCCGATCTGCGCCGCGGCGATGATTTCCGGATGCGGCAGATTGACGCGGCGGGCATCGCCGGGGGTGGGGTTCAGATCAAGCTTGAAGCTCTGCCCGGATTGCAATTGCACCCGCCCGGCCTGGAAGCGCCCAACGCGCAGCTTCGGTCCCTGCACATCGGCCAGGATGCCGATGGGGCGGCCCACCTTGGCCTCCACAGCGCGGATGGTGGCGATGCGCGCGGCGTGATCCTCATGGCTGCCATGGGAGAAGTTAAGCCGAAAGACATCGGCGCCAGCGCGGTGGAGCTTTTCGATCATCTCCGCACTGCTGCTGGCGGGGCCGAGGGTTGCGATGATTTTGGTGCGGCGCCGGCGGCGCAGAACGGGGCGGGCCACCATGCGGGGCAATCCTTGTGTCTGAGATGCAGTTGGGGTCGGTGTCAGATCAGGCCGCAGGATTTCCGGCGCTAAGTTGAGCGCCTTGGCGATTTCCGCGACTCGGTCTTCCGGGATTCGTTTCCATTGCGAAACGGCTGCGGTGGAGATGCCAAGCGCGGCGGCGATCTGCTTGACGGTGCCGCGCCGGGCAAGAAGGGCTTCAAGGGCTGGATCTCGCATGAATGTATCTTAGCAAAATTAAGCTTAAATACCACCAAAAATCCGCGCGACTTAATTTTTAAAAGTTAAGCCACCAGAAGCGCGCGAAAATCATTCACATTGGTCAGCGTCGGCCCGGTCACCACCAGATCGCCCAGCGTCTGGAACAGGCGATAGCTGTCATGCCCGGCCAAAACCGCGCGGGGGTCAAGGCCAGCCGCGCGGGCGCGGGCCAGCGTATCTGGGGTGGCAATGGCGCCGGCATTATCCTCCGACCCGTCAACGCCATCCGTGTCGCCCATCAAAGCCCAGATGCCAGGCACCCCGGCCAAGCCAAGCGCGCAGCCGAGCAAGCATTCCACGTTCCGCCCGCCGCGCCCGGGCTTGGGGTTGCGGATGGTGACCGTGGTCTCCCCGCCCGAAAGCAGAATCGTCGGGCCGGGCAAGGGGTGGCCATGGGTGGCGGCGGAACGGGCAATGCCGGCGAGTGCGGTGCCCAATTCCCGTGCCTCGCCTTCAAGCGCATCGCCCAGAATCAAAGGCGTCAGGCCAAGACCGCGCGCGGCAGCGGCGGCGGCTTCCAAGGCCATGGCGGGGGTGGCGATGAAGCGGAAATCGGGCGTGCCCAGGCGCGGGTCGCCGGATTTCGGGCTCTCCTCCACGCCTGCCGCCAGATGCGCCATGACTGCTTCCTGCAATGCCATCCCGTAATGCGCCACCAGGGCGCGCGCATCGGCAAAGCTGGAAGGGTCCGGCACGGTGGGGCCAGAGGCGATCACACTCGGGTCATCCCCCGGCACATCGGAAATCGCGAGCGTCACCACGCGCGCGGGATGCGCGGCGGCGGCCAGCCGCCCACCGGAAAAGGCGGAAAGATGCCGGCGGATGCAGTTCATTTCATGGATGGTGGCGCCGGAAGCGAGCAGCGCCTTATTCACCGCAATCAGCTCCTCCAGTGTCAGGCCGGGGGCGGGCAGCGTCGTCAGCGAAGACCCGCCGCCCGAGACCAAAAACAGCACCAGATCATCCCCCCCGGCACCCCGCGCCACGTCCAGCAAGGCCGCTGCGGCCTTGGCCCCGGCAGCATCTGGCACGGGGTGGGAGGCTTCCAGCACGCGCACCCGCTTGGTCGGGTAGCCATGGCCATAGCGGGTCACGACCAGGCCCTCGATGGGCGCATCGGGCCAAGCATCTTCGACCGCCGCCGCCATGACGGCGGCGGATTTCCCAGCCCCCAGCACAATCACCCGCCCGCGCGGGCGTTCCGGCAAATGCCGCGCCAGCACCTGGCGCGGATCGGCGCTGGCAATGGCAGCGTCGAAAACCTGCCGAAGGGCGGTGCGGGCGGATGCATCGGTGAATGCCATGGCGGTGATCCTCTTTCGGGAAGAGTATGGCGAAGTCGCGCCGAATGGGCCATCTATGACGCGATGGATCAGGAGGCCCCCATGCCCGAAATCGACAAGGCAACCCAGACAGAGCTTGAAGCCGCTGCCTTCCGCCGGCTGGTGGAACATCTGCGTGGACGCACCGATGTTCAGAATATTGATATGATGAATCTGGCCGGCTTCTGCCGGAATTGCCTGAGCAAATGGTATCGCGCCGCAGCCGAGGAAAAGGGCCTGTCGCTGACCGACCCGGAAGCGCGGGAGATCATCTACGGCATGCCATACAAGGAATGGCAGGCGCAGTTTCAGAAGGAAGCGTCGCCTGAGCAAAAGGCGAAATTCACGGCCTCCAGCCAGGGGCAACATTGATGGCCGGCGCACCCAAGGCTAAAGCGTCTGGCCTTCACACTGAGGAACGCAGAATGGCCCAGGCCCCGAGCAAGCAAGAAAATACGGAAGTCGGCGGCATTGCCGGGGAAAGGCTGCGGTCCATCGTGGAGCGCATTGAACGCCTGGAAGAAGAAAAAAAGGCGCTGTCCAGCGACATCAAGGACATTTTCGCGGAAGCGAAATCCGCCGGGTTTGATGTAAAGGTGCTGCGCGCCGTGATACGGCTGCGCAAGCAGGAACCGGCGGAAGTGGAAGAACAGGAAACGCTGCTCGATCTCTATCGCCGCGCGCTCGGCATGTAGCGCGCGGCCAAGATTGCGCGGCGAAATACCTACTCCACCGCCGCGCGGCGCTGGCCAGAGCCATTCCGGATACGGACGTAATGATCCGTGCCATGGCCGGGGTTGTTGATGTAGAATTCATCGCGCGGGAATACATCAGTCAAAGGCGCTTCTTCGCGCTTTTGACCAGGTAGCCAGTGCATCGGCGCGCCGGCGAAAAGGCTGGCCCAATCGCTGAATTCCTTATTGCCGGCCAGCAAATGTGCCAGATGCGCGGGACGCGCGAATTCCTGCGCAAGCTTGGCTGGGTCGAAGGGAATCGGATCACTCGACCCGATCATGACCCCCGCCGGCATCAGCAATAGCGCATGGGGAAAGACGGCGGCGAAGGTTTCAACCGCGCGCTGCGTTGGCGCCCATTGGATGTAAAGCCCACCAGGCGCAAGGCGCCTGCGCGCCTGATCAATGAATTCCGCGCTATAGAGAAGGCCGGAATGGGACCCCTGCGGCAGAATGGCATCGGCTTCGATGATATCGTAGAGCGTTTCTTCCTTGGCCAGCGTCCGGCGCCCATCGCCATATTCCATCTGCCAGCGCTGATCCTTGAACATGCGCGCGATGGGACCATTGGGGTAGTGCTGGCCGATTTCCTCCAGCGCCGTCAGGACGGGCCCGACCAATTCAATGGCGCGGATTTGGCTTTCCGGGCGAATACCCGCCGCCCAGGGCGTACCACCACTACCCACGCCAATCACCAACACATTCTTGGGATCAGGATGAATAAGCGGTCCAACCGCGCCCAGGAATTGATGGATGGAAAGGAAGGGGATGCGCCCCTGGCTGAAGCCCTGGATGAAGAAGGGGCCTTCCGCCACGCCATCCCCGCCCTTGCTGTCTCGGAAAAACGCAATGCCGGAACGATCCTCGGCCCAGGCAACCATATGGCCCGGCCCTTCGGCATGCATGCGCGACCAAAGCCCGGCATTGCCCGGCATGAGCATGAGTGCCAGCGCAGAAGCAATGGCAAGGCCCCCTTCCACGGGCCGCCGCCAGCCACCATGCCAAAGCCAGCCTAGCAGCAGCAAAAGCGACAGCGCCGCCAGAAGTTTCAGCGTGCCCGCGGTGCCCAGGAAATGCAGCGTGATCAGGCCGGTGAAAATGGACCCCGCCGCATTGCCGGCAATATTGGCCAATTGCACCCAGCCTACGCGTGTGCCGACACTCGCCAAATCCCGCTGCACGGCGCGCTGCACGAAGGCGAAGGTCATGCCAATCAGGAAGGAAGGCGGCCCCACCACAACCACCGCAAGGAAAATCATCATCGCCAGTGCGCCGCCATGCAGGCGCGAATGATCCACCGCCATCAGATCGGCAATCGGCCAAAGCGGCATCGCGAGCCAAAGAGCCGCGAGCAAAACCAAAGCCAGAACAAAGCCGGCACCCTGGGTGATGAAAAAAGCCGGGCGGGGATCCTTCAAGTGGCGGACCATGCGCGCCGCCACGGCCATGCCAAGCCCATCAGCCAGTAGGAAAATCCCAAGCACGGTCGGGAAAAGATAGGCGTGGTATTGCCCAACCTGGCCCATGATTCGGACCCAAAGGATTTCCAGCGCCACAATCACATAGCCGGAAAGAAAGACCAGGAAGCACCAAAGCGGCAGGCTGCCAAAAGGCGCATCGCCATCCTTGGCGGCGGGGCTTGGCGCGGGCAAGGGCAGGCCACGGAGTTGCGGCAGTAGCGAAAGCGCCAGCAGGGCCGCGAAAATCTCAAGGCCCGCGGCCAGCCAAAGCGCGCCGACAAAGCCAAGATTGCCCACCAGCACCCAGCCACCAAGCAAAGCGCCAAGCCCGGCGCCAAAAGTATTCAGCCCGTAAAGCGTGCCGATCCGTTCCGCTACTGTATCAAGCGCCGTTGAAACCGCGCGCGCCAGCAAGGGAAGCGAAGCGCCCATCAGCGTGGTGGGCAGAACAAGGCCAGCGAAGCAAAGCGCGAAAATCATCGCCGGGTCATCCACCACCCCGGCCAAATCTGTCGCCAGCCAATCATACAAAAATGTCTTGGACAACAGGGCAAAAATGCCAACGCCGATTTCCGCAATGGCAAAGCCAATCAGTGCGCGCGCTGGCGTGATGCGGTCAGCGATCTTCGCGCCAATGATCGAACCAATGCCAAGCCCGGCAAGAAAAGCGCCCACGACCAGGGCTGCGGAAATCGTGTCCGATCCCGCGAAAATGCCCAGCATCCGCTGCCAGACAATCTGACACAGCAGCGCGGCAAAGCCCGACGCAAAAAAGGCAACGGCCAAACGAGGCATGACCGGAAAGCTCCCCCAGAAGCGGTTTTCGATCACCGCGTTGTTATTTCTCGCGGCAAATTACGGCGAAATTACCGCATGGCAAGCCCCACATCTTGCCCGAAGCCATGGCTCGGCGCACGCTGCGCCCCATAACGCCAAGTGGAGAGTCGGCAATGAATGGTGCGGAAAGCCTGGTCCATACACTCATAGGTAGCGGGGTTGATGTTTGTTTCTCCAACCCTGGCACGAGTGAGATGCAATTCGTGGCAGCTTTAGACCGGATTCCGGGGATGCGCTGCGTGCTGGGCTTGCAGGAAAATGTCGTGACCGGGATGGCGGATGGCTATTGGCGCATGGCGGAAAAGCCGGCCTGCACCTTGCTGCATTGCGGCCCGGGCCTCGCTAACGGTTTGGCCAATCTGCATAATGCGCGGCGCGCCCGGTCCGGCATTGTGAATATCACCGGGGACCACGCCACCTATCATCGCCCCTATGACGCGCCGCTGACCGCCGATACGGAAGGCTTCGCCCGCGGTGTTTCGGCCTGGGTGCGGACTTCCACCGATTCAACCAAGGTGGGGGCGGATGCGGCCGTGGCCGTGCAGGCCGCGCGGACCTCGCCGGGCCAAATCGCGACCCTGATCCTGCCCGCCGATACCGCCTGGAATGATGGCGGCGTGGTGGCGGCAGCCCTGCCGTTGCCCACCGTGCCGGAAGCGGACCCGCATGCCATCCGCAATGCTGCGCGCATCCTGCGTGAGAAGAAGAATGTGCTGATCCTGCTGGGCGGCCCCAGCCTGAGGGAAGGGGCGCAGCTGCACGCCTACCGCATTGCGGAAGCCACCGGCGCGCGGCTGCTGGCTGAGGGCTCCAATGGTCGCACCCAGCGCGGGCGCGGGCGCATCGCCCTTGAACGCGTGCCTTATTATGTGGACCAGGCCGTGGATGCGCTGAAATGGGTGGAGCATCTGATCCTGGTGAATGCCAAGGCGCCGGTTGGCTTCTTTGGCTATCCGGGCAAGCCTTCATTGCATTACCCGGCCAATACGGAAGTGCATGTGCTGACGCGCTATGAACAGAATGCCGAACTGGCCTTGGCGGCGCTGGCCGCAGAAGTGAACGCGCCCGCCATCGCCATCCCTGATCGTGGTCCGCGCCCGGAAGTGGTGCGCGGCGCGCCAACACCGGAAGGGCTGGCGCGCGTGCTGGGCGCGCTGATGCCGGAAGATGCGATCATCGCCGATGAGAGCGTGTCTTACGGTCGCGGCTTCTTCCCCGAAACGCATAACGCGCCGCCGCATGATTGGTTGCAGATCACGGGTGGCGCGATTGGCTGCGGCATGCCCTTGGCAACAGGTGCCGCGGTTGGTGGCGGTGGCCGGCGCGTGATCAATATGCAGGCCGATGGTTCGGCCATGTATACGGTGCAATCGCTTTGGACTCAGGCGCGCGAAAAGCTGCCTGTGACCACGGTGATCATCTCCAACCGCAAATACGCGATCCTGCTTGGCGAATACCGCAATGTCGGCGCCAATCCGGGCCGCACGGCGATGGATATGATGGACCTTGGCAATCCTGATATCGGTTGGGTGAAAATGGCCGAAAGCATGGGCGTGGAAGCGGCGCAGGCCACCACGCTTGATCAGGTTGCTGACATGATGAGCCAAAGCTTCGCGCGTCCTGGCCCCTTCCTCATTGAATTGGTGGTGTGAACATGGATATGCAACTTGCCGGCAAGCGTGTGCTTGTCACGGGTGGATCAAAGGGCATTGGCCTTGCTTGCGCGGAATCCTTCGCGCGTGAGGGCTGCGATATTGTGCTTTCAGCGCGTGATGCGGCGGCACTCGCCACAGCCGCGGATAAGGTGCGTGCTTTGGCGCAGGTGCGGGTTGAAACGCTGGCCGCTGATCTTTCGCGGGTTGAAGAACGCGAAAGGCTGCATGCCGCTTTTCCGGATATTGATGTGCTGGTGAATAATGCCGGCGCCATTCCATCCGGGCGCTTGCAGGATATTTCCATCCAGCGCTGGCAGGAAGCCTGGAGCCTGAAGGTGTTTGGCTACATTCATCTGTGCCAACTCTATCTGCCGGCGATGGAAGCACGCAAGGCCGGCGCCGTAGTGAATATTATCGGCATGGCCGGGCGTTCACCCAAGGCGGGCTATATTTGCGGCGGCGCGGGCAATGCTTCGCTGATTGCCTTCACGCAGGCACTTGGCGCGGCGACGCAAGCCAATGGCGTGAAGGTTGTCGGCATCAATCCTGCCGTGACCAAGACCGATCGCATGATCACCCAGGCGCGCGTCAATGCAAAGCTGAAATTCGGCGATGAGGAACGCTGGGCGGAAACCATCACCGGCCTGCCCTTCAATCGCCCGATCGAATCAAGTGAAATCGCTGATCTGGCGGTGTTCCTGGCAAGCCCGCGTGGCGTTTACGTGAACGGCACGGTGGTGGATGTGGATGGCGGGGGGATGTGGCGCGCCTGACGCGTCACGCCCGCGCGGGCAAGCGCATCTCCGCCTTGCCCAGCGCCGCCAGCGCCGTTGCCACGATTTGCGGCGCATTCAGCCCCGCCTGATCATATTGCTTGCGCGGCGCGTCATGATCAATGAAGACATCGGGCAGGCACATGGGCCGTATTTTCAGCCCGCGATCCATCAGCCCGCGCGTAGCCAGATGATGCATGACAATGCCACCGAAGCCGAGCATGGAGCCTTCTTCGATCGTGATCAGTACTTCATGCTCACGTGCCAGGCGTTCTATCAAGGCGGTATCAAGCGGCTTGGCAAAACGCGCATCGGCAACCGTGCAGGAAAGCCCATGGCTTGCCAATTCATCAGCCGCCTTCAGGCATTCCTGTAAGCGTGCGCCATAGGATAGGATCGCAATCGCATTGCCTTCGCGCAGCACGCGGCCCTTGCCGATTTCCAGCACTGAACCGCGCTTGGGCAATTCCAGGCCAAAACCCTCACCGCGCGGATAGCGGAACGCCGAAGGCCGATCTTCAATCGCGGCGGCGGTTGCCACCATATGCATCAGCTCCACCTCATCGGCGGCGGCCATCAGCACCATATTGGGCAGGCAGCCGAGATAGGCGATATCGAAGGACCCCGCATGGGTCGCGCCATCCGCGCCAACCAAGCCCGCGCGATCCATGGCGAAGCGCACGGGCAAGGATTGCAGCGCCACATCATGCATGATCTGGTCATAGGCGCGCTGCAAAAAGGTGGAATAGATCGCGCAAAAGGGCTTGAGCCCTTCGGTCGCCAACCCCGCCGCGAAAGTCACCGCATGCTGTTCGGCGATGCCAACATCAAAACTCCTGCGCGGAAATTTCTTGGCGAATAGATCAAGCCCGGTGCCCGATGGCATGGCGGCATTGATGGCAAGGACACGTTCATCCGCTTCCGCCTCCGCGATCAGCGCATTGGCAAAAACCTTGGTGAAGGAAGGCGGGCCTGGCGGCGCCTTGGCCTGTTCGCCGGTAACGACATTGAACTTCACGACGCCATGGTATTTGTCGGGCGCCGCTTCCGCCGGCGCATAGCCCTTGCCCTTTTGTGTCACTACATGCAGCAGGATCGGGCCTTGGTGATCCGTATCGCGCAGATTGCGCAGAATGGGCAGCAAATGATCCAGATCATGCCCATCCAGGGGGCCCACGTAATAAAAACCCAATTCTTCAAACAGCGTGCCGCCGGTCAGCAGCCCGCGCGCATATTCATCCGCGCGCCGCGCCGCGCGTTCCAAAGGTGCCGGGAAACGCTTGGCAAGCCGCGCCATCATATCGCGTAGCGAAAGGAAGGGGCGCGATGAAATCAGCTTGGAAAGATACGCGCTCATCGCACCCACAGGCGGCGCAATGGACATGTCATTATCGTTGAGAATGACAATGAGGTTCGCTTTTGACGCGCCGGCATTATTCATGGCTTCATAAGCCATGCCGGCACTCATGGAGCCATCGCCGATGACGGCAATCACATGGCGGTCCTGGCCCTGCAATTGGCTGCCAATCGCCATGCCAAGCCCGGCGGAAATGCTGGTCGAGGAATGTGCGGCACCGAAGGGGTCGTAGGCGCTTTCACTGCGCCGGGTGAAGCCAGAAAGCCCACCGCTTTGGCGCAGCGTGCGGATGCGATCGCGCCGCCCTGTCAGGATCTTGTGCGGATAGGCCTGATGCCCGACATCCCAGATCAGGCGATCATGCGGCGTATCGAAAATCGCATGCACGGCCACGGTCAATTCAACCACACCCAGGGATGCGCCCAAATGCCCGCCGGTGACGGAAACGGCATCAATCGTCTCGGCGCGCAATTCATCGGCCAGACGCTTCAATTGGTCCGCCGAGAAATTTCGCAAATCGCTTGGGATATTGATGCGGTCAAGCAGCGGTGTGACAGGACGGTTCATTCAGCTTCTCCGCGTGATTGTGTAACCGGCCAGCGCACGCAAATGCGCTGCTGTTTCCCCAAAAGCATCCAAATGATCTTGCGCTTGCGCTGCCAGCCGTTCCGCTTGCAGCCTGGCGCGTTCAAGCCCCAAAAGCCCAACCAAAGTGGCCTTACCCGCATCGGCATCCTTGCCGGTGCGCTTGCCGGTTTCCTCGGCTGATGCGGTGGCATCCAGCACATCATCGGCAATCTGAAAGGCCGCGCCCAAATCGCGCCCATAAGCTGCCAGCGCATGGCGTTGCTGAATCGGCGCCTTGCCAAGAATGGCGCCAGCTTCGGCGGAAAATTCAATCAGCTTGCCGGTTTTCAGTAATTGGAGCCGGCCGATTTCGGCTTCTTCCAAAGGCCGGCCTGCTTCTTCGGCCAGCATATCCAGCATCTGCCCGCCACACATGCCCCGCGCGCCAGCCGCCCGCGCCAAGGCGCGGCAAAGTTCAGCCCGCACAGCGGGGTCGGCATGCGTGTCGGGTTCGCTCAAGACCAGAAAGGCCTGGGTTTGCAGCGCATCGCCGGCCAGCACAGCGGTTGCTTCATCAAAGGCGCGATGCACGGTGGGCTTGCCGCGGCGCAGATCATCATCATCCATGCAGGGCAGATCATCATGCACCAGCGAATAGGCATGCAGCATTTCAATCGCTGCTGCCACACGCAGCGCCGCATCGCGCGCCACGCCGAATTGCGCCGCGCCTTCCAGCACCAGAAAGCCGCGCAGCCTTTTGCCGCCGCCCATGCTGGCATAGCGCATGGCCTCATACAGCCTTGCCTCATCACCATCCGGTGGCGGGATCAGCGCATCCAGCGCCTGTTCAATTTCTGCCGCCGCCGATGCCATGGCGGTGGCGAATGCCTTGGCGGGGTCGGGCGTGGCAGCGGACATGCGGCGCTACTCCACGTCCCGCAAGGATGGCCCGGCGGGGCCGTCCACAATGGCTTGGATTTTTTGTTCAGCTTCCGCCAACTTCGCCTCACAATGGCGCTTCAGCGCTGCACCGCGCTGATAAGCGGTGACCGAGGCTTCCAACGCGCCCTTGCCGCTTTCCAATTCCCGCACAATGCCTTCAAGCTCCGCGAGGGCTTGCTCGAAGGAAAGGGCGGCGATATCGGACGGCGGAGGCACCGCCGTCTCATTGGGTGTACGTGCCATACTGTCAGCCTAGCCTTACATCTATCGAAATGTCTATTCCGGTTCGATGCCGGCGGTACGAATTGCTGAGGTCCAGCGCTGGGTCTCGGCCTTCACAAAGGCGGCGGCCTGTTCCGGGGTGGAGGTGGAAACCACCATCCCGAAGCCGGAAGACAGCCGATCACGCACATCGGCCTGTTCCCCGGCGCGGCGCACGGCGGCATTCAGGCGGGAAACCGCAATGGCCGGCGTGCCGGCGGGCACGAAAAGGCCGAACCAGGCGGTAATCTGATAGCCGGGCAGGTTGCCGGCCTCTGCCACGGTTGGAACCTCCGGCAGCATGGCCGAACGCTGGGGCGCGGTAATGCCAAGGATGCGGAGCTTCCCTTCGCGGGCCTGCGGCAGGATAACCAATTGATCCGCCACGAAAAGATCAACGCGCCCCGCCAGCAAATCCTGCACCGCCAAGGGCGAGGACCGATAAGGTACGCGCAGCATCTTGGCGCCGGCCATATGGGCCATAAGCTCGGTCGAAACCTGCTGGGAAGAAGACGCGGAGGCATAGGTGATGCCCTCGGGCTTCGCCTTCGCCTCGGCCAGCAATTCGGCCAGATTCTGCCAGCGCGATTCGGCCCGCACCGCTACCAACAGGGGAACGGAGCCGAGCGTGGAGACCGGGATGAAGGCATTATCCACATCATAAGGCACGCGCTTGAACAAAGCCCCGGCGGCGGCATTGGTGGAATTTGTGCCGATCAGCACGGTAAGGCCATCGGGCGTGGCGCGGGCCACGGCTTCGGCCCCGATCAGCCCGCTGGCGCCGGCGCGGTTTTCCACCACGACATTCTGGCCGAGCGTGTCACGCATTTTCTCGGTAAAGACGCGCGCGACCGTATCGGTGGCGGAACCAGGCGCGAAGGGCACAATGGCGCGCACCGGGCTGGGCGGCCAATCCTGCGCGGCGGCAAAGCGCGGGGCGAGCGCCGCTACAGGCAGGGCGGCGAGAAGATGACGACGGTGCATGGCGAACCTCTTTGTTTTGTGATGTGGAATTTGGGGGCGCGGGGCAGCACCGCGCAAGGGAGAACTTTTTTGTCGCGGATCGCGGGCGATCCGCCCTCAAACGCCGGCGCGCGCCTCCGCGCGCTTGGCTTCGCCGCATAAGCGGCGGCGCCCATTCGGGCGCTCGCCCGCCTGCAGCGGGCGTCACAGGCGCTCACGGTCCGAAGCCATTGCTGAACGCTAGCGCGCGGACATGCGCGGCGACCGAGGCGCCCAGCGCATCCAGATCATACCCGCCTTCCAGCACGGAAACCACGCGCCCGGATGCGTGGCGCGCAGCCAGCGCACAAAGTTCTTCCGTGATCCAGGCGAAATCCGCTTCCACCAGCCGAAGCTGCGCCAGCGGGTCCGCGACATGCGCGTCAAACCCGGCGGAGATGATCAGCAGCTCAGGCGCAAATTCATCCAAAGCGGGCAACATAAGCCTTTCCCACACGGCGCGAAACGCCGCGCCATCGGCGCCTGGCGGCAGCGTCGCGTTGAAGATATTGCCCACCCCGCGTTCTGTTGGTGCGCCAGTGCCTGGGTAAAGCGGCCATTGATGGGAAGATGCCAGCATCAGCGATGCATCCGCCTCAAAACAGGCTTGCGTGCCATTGCCGTGATGCACATCGAAATCCGCAACTGCCACGCGCGTCAGCCCATGCACAGCCTGCGCATGGCGCGCGGCAATCGCGGCATTGGCAAAGACGCAAAACCCCATGGGGCGGGCAGGCTCAGCGTGATGGCCGGGCGGGCGTGTGGCGCAAAAAGCGTGGCGGATGGGCCCGGTGCAGACCGCATCCACCGCCGCCACGGCAGCGCCGGCGCTGCGGAAGGCGGCTTCGATGCTGCCATGGGACAGGATGGTATCGGCATCCAAGGCCACGCGATCACCCTTGGCGGGCGCCGAATCCAGTATCGCTTGCAGATAGGCTTCGGGATGCACGCGGAGGATTTGTTCCTGCGTTGCGCGCGGCGCTTCGGTGCGCGGCAGGCTGCTGAAGGCTTCCGCTTCCAAGGCGCGGGTTACGGCACGCCAACGATCGGGGCATTCCGGGTGATGGGGGCCGGGATCATGCGCCAGGCAGGCGGCATGGGTAAGGATCAGCACGGTCATGCCGGCGTGTCGTCGCGCTTGCGAATGACGAAGCGATAGCTGCCCTGATCTTCGGAAAAGGCCAGCAGCGCATGGCCGGTTTCTCGGCAAAAGGCGTCGAAATCCGCAACCGAAGCCGGGTCGGTTGCCAGCACCGTCAGCCGCGCGCCGCCTGCCATGCCGCGCAGCGCCTTATTCGCCTTCAGCACAGGCAAGGGGCAGGTCAGGCCCTTCACATCCAGAATCGTCTCATTCATGTGTTGTCTTCCACCATGGCTTGCGTATCGCCGCCAGTTCAGGCTTGCGGCACCGCGCGCGCTTGACCAAATCTATTAGCATGAAACTCGGCATTGATCTGGGCGGCACCAAGACGGAAATCGTGGCCCTTGGCGATGATGGCGCTGTGTTGCTGCGCGAACGCAGCGCGAGCCCCGCGGAGTATGAGGGCGTTTTGGTTACCATCACGGGCTTGGTCGCGGAAGCCGAAGCGCGCCTTGGGCAGCGCGGCAGCATCGGCATTGGCATTCCGGGCAGCCTGAGCCCCGTGACGGGCCTGGTACGCAATGCCAATTCCCAGGCTTTGAATGGCCGCGCGCTTCAGCAGGATTTGGAAGCCCGGCTGGGGCGCGCGGTGCGCATCAGCAATGACGCGAATTGCCTAGCGATGAGTGAGGCTGCGGATGGTACCGGCGCGGGCTACCATACGGTTTTTGCGGTGATTCTGGGCACCGGGGTTGGTGCGGGCATTGTCTCGGGCGGGCGGATTCTGGATGGGCCGAATGGCACAGGCGGTGAATGGGGCCATGTGCCCTTGCCCTGGATGCGGCCTGAGGAGTTTCCCGGCCCGCGCTGCTGGTGCGGCCAGCATGGCTGCCTGGAAACCTTCCTGTCCGGCCCTGCCTTGGCAGCGGATTGCGATGGGGCGGGGGGGCGCGATGCGTCTGGCTTGCCACAACGCGCGGCGGCGGGCGATCAGCGCGCGCAAGCCGCCTTGGCGCGGCATGCGGATCGGCTGGCGCGGGCCTTGGCGATGATTGCCAATATCCTGGACCCGGATGTGATCGTGCTGGGCGGGGGTTTGTCCAACATGGCGCATCTGTATCGCGATGTGCCGGGGCTGATGGCGCGGCATGGCTTTGGGGATGTGGCGCGTACCCCGGTGGTGCAGGCGAAGCATGGCGATTCCTCGGGCGTCTTTGGCGCGGCTCGGCTTTGGGATGCGGCATGATTCTTCGCAGCTTCAAAGCCGGGGCGGTCTATTTCCTGCTGCTTTATGTGATTGGCTTTTTGCTGGGTGCGATGCGCGAATTGCTGCTGGCGCCGCGCCTTGGTGTGTTGGTGGCGAGTGCGCTTGAGGCGATCCCGATGTTCGCCGCCATTTTCCACTTCGCGCCGCTGATCGCGCGCCGCTTTGGCATCCCGCCCAAATCAGGCGGGCGCATCATCATGGGGTTGGCTGGGCTCACGCTGCTGATCGGTTCGGAAATCGCCATGACGCGCGCGATGCGCGGCCTTTCGCCCGAAGAATGGCTGGCGCATTTCGCAAGCTTCGAGGGCGCGATCTATGCGCTGCTGCTGGCGTGTTTTGCTGCCATGCCCTGGCTCAGGCGTTAAGGCATGCCCGCACTCTGCCGTGATTGCTTCCATCACGCGGCGGAGGATTTCGCGCGCTGCCCGGCTTGTGGTTCCAGGCGTGTTATCGCCCATCCCGATCTGTTCCGCCTGACCGTCGCGCATATTGATTGCGATGCCTTCTACGCCAGTGTCGAAAAGCGCGACCAGCCGGCATTGGCGACACGTCCGGTGATTGTGGGCGGCGGGACACGCGGCGTGGTGGCGGCGTGCTGCTATATCGCGCGGCTATCGGGTGTGCGGAGTGCGATGCCCATGTTCAAGGCGCGCGCCGCCTGCCCCGATGCGGTGGTGATCAAGCCTGATATCGCGAAATATGCCCGCGAAGGGGCACGCATCCGCGCCATGATGGAAGCGCTGACCCCGCTGGTGCAACCGCTTTCCATAGATGAGGCAGTGCTTGATCTGCGCGGGACCGAGGCTTTGCACAACGCGCCCCCCGCCGTGGTGCTGTCGCGCTTTACCCAGGCCGTCGAGCGTGAGGTTGGGGTCACGGTCTCGGTCGGCCTCGCGGCGAACCGGCTGATGGCGAAATTGGCGGCAGAACGCGACAAGCCGCGCGGCTTTGCCGTGATCGGCGCGGGCGAAGCGACCGCCTGGCTCGCACCGCAATCGGTTGCGGTGTTGCCTGGCGTGGGGCCGGCCATGGCCAAGCGGCTTGCGGCGGCGGGTTTTGTGCGCCTTGGGCAATTGGCAGCGCTGGATGCCCGCGCTGCCCTGGCGCGCTTTGGCACGGATGGGCCGGCGCTGGTGGCGCGGGCGCGGGGCGAGGATGACCGCCCCGTCAACCCAACGCGGGAGACCAAAAGCATCAGCGCCGAGACCACTTTTGATGCCGATATCGCCGCCTTGGATGCGCTAGAGGCACCGCTTTGGCGGCTGTGCGAAAAACTGGCACGCAGGCTCAAGGAAAAGGGGCTGGCGGCGGGGGGCGTGGTGCTGAAGCTGAAGGCCGCCGATTTCGCGCTGCGGACCCGGTCTCAGCGCCTTGCGGAGCCAAGCCTATTGCCGGAGGTGATTTTCGCCGCCGCACGCCCGCTATTGCAGAAGGAAGCCGATGGCACAGCGTTTCGGCTGATTGGCATTGGCGCCCAGCCCTTGGCGGCGGCGGATCAGGCGGATAGGGGCGATCTGGCAGACCCTGAGGCACCGCGCCGTGCCGCGCGCTGGAAGGCAATGGAGGCTTTGCGCGCACGCTTCGGCGAAGATGCGGTAATGGCCGGGCGTGGTTTCAAGGCAAAGCCAGCGCCAGTACCTGAAAAACCAGATGACGGCGGGTAACCCTTAGCGGCTGCGCGCTGGCGCCTGCGCCACTTCCTCAAAGGCCCGCACATCATCCGGGCGGAGAGATCGCGCATTGGACAGTAGAGGGCCACCCGGCCGCGGTGTGGCGGCGGTGCGAACATAACCGTTATCCGGGCGATCATAGATGAAGCCCTGGATCGGGTAGATACGACCCAGGTTTTCCTGATCTCGCCCCACCTGAACCCGAACCGAAGACCAGTCGTTGTTCAAGGAGACGTCAACCACTGAAACATCGGACATGATGGACCCGCGGCGAATGCCGGGGCCGCCCCAATTCGCGTGATGGATCAGCACTTCACGCGCGCTGATGACTTCCTGCACCACGGCAACATGGCCAGCCTGCATTTGGCTGGTGCGTGAGAAGGCCATGATCGCACCGGCTTCCGGCCTGTGACCGCGGGCATAAAGCCCGGCCGCGTTATGCCACCAATCGCCACCATTGCCGCGGATGGCCATGCCGGTGGCCTGACGCACATAAGGCACGCAGGAAATGCCGCCCGGATTGCTCATGGCGGAGCGTTGGGCCGGGGTGCGGGACTGGCGCGGTCCCTGAACGGTCTGGCTGGCCCGGACGGGTTGTGCCCGAACATCAGAGCGTGCCTGTGCAGGCCTCGCGGCTGGCCGCCCTGGCGCCGAAGCCTGCTGCTGACGAGAAGCGTTTGGCTTATTTTGCGGATTAGAAGGGCTGGCATCAGCTTGGTAGGAGACAATAGCCAAACCAATGACCATGCAGGCAGACGAAATGAGCCTAGCTGTCTTCATCGTTGATCAAAGCCCCCAAGCCGTTTTAGCGCCTCACGCGCTTTTGAAGTTGGTATGCCGGGGTTTTCGCTTCGAACAAGCGGGCTGGCTGTAACTTTGTGAAATCTGGCGTGATTATCTGAAAGCAGCCGTTGCAGAATTACGATAATAGGAAGGTATCCAGATATTTTTGGCGGAAATGGGGCGAGGTCACAGTGTGGTGTCTTTCATGTCACGGTGTGCGCGGTGCGCGCTTCACGCCTTGATTCGGAGCCGCGACCACCCCGCCGGTCAGAATACCCCAAGCGATTGATCACGTTGGATAATCAGGCATGAATAAAGGATATTATTCTTAATTCTGTGATGTCCGAAACAAAAAAGCGGCGACCCCAGGGGGCCGCCGCCAGGCAAAACCTGCCTTTGGCCTGACTAGGCTGCTTGCAGGCGCTTGATCAATGCCTGGGTCGCTTCGCGGAGCTGCACTGCCTCATCCGCCACAGTACGGCTGGCCACGGTGATGCTGCCCATGGCCTTGCCGGCATCTTCCGCCATGCCAGACACACGGCCGATGGAACCCTCCAGCCCATCCACCGCCAGGGCGGCAGTGCGCAGGCTGGATGCGATTTCCGCCGTAGTCGCGGATTGTTCCTCGACCGCCGCGGCAATGGCGGTGTTTTCGCCATCCAACTGGCTGATGCGCGACACGATATCGCCGATGACATTCACGACACCGCCAATGATATTCTGCATGGCGCCGATTTCGGTCTGGATGCTCTCAGTCGCCTTGGCCGATTGCGCGGCCAGGTTCTTCACCTCAGACGCCACCACGGCGAAGCCCTTGCCAGCTTCCCCAGCACGCGCTGATTCGATCGTGGCGTTGAGTGCCAGCAGATTGGTCTGCGCGGCAATCGTGCCGATGAGCCCCGTCACATCATTGATGCGGACGGATGCCGCATTCAGCCCATCCACCAGGCTGCTCACGCGACCAGCCTGTTCCGCCGCACCACGCGCGGTCTGCGCCACAGCAGTCACGCGGTTGGAGACTTCTGAAATCGCGACCGTGAGTTCCTCAGCCGCGGCGGAGACGAATTGGATGCCGTGATTGGCTTCCGTACCTTCATGCGCGGCTGAACGCGCCTGGGCCAGGGTCGCATCCGTGACGGAGGAAACCCTAGTCCCTTCCTGCACCAACATGGACGTGCTGTCGGACAAGGTGCTGACCGATTGGCCAACGGCGCGGTCCAGATCGCCCGCAATGCTTTGGATGGCGGCGCGGCGCGCCGCTTCCATTTCCGCGCCACGTGACGCTTCCGCGGCGCGCAGCTTTTCGGCTTCGATCAGGCCTTCGCGGAAGACAGTGGCGGCGCATGCCATTTCACCCACTTCATCCTGACGCTCCGTGCCCTGGAATTCCTTGGAAAGATCGCCCTTCGACATAGTTTCCATGCCTGCGGCCAGGGTCCCAAGCGGGCCTGTCACACGTGCAACCACAACCCAGCCAGCGGCAATCAGCGCGGCGAGCGAGAAAAGCCCCAGCAATGCAATGATCAGCGTTGCCTGAGTGACCGAAGTCACCTCATTCGCGACCTTGTCATTGGTTTCGGCCACGATGGTATCCATCATGCCGCCGATCGATTCTGTGAAGGGATCAATCGCCTGATAGAGACGTTCCTTGATGAGCTCTTCAAGCTGCGTACTGTTCTTCGCAGCCGCAATGCGCACCAGATCCTGGGTCACCTGTTCGGCTGGAGCACGGCGTTCACGCGCTTGGGCAAAGGCTTCCTGCACGCTTGGCGGCAATTCAGCCTGTGTCAGCGCAGTCCAGGCGCGGTTGATGTTCTTCACCGCGTCGGCAAGGCTTGTCGCACCTTCTTCCCAGGTGAAATTGCCATTGCGGATCTTGTGGGACGCATCCACCACGAAAACCGCATAGGCATCGGACAACGCCTTCAGGTCAATCAACGGTGCGACAGCATTCGCCTTGATTTCGGTGAAGCTCTGCGCGTTGTGGCGCATGGACACCCAGGCGTAGATGGCGGCACCGGCATTGACCGCGCCGATCATCGCAAGGATGGTGAGCAGAAGGGGAGCAATTCTGATACGCATCGTTTGGCGTACTCCTTTCTTGAGACTGCTGCATTGTGAGGGCAGCGTCCTTGCTGAAAGGTGACCAGGAGTCTTGACACCAAAAATTTTGGGCGGCTCAGTGGTGATAGATTTCTTGCTGTGGACAGTGATTTCAGGGTGGTTTTCGCTTGTTTACGCAGCAGGGGATTACCCAAATCCTAATTCACCCTTGCGATTACAAAAGCGCTGTCTGACGCCATCCTTAAAATTGGCATAAAATGCACATGTGATGAGCATATGTGATACGCGTAGTGCAAATCTGCGCTCAGACGCTTTGGCTAAACAAGTTAACGCTCAACACCTTCTGGGTTTCGACAAAATCATTGTTGCGCGAAAAAATACGGGTTGGACCAGGCGCGCTTGCCGGCCGCATCGGCCACCACGACCCGCGCAAAGCCACCATCGCGCAGCTTTCCAAGTGGCAAGACTGCCCGCGTCTGCAAGGGCGCCACCGCTTGCGCTGCGGATGACCCGCGCCCGAGGACGATAATGCTGGAAGCGGGGCTGCACTGCACCTCAACGCTGTCCTCACCCCACAGGATGCCCTCAATGCGCGGGCCTTGGCTTGCGTAGAAATGCCCGGCCTTGAGCGCGGCCAGCAGCGCTTCCGGTTCATTTTCGGTCGCCTTCACCATGACCCAACCGCCGAACCAATCTTCACAGGCGAAATGCGCATCATCCACGGCAATCAGGGAAAGGCGTCTGCCATCCGTCAACAGCCGATCCGCCAGAAAGGCGCCGCCGCCGCGATCGGTCCGCACCTGGCTGGTGTGATTGTAGATCTCAACGGCATGGGCCGCCGCCATGCTATGCCCGTCTGCCGCCGTCAGCCCGTACCAGCCGGGATGCGCGATGGCGACAAAAGCGCCAGCATCAGCGCAGCGTTGCGCCAGCGCCTGACCATTTTCCCCAGGCGGTGTTGGCGCGAAGTCCAGCGGCAGGCCCACTGCCAATATGTGCCAAATCTCCCCTAGGGAGGTCGCGGGCGCATGAACCTCAGCCCCCAGCAGCGTGGTGAAGCCAGGCGCGCGGAAGCGGCGCGTATCGGCGATAGGGAAATTGTAGCGCGCCATGAAATGATCCGTCAGCGCCATGAAATCATAACCGCCATGGCGATAGGTCTCCACCACATCCTCCGGCGGGCGCTTGCCGTCAGACAGCGTAGAATGGGTATGGACATTGCCCTTCAGGAAACGCCCCGGCGCGGCAAAGACAGGATCTAGCTGCATCAGGGGCCTCCACCACCAGTAGGTTTTCTTCCCGGCCTTCCTACCGCCTAAACGCCAATCATGAAATTGCGCCAAGGGCCTGGGGGCAGGGTATCTCTCTGACGCGCAGCATGGGGCAGGAAATTTCGTTGAGTAACCGCCAGAGGAAAAGAAAATCTTTCTTTTTTCGGGCCCTTGCGCTGGCTTCAAGATGGGCTTTTTTCTTGTGAAACTTTGGAGAAGCCGCATGTCGAAGGTCTTTGTCATTCACGAAAATGACGCCTGGGTGGAACCGCTGCGCGCGGCCTTTGCCCGTATAGGCACGCCTTATGAGGAATGGTTCCTGGATGAAGGCGTGCTGGACCTGACCACGCCGCCGCCCGAGGGCGTTTTCTATAATCGCATGAGCGCTTCTTCCCATACGCGCGGCCATACCCATGCCCCGGAATATGCCGGGGCAGTGATTGAGCATTTGGAACGCCATGGGCGGCTTGTGGTGAATGGCCGGCGCGCTTTGCAGTTGGAACTGTCAAAAGTTGCGCAATATGCCGCGCTGGCCGGCTTTGATATCCCAACCCCGCCGACCATCGCCGTGGTGGGGACGCAGCATCTTGTCGCGGCGGCGGAAAAGCTCGGCTTTCCGGTCATCCTGAAGCATAACCGTGCCGGCAAGGGCTTGGGCGTGCAATTGATTTTAAGTGCGGCGGCGTTGCGCGAAGCGGTGGCGAAAATAGCCGCCGATCCTGATCCTTTCGCCGCGCCGCGTGATGGCGTGTGGCTGGTGCAGCGCTACATCGAAGCGCCGGAGCCCTTCATCACGCGGGCTGAATTCATCAATGGCAAATTCCTCTACGCCGTGCGCGTGGATACCTCTGAGGGGTTTGAGCTGTGCCCGGCCGATGTCTGCGCCATTGAACCTGGCGCGGTATGCCCCGCCGTGGCACCGGGCGAGAAATTCCGCATCATTGAAGGCTTCACCCACCCCTTACTGTCGCGCATGGAAGCCGTTTTGCGCGCCAATGGCGTTGGCGTCGGCGCGATTGAATTCATCACGGATCGCGCCGAAAATACCTTCGCCTATGATGTGAATACCAATACGAATTACAACAGCGATGCTGAAGCCCGTGCCGGGCTTTCCGGCATGGGCGCCATTGCGCAATTCCTGACAGGCTTGCTGCAGCAGCAACAGGCCAAGGCAGCCTGAGCTTCGGCTGTTTCAGCCGAAGGTGCTAAGCAGATCATCCACCTGTGCAGCCGTCAGGCTGCGCGCGCCGGCACCACGCAGCAGCAAGGCAAGTCGCGCGGCTTCTTCCAATTCCTCCGCCGCATGCACGGCATCTTCCAAAGTGCGGCCGGAAACTACCGGGCCGTGATTGGCGAGCAGCACGGCCTTCGCGCCCTTCGCGGCTTCATGGATGTCGCTTTCCATCGCGCCATCGCCAGGGCGGTAGTAGCGGATCACAGGCAGGTTCCGCCCAACGCGCATGACGAAATAGGGCGTGAGCGGCGGGATGGGCGCGACTTCCCCAGGTTCGGCAAGGCAGGCAATGGCGGTCGCATGCGTTGAATGCAAATGCACCACCGCCCCCGCATCGGGCCGCGCCGTCAGCACCGCGCGATGCATGAAGACTTCCTTGGATGGCTTGTCGCCCGAAACATGCGCAAAATCAGGCGCGAGCTTCGAAATGCGCGCGGGATCAAGCCGCCCCAGGCAGGAATTGGTCGGTGTCATCAAAAACCCGTCCGGCAGGCGCACGCTGATATTCCCCGCCGTCCCCACCGAATAGCCGCGCGCAAAAAGCGAGGCACCAAGGCCGGCAAGTTGCGCGCGTAGCGCCGCCTCATCCATGATCGAACGCCTTCAGGAAGAAATCACGCGCACCGAAATTGCCGGACTTCAAGGCAAGATGTAGCCCGCGCGGCTCGGCAAAAGTCCAGGGCACGCCCGGATCAATCTCTGGTCCGATACGCAGCGCCGTGACGCCAAGGCGCTGCACAACGGCGCCGGAGGTTTCTCCGCCCGCCACCACAAGCCGTCCGACGCCGCGCGCGACCAACCCTTCGGCAATTGCGGCCATGGCGGTTTCGATCAAGGCACCTGCAGCATCGCGCCCAAGTTTTGCCTGCAAGGCTGCAACCTTTTCCGGCGGCGCGCTCGCGGCAATCACCACCGGGCGATCCGCCGCCAATTTGCCCGCCACCCATTCCAGCGCCCGGGCCGTGAGCGCCGCCGCATCAGGTGTGGCGAGCGCATCCAATTCCAGCACCGGCACGTGATCGCGCGCGAGGCCGATTTGCCCGAGTGTCGCGCGTGAACAGGACCCCGCCACCACAGCCGCCATGCCCTGCATGGGCGGCAGGCTGGCCGCATCGCCGCGTGTTGGCAGCAGCCCAGCGCGGCGGAAATTCTCAGGCAGGCCCATCGCCACACCGGAACCGCCGGTGATCAGCGCGTGTTGCGCCGCCGCCTCACCAATCGCGAGCAAATGCTGGTCCGTCACCGCATCCACAATCGCGTAGCGCCGGCCTTGTTCGGCCAAGCGCATCATGGCTTGCCGCGTGGCCGCCGCACCTTGTTCAACGGTGGTGAAGGGCACGAGGCCGACCGCGCCATCGGTTTGCCGGCCCAGCACGCGCACCAGATTGGCATCCGTCATCGGCGTCAGCGGATGGTTTTCCATGCCACTTTCATTCAGCAACGCATTGCCGACGAAAAGATGGCCCAGATAAATCGTGCGCCCATTCGTCGGAAAGGCCGGACAAGCCAACGCAAAGCCTGACCCCAGGCGCTTCAGCAGCGCATCCGCGACAGGCCCGATATTACCGTGATCCGTGCTGTCAAAGGTCGAGCAATATTTCCAGAAAATCTGTTTGGCACCCGCGGCCAGCAACGCATCACAAGCGGCGAGTGATTGCGCCACGGCTTCACCAACCGGCGCGGTGCGCGATTTCAACGCAATGATCACGGCATCCGCTTCCGGCAGGGGGCCGGTCGCCACGCCAATCACCTGCACGGCAGTCATGCCGCCTTTGACAAGGGTATTCGCGAGGTCCGTCGCCCCCGTGAAATCATCCGCGATGCAGCCAAGCCAAAGGGGCATAATCGTCTACCTTGCAGGAGGAAGGGCGAGGAAATCCTGATGACCAATGCGCACGGCAAGCTGCCCGGCATCGGCTTGGTCGCGCCGCGCCTCAAGCCAATCCAGAATGGCTTCCGCATCGCGCCTTTCCCAGCCGAGTGCGGCCATGCCATGGCCATCGGCAATGGCGCGGGTGAAGGCGCGGGCGCGGCGATCCACCACCCAATCGCTCGATGCGCGATGAATGGCATAGCCATGCGCGGCAAAGGCTTCCGCCATCACAGCGGGTGCCTGTGGGCCCAGTGATGCGCCACCAAAACCTTTGTCGCGCGCTTGGTCACGGCGAAAGCCGCGCGCCACCAAAGCATCGGCAGGATAGGGCGGGCTGAAACGCTCACGGCCGGTCACATTCAGCGCAGCGTAGAAGGGCAAGCGGCGCGCGGCGCAGGCGGCGGCCATGGCTTCCACCCAGCCGCGTGAGACAAGATCACAGAGCGCGGTGCTCACCACCGCATCTACGCGTTCCAAGGGCAGATTGGCCGGCGCTGCGGCAAGATCAGCGAGGATGGCTTCAACGCGCCAGGCACCATGGGGCGCATGCACCAAAAGCGCGCTGCGCCCTGGATTGGTGGTGGGCCAGCCGACAGCCTCTGCCCGTTCAGCGATGGTATCAAAGGCGCGGGCGAGCAATTCCGCATCGCTATCCACCAGCGTCCAGCTTTGCGCGCGGCCAATGAAATGGCCAAGCCAGCGCAGCAAGCTACCCGTGCCAGCGCCCAAATCAAGCAGGCGCGGTCTTGCGGGTAGGGAAGCCGCGAGCATCGCCGCCAATTCTGCATTGCGTGCGACGGCATCATGCGGTTCACGCAGATCGAGCCAATCGCCATCGAATTCTTCAGCCATGATCAAGCGCTTTCAGGAAAGCCACGGCACGATCGGACCAGCGTGGCAGCGCCTGCCCCGCGCGCCAGGATGCTGCGGCCATATCGGCACGCAAGGCGGTATCGAAAATCGGTCGGCGCATGGCGCGTGACAGCGCGTTATGATCATCCACGGCGGCAATCACGGCGGCATCTTCCGGCACAATATCGGCAATCGCACCGCCGGCGGTAATCGCCATGGGCAGGCCGCGCGCCATCGCCTCAGCCGCCGCCATGCCATAGCCTTCATAGCGTGTGGCGAGCGCGAAAAGATCAGCGCGCGCATATTCCGCTTCCAAAGCGGCATCGGGCAGCGCACCCAGGAAGCGCACGCGTTGCGCAATGCCAAGCTCGGCGGCCAGCACGCGCAGCCCATCGGCATGCACGGGATCGCGTGTGGCATCGCCGGCGATGGCAAGCGACCATTCAAGATCGGTCAGACGCGCAAGGGCGCGCAGCAGCACATCATGCCCCTTGCGCGGCACGAGCAAGCCAATGCTGAGGATGGCGCAACCGGGACCGGCGGAACCCACCGCGCGCGGCGCGGCATCCGTGCCTGGCTCAACCACGCTGATGCGCGCGTGATCCACACCGAATCCTTCGGGCAAATCCCGCGCTGTGAGGGTTGATGTGGTGATGATGCGCGCACAGGTGCTGAACAAGACGCGTTCGGCGGCCTTCAAGGCTTCGCGCTGGCCTTCCGGGGCGCCGGTTTCAAGCGCGGTCGGGTGATGGATCAGCGCCGTTGCGCTGCGGCGGGTCAATTCATCGGCGAAGGGCAAAAAAGCGGGTAAGCCGAGCCCATCAATCACGATGCGCGCACCGGCGGGAATGGCGGCGAGTGCGGCGCGCGCCGCTTCGGTCGCGGTTTCATCCGGAAAGGGATGGCGCCCCGCCAATTCCACCACATGCACATCCTGTCCAAGTACGCGCAGCCCTTCGACCATGCGGCGATCATAGATATAGCCGCCGGAAATCGCGCTGAAGGGCGCGGGGACGAGAAGGTGGATGGCGCCGGTCATGGGGGGCTTTGGGTACCTTGCTGATGCATCCATGGGTCTATCACCGCTATGCCGCAACCCGCAAAATCGGCGGTGTTGCGTGTCGCGATGGCGGCCTGCCGGGCGCGGGCAATGGCGGCGATTTGGCAGTCAGCGAGGCTGATCGGGCGGCCTGCGGCGCGCCGTTCCAGAAACACCAAAGCGAAGGCTTGGGCGGCGGCGCTATCAAAAGGCAGGATGCGGCCCGCGAAATCCTCGGCGATCATGGCATCAATCGCGGCCATCAATTGGTCGTGGCGCCTGCCGGCGGGCAGCATGGCGGCACCGCGGCGCAATTCCGCCTCTCCAATCGCGCTCAGATACAAATCATGCGCTTCCTGCGCGGCGAACCAAGCCAGCACGGCCTCGGTTGGTGCAGGGCGCATGAGTTCGGAAACCACATTCGTATCCAGCAGGATCATGCGCGCTTCAGTCGAGGCGCGGCGGTGCCGGCATGGGCTCTCGGTCCGGCAATTCCAGTTCAACGCCGCCGAGCGCGACGAAACGGCGATGGATGGCCTCGCCCAGGTTTGGGGCTGGGGCGGGGCGGCTCATGGCCTGGCGGAGGATATCGCGCGCTTCTTCCTCCATGGAACGGCCATGTTCGGCGGCACGGATGCGCAGGCTCCGCTTCAGCGCCTCATCAAGATTGCGGATGGTGATGCTGGCCATGTTGGCGCCCTTTTTTGTACAATCATTGTAATCATTGATTGCGCTGAAATCAAGCGAGACGTTGGCAGCGATCAACTCAGGCCGGCGGCGCCTCACCCGGTGCGGCTTCGTAGGCGGCCCAGGCGATATGGCTTTCGCGCAGCAGCACCTTAAGCCCCGTCACCGCCTTCCCGCCCGCGCCCAAGCGGCCTTCAGCCAGCGCGGCCGACAGGCAGCGATGGATATGCAGGCAAAGATATTCGGTGGTGGTGTTTTGTCCTGCGAAAATCGGTTCCGCATCCAGATTGCGATAATCGAAGCCATCCAGAATGTGGCGTAGTTCCACCTTGGCCGCGGCGATATCCACCAGCAGATTGAGCGGATCGAGCTTCGGCGCGCGGAACTCCGCCTCCACAATGAAGGTCGCGCCATGCAGGCGCTGCGCGGGGCCGAATTCCGCGCCGCGGAAGGAATGGGCGATCATGACGTGATCAACAACGGTCAGGCTGAACATGGCGGGGGTGTTCCTATGCGGTTCGGCGCTTCATGCACCATAGGTCACCAGCGGGCAAAGCGGCGCAGGCTGGCTGGGGGCAGGGTTCAGCAGACCGGGTAGGGCTTGTGGCAAATCATCGAAGCTTGTGGCGGGGCCGATCAGCGCCTCAAGCGCCGGATCAGCCAGCAGGCCAAGCGCCTGGGCCATGCGCTGCCCAAAACTGCGGCGCCCGCGCATGGCGGGCGCGACGGCGCCAACCTGACTTGAAATCAGGCGAAGGCGGCGGGAGTGGAAGGCTTCACCCAAGGGCAGCGCCACTTCCTGCGCGCCGAACCAGGAGGCTTCGATGATCCTCGCTTCAAACGCTGCACATTGCAGGGCTTGGCGCAGCCCAGCGGGATTGGCGCTGGCGTGGATGATCAATTCCTGATCGGTGGGCGCGGCTTCGGGGGATGCAAAGGTGGCGCCCAGCTTTTCCGCAATGGCGCGGCGTGACGCATCTGGGTCTATGATCGTCACCGCCATGGCGGGAATGCGCGCCAGCAGATAGGCCACCAGCAGCCCAACCACGCCAGCGCCAATCACCAAGGCACGCTCTCCCGCCAAAGGCTCAGCGTCCCACAGGATATTCAGCGCGGTTTCCATATTGGCGCCGAGCACGGCGCGGTGATCTGGCACTGTATCCGGGATGGGGCTGCTCATGGCAGCGGGCGCAAGGAAAATATCCTGATGCGGGTGGAGGCAAAACACGCGTGTGCCTTGCAATTCGGCGGGGCCTTCGATGACGCGTGCCACGGCGCTGTAGCCATATTTCACCGGGAAGGGGAAATCGCCCGCCTGCAGGGGGCAGCGCATCACGCCCCATTGGTTTTCCGGCACCTTGCCGGCGAGCACGAGGCGCTCCGTGCCGCGCGATATGCCCGATGCCAGCATGCGCGCCAGCACCTGATCCGGTGCGCGCGCGGGCAGGGCTTCGCTGCGGAGCTCCGCGACACCGGGGGCAATCGTCCATAAGGCGCGCGCTTTGGTCATGGATGGCCCCCGGGCTTGGCGCGATCCAGCGCGGCATCAATCAGGATATCGGGCGCGATATCATGCACGCGCCAGGTAAAGCGCAGCCCATCAGTGATGCGCGCCACTTCCGGCAGGGTGAAAGCCGGAATGCCGGAACCGAGCAGCACGGGGGCCACGGTGACATGCAGCCGATCAAGACAACCAGCCGCCAAAAAGCGGGAGACGGTCAGCCCGCCGCCTTCAACAAATACCCGGCTGGCGCCGCGCGCCTTGAGCGCCGCAAGCAAGGGTGGGAGCGCGAGACCTCCGCCCGGGGCGCGCGGCAGGCGCAAAACCTCGGCCAAGCCGTGATGGTCAGCCCCGCCGGCATCGGCAGCGCAGACCAACAAGGTGGGCGGCCCGCTTTGGAAAATGCCGTAATCGGTGGAGAGTTTACGGTCCGTATCCAGCACCACGCGGAGCGGGTCCGGCCCCGGCACTTCGCGGGTGGTGAGGCGCGGATTGTCATGGCGCACCGTGCCCGCGCCGACCACCACGGCATGGCAAAGGGCGCGCAGCCGATGGGTGTGCAGGATATCGCCGGGGCCGCCGATCCATTGGCTTGACCCGGCAGCGGTCGCGATCCGGCCATCCAGCGTTTGCGCGAGCCGACCGATCACGCGGCAGCCATCAGGCGCTGCGGGCGGCGCCAGCACCGCGCCAAATAGCGCGGCAAGCGGGCCATCCGGCAAGGCCGCGCCCGCGCCATCGCGAAGCGCGAGCAGCGCTGACCAATCGGCGGCGGCGGTGGCGGATTCCATCGGAGCCTAAATGCCCGAGCGGGGCGTGGTGCGCCAGAGCATTTGCAGTTGGCTTTGAATTGACCGCTTGGGAGAGCCTCTTCGCACTCCGGCAAAAGCCCAGCGCTTCCCATTCACCGTGAAGGAGCTGGGCTGATCATCAGGGGCGACGCAGATTGTTGCGTGCAAGTAAAAATTATTGACCCATCCTGTAGTCCCTGTTATTCGGATCGAAGCTTCTACTTCTCATGGAGAAAATCATGGGGTTTAAGAGCGTCAGCGAAAATGCGGCTATCAACGGAAGCGACGGTGGCAAGGCACAAGCCAACCTGATCTACATCCTATTTATTGTCGGATTTTGTACAAGGATCGCCGCCTTGATCGGTGCCGTCATGGCCTATGTAAATCGTGACAAAGCCATCGGTGGACCAGCCCCCAATTCGACCGGACAGCTGGCGTAACCGTGAGGGCCTAGGTGTAAGCCTAGGCATACGCCTATGTCTAAGCCCATTGAGCATGTTGAAATCATCACCGGCATTCAGCGCCGTCGGCGGTATACTGCCGAGGAGAAGGTCCGGCTGGTCGAACAGACCATGCAGCCTGGCATGACGGTTTCAGCCGTTGCCCGGCTTTATGGCGTCGCC
>Ga0194133_10001608_pt1 | contig 38346 bp, 29 predicted proteins | sample TA2KigOf40mmetaG_FD_155448 | JGI IMG/M metagenome (GOLD analysis project Ga0194133, IMG submission 155448) | Freshwater microbial communities from Lake Tanganyika, Tanzania - TA2015055 Kigoma Offshore 40m | ecosystem: Environmental > Aquatic > Freshwater > Lake | place: Tanzania: Lake...
CTGTCGCTCCAGCGTGGGCCGCGAGTACCCGGAGGGGTCTTGCGCGGGGCCTCACTGCTAAAATCTGAAGCAGCATTATCCGCTTTCACGCGTATGGATCAATCCTCGGCTCTCCGCTGAAGTTTCGGTCGCCGCGCATGTGCCCAAGGGCCGCCCCCACCGCCGATCATGGAAACTTTCGCCAAGGAAACGCTGCCGATCAGTCTCGAAGAGGAGATGCAGCGCTCCTACCTCGACTATGCGATGAGCGTGATCGTGGGTCGTGCACTCCCCGACGTACGCGACGGACTCAAGCCCGTCCACCGGCGCGTTCTCTTTGCGATGCATGAGGCCAACAACGTCTTCAGCAGGCCGTATGTGAAGTGCGCAAGAGTGGTAGGCGATGTGATGGGAAAGTACCACCCGCACGGCGACTCGGCGATCTACGACACGCTGGTGCGCATGGCGCAGGACTTCTCGCTGCGCTACACGCTGATCGACGGCCAGGGCAACTTCGGCTCGGTGGATGGCGACAATCCAGCCGCGATGCGCTACACCGAGTGCCGTCTCGACCGCATCGCCGCCCTGCTCCTCGAGGACATCGACCGCGAAACGGTGGACTTTCAGCCCAACTACGACGGCAAGGAACGGGAGCCTTGTGTACTGCCCGCGCGCATACCCAACCTGCTGATCAACGGGTCCTCGGGGATTGCGGTGGGCATGGCCACCAACATTCCGCCGCACAACCTGAACGAGATCACCGCAGCGTGCCTGCACCTTCTGCACGATCCCGCCGCCAGCATCGAGCACCTGATGGAACTGGTTCCTGCGCCTGACTTCCCCACCGCAGGAATCATCTACGGGCTCTCCGGAGTCCGCGAAGCCTACCGAACCGGACGGGGTCGGATCGTGTTGCGCGCAAAAACCCATTTCGAGGACATCGACAAGGGCAACCGCCAGGCCGTCATCGTCGACGAACTCCCCTACCAGGTCAATAAACGGGTACTTCTCGAGCGCATTGCCGAGCTGGTGAACGAAAAGCGCCTCGAGGGGATCTCCGACATCCGCGACGAGTCCGACAAGTCGGGCATGCGGGTCGTGATCGAACTCAAGCGCAACGAGCATCCCGAAGTGGTGCTCAACAATCTCTACAAGAACACCCAGTTGCAGGACACCTTTGGCGTGAACATGGTGGCGCTCGTGGAGGGGCAGCCGCGTCTTCTCAACCTCAAGCAGATGCTCGAGGCCTTCCTCAGCCATCGACGCGAGGTGATCACCCGCCGGACCGTGTTTGAGTTGCGCAAGGCCCGCGAGCGCGGCCATGTGCTCGAGGGGCTCGCGGTGGCGCTTGCCAATGTTGATGCGATGATCCACACGATCCGCACTTCGGCCTCGCCGCCCGAGGCGAAGGAACGTCTGCTCAGTCGCACCTGGAACGCCGGCGTGGCCTTGCAGATGCTCGAGCGGGTGGGGGGCCACACCAAAGCCATCCGCCCTGAGGGTCTCGGCGAGGGCTACGGTCTGATCGAGGATGCGGGAGGCGCCCCGCAGTACCGTTTGTCGGATATCCAGGCGCAGGAAATCCTGCAGATGCGGCTGCAACGGCTCACCGGGCTCGAGCAGGAGAAGATCCTCTCCGAATACCGGGAAGTCGTCGACCAGATCCTCGACTTTCTCGATATCCTCGCGCGACGCGAACGCATCACCACGCTCATTGGCGAGGAACTGCGCGCTGCGGCCAGGGACTTCAGCGACCCTGCCAGAGACCCCCGGCGAAGCACCATCGAGCGCAACCCGGCTGACCTCGAAACCGGCGACCTGATCCAGCCGCAGGACATGGTGGTCACACTCTCGCACGGCGGATACTTCAAGAGCCAGCCCCTCTCGGAGTACCGCGCCCAGCGCCGGGGCGGACGCGGCAAGCAGGCCGCCTCGATGAAGGACGACGACTGGATCGATCAACTCTTCATTGCCAACACCCACGACACAATCCTGTGCTTTTCCGACCGCGGCCGGGTGTATTGGCTCAAGGTCTGGGAAGTCCCGCAGGGTTCGCGGAGTTCCCGCGGCAGACCGATCGTCAACATGTTTCCGCTCTTCGACGGCGAAAAGATCACCGTGGTCCTCGCGGTGAAGCACTTCGATGACGATCATTTCGTATTCATGGCCACTGCGCTCGGCACAGTGAAGAAGACCCCGCTCAGCGATTTCTCGAACCCGCGCAAGGCGGGCATCATCGCGGTCGATCTCGACGAGGGCGACTTCCTCATCGGCGCTGCGCTCACCGACGGCCGCCACGACGTGATGCTCTTTTCCGACGCCGGCAAGGCAGTGCGCTTCGCCGAAAACGACGTACGCCCGATGGGACGGGTGGCGCGGGGCGTCCGCGGGATGATGCTCGAAGACGATCAGAGGGTGATCGCCATGCTGGTGGCCGAGTCCGACATCCGTCCTGCGGTCGGTGCCGCATCAGACTCCCGACCGGGATCCTCTCCCTCCACGGCGGCTGCGTCTTTCTCCACGCCGGCTGCCTCCTTCTCCACGCCGGCTGCCACAGCCGACCCAGCGATGCCGTCGGTGCTCACGGCCACCGAAAACGGCTACGGCAAGCGCACACCCCTCGGCGAGTACACACGCCACGGACGTGGCACCAAGGGGATGATCGCGATCCAGACCACCGAGCGCAACGGCAAGGTGGTGGGGGCAGTCCTCGTTTTCCCATCTGACGAGATCATGCTGATCACCAATTCCGGGGTACTGGTGCGCACCCGGGTTGCCGAGGTTCGCGAGATGGGTCGCGCCACCCAGGGCGTGACGTTGATCGCCATCGACGAAGGCTCGCGCTTGAGTGGCCTGCAACGGATCGTTGAATCGGATACCGAGAGCGTGCTCGAGGAAGGCTCAGCGCTTTCCGCCGCCGGTAGCGAGCCCTGAGCTGCGCAGCATGAGCGCCGGGCCAGCCAGACCCGATCTCCAGACTGCGGCCGATCCCAGGCCTGCGGCCGGCCTCCAGTCCTTGGCCGGTCTCGAGCCCTCGGCCAATCTCCAGCCTGCGGCCGACCGAAGACTCGCCGATGCCCGCGCGCAGCGGCGTGTCTTCAACTTCTCGCCGGGCCCCGCAGCGCTGCCCACCGAGGTCCTCGAACGGGCCGCGGGCGAGATGCTCGACTGGCGCGGTCTCGGGGTGTCGGTGATGGAGATCAGCCACCGGAGCAAGGCATTCATCGCGGTGGCCGAGCAGGCCGAAGCCGATCTGCGAAGCTTGCTGCGCGTTCCGCAGCACTACAAGGTGCTCTTCATGCAGGGCGGTGCCATTGGCCAGAATGCGATCGTCCCTCTCAACCTGATGGCCCCGTTCCAGCGGGCCAGCTACCTGATCAGCGGCCAGTGGTCGGCACGTTCGGCGAAGGAGGCGGCCCGCTACGGCGAGGTGGCCGTGGTGGCCGACAGCCGCGATGCGCAGGGCAGCTTTCGCGGCGTGACGCCACAGTCGCAATGGCGGGTCAACCCCCAATCCTCCTACCTGCACCTTTGCCTCAACGAGACGATCGACGGCGTGGCCTTCGATGCGCCGATCGAACGCGGCAGCGCCAGTCATCAGGTCCCGCCCGAGATGCCTGTGGTGGCCGACGTGAGTTCCACACTGCTCTCCGAACCCCTCGAGGTGGAGCGCTTCGGACTGCTCTACGGCGGAGCGCAAAAGAACATCGGACCTGCCGGACTGAGCTTCGTGATCGTGCGGGAGGACCTGCTCGGAAAGGCGCACCGGCATTGCCCATCGGCTTTCGACTACCAGACGGTGTCCGAGCATGCTTCGATGTACAACACGCCACCCACCTTCGCAATCTATCTTGCAGGTCTTGTCTTTGACTGGCTGTTGCGTCAGGGTGGCCTGGCCGCGATCGCCGAAGTCAATCGGGCGAAGGCCGCGCTGCTCTACCACGCCATCGACAACTCCTCGCTCTACCTCAACCGGGTTGAGCCCGCGTACCGCTCGCGGATGAACGTGGTGTTCTTTCTCCGCAACGCATCGCTCGATGAAGCCTTCCTCGCCGAATCGCTGGATGCCGGGCTCTTTGCGCTCAAGGGTCATCGGGTCGTTGGTGGCATGCGGGCCTCGATCTACAACGCCATGCCGCTTGCGGGCGTTCATGCTCTCGTCGACTTCATGCGCGACTTTGAACGCCGCCATGGCTGAACCCTCTCCCCCAGTGCAGGTCGCGCCCGAGGAAGGCGCAGAGGACAGCGCGGCGCTTGGCGTGCTGCGCGAAGCAATCAACGCTGTGGATGCGCAGTTGCTTGCGCTCCTCGCGCGCCGCGCCAACCTTGCCGGCGAGGTCGGAGCGCTCAAGGCAAGCCGCCACACCCCGGTCTGGCGGCCCGAGCGTGAGGCGGCGATCATCGCGCGCTTGCGCAACGACAATCCGGGGCCTCTCTCAGACGCGGCGATCGAATCGATCTGGCGTGAAGTGATTTCGGCGTGTCGCGAAATCGAGCGGCGATTGCGCATCGCCTACCTCGGTCCGCCAGGTACTTTTTCGGAGCTCGCGCTGCACAAGCACTTTGGCCAGGGCGTCGATCCGGTGCCTTGTTCAAGCATCGACGAAGTGTTCCGTGCCACTGAATCCGGGCGGGCAGACTTCGGCATCGTGCCGGTGGAGAACTCCTCGGAGGGCGCGGTGAATCGCTCGCTCGACCTGATGCTGCAATCGCCCCTGCGGATCAGCGCGGAGGTCTCACTTGCGGTACGGCATAACCTGCTGAGCCTCGATGGGAGCCTCGAAGGCCTCCGCTTCGTCTACGCTCACCCACAGGCGCTCGCGCAATGCACCGGATGGCTCGACCGGAATCTGCCCACAGCGCAGCGGCTTGCGGCGGCAAGCAACGCGGAGGGTGCCCGGCTTGCGGCAGCGTCGCCCGAGGCAGCAGCGATCGCCTCCGAAAGCGCGGCGCAACGCTATGGCCTTCGGATTGCCCAAGGGGCGATCCAGGACGATCCGCACAACCGGACGCGCTTTGCAGTGGTGGGCGCGCGCGACTGCGCTCCCTCGGGAACCGACCAGACCTCGTTGATCCTCTCGGTTCCGGATCGCGCTGGCGCGGTGCATCACCTGATCGAACCGCTTGCCCGACACGGCGTTTCAATGAAACGCTTCGAATCGCGCCCCGCACGACAGGGCAATTGGGAATACTACTTCTACATCGATGTACTCGGGCACCAGCGAGAGCCGGCCGTCGCGGCCGCACTCGAGGAACTGCGCGCACGCGCAGCCTTCATGAAGATTGTGGGTTCCTATCCCCGGGCGTTCGAAGGCTGAGCCGACCGGCACCCCGGATCCACCGAGCGCAAGATCGCCATCTGTTTCAGAAATCCAATACTTTTCACACCGGAATCGACGGCAACCCCCAACCCACCGAAGCGTCTGCCACATCACCATGCACACCACGCCCAAGCCTGCGGGGGAATCCGGACCTGTCGCCCAGGCCCCCGCCCATGTCCGTGCCATTTCCCCTTACCGTGCAGGAAAGCCGATCGAGGAACTCGCACGCGAATACGGGCTCGACCCTGACCGGATTGTGAAACTCGCGTCCAACGAAAATCCGCTCGGGGTTCCGGTGTCGGCACAAGAGGCGATCGCCGCAGCCGCGCGCGACCTGGGGCGCTACCCGGATTCCAACGGGTTTGCGCTCAAGGCTCTTCTCGCGCAACGCCATCGGGTCCCTGCCGAGTGGATCACCCTGGGCAACGGATCCAACGACATCCTCGAACTCGCGGCGCGCGCTTTTCTTCAGCCCGGACTGGGCTCGATCTATGCGGAGCATGCGTTTGCGGTGTATGCGCTGGCCACGCAGGCGATCGGAGGCCGGCATGTTGTGGTTCCGGCCCGCGAACTGGGTCACGACCTCGAAGCAATGGCTGCCGCTGTCGACGACAGCACCCGAATCGTGTTCGTTGCCAACCCCAACAACCCCACCGGCACCTTCCTCGCCGCAGCGCGCATCGAAGCCTTTCTCGAGGCGGTTCCGGAGCGGGTGGCAGTGGTGCTGGATGAGGCCTACACCGAATACCTGCCCCCCGAGTTGCGCGCGGACAGTGCAGCCTGGGTGCGCCGCCATCCCAACCTGATCGTGTCGCGCACCCTCAGCAAGGCCTATGGGCTTGCAGGTCTTCGGGTTGGCTACGCCATAGCCCGCGAAGGCATCACAGACCTGCTCAACCGGTTGCGCCAGCCCTTCAACGTCAACAGCCTCGCGCTGGCTGCGGCCCAGGCAGTGCTCAACGATGAGGCCTATCTCGCGCGCAGCTACGCGCTCAATCGCCGCGGGCTCGAACAACTGCAATCGGCGTTTTCCACGATGCAGCTCCGCTTCGTGCCTTCCTACGCGAATTTCGTGCTGGTCGAAGTGGGCGATGCAGACGCCGTCTATGCTGCTCTGCTGCGCCAGGGCGTGATCGTGCGACCGGTGTCCAACTATGGACTGCCCCGCTGGCTGCGGGTGTCGGTTGGACTGCCGGAGGAGAATGTGCGCTTCATCGACGCCCTTTCGCAGGCGCTGCGCCCGCAGTCGCTGCGCCCGGCCTCAAGCGCTAGCCCGGAGCCTGAGCGCAGCAATCCGCAGGTCCGCAGCGCTGCTGGCCCATGATTGCACAGCTGGGGATCATCGGCGTTGGCATGATCGGCGCCTCGATTGCGGCGGCTGCGGTTCGGCGTGCGGGCATAGCTCGCGTGGTGGCCTACTCGCCCGGCAACGATGCGCTCGAGGCGCAGGCCGCCGGTTGGGTGCACCGGATCTGCGCCGATGCACCCTCGTGCCTCAACGGATCGGATCTGGTGGTGCTGGCCGCGCCGGTGGGCGCCATCGTGGCCATGATGCCGCAGTTGGCAGCCCGCCTCCACGAACTCGAAAACGCAGGCCTTCCCCTGCCCCACCTCAGCGACACCGGGAGCAGCAAACTATCCATCGTGGCAAGCGCAGACCGCGCGCTTGGGCGCTTCCGCTGCCGGTTCCTGCCAGCGCATCCGATCGCCGGCTCCGAGCGCAGCGGAGCGCAAGCCGCCAATCCGGATCTCTTCGTGAACCGCAGCGTCCTGGTATGCAGCGACCACAGGGTTGGCGCACCTACGCGCAAAGCCGTCTCGGCTTTCTGGGAGCGGCTCGGAGCGCGTGTCGAATCCATCGACCCGGTCGCGCACGATGCGCTCTACGGCGAGGTGTCGCACTGGCCGCACGCCGCAGCCTTCGCACTCTGCCTGGGTATCGCGCGCGGTCCGCACGCCGAACAGAGCCTGCTGCGCGCAGGCGCGGGGCTCAGGGACACCACCCGGATTGCCGCGAGCGATGCAAGGCTCTGGAGCGACATCATCCTGTCCAACCGCGACCACGCGCTGCGATCGGCGCAGCGGCATCTGGCTGCGCTCCGCGCCCTTGTGGAGGCAATCGAGACGAACAACACCGCCGGCCTGTGCGAGTTGCTCGAAGAGGCCGCAGTCTGGCGCAGGCAACTGCGCGACGCGGCCTGAGCTGCTCCAGCAGCCGCCCAAGGCCACCGCCCCGCCCCGAACGCCCGCAACCCGCAACCAACGGAGACGCCGCTTGACGACCGCCGTGACTGATTCCAAGCCCGACGATCCGCGTGCCGATCGGCGCACCACGCCGGCCGCAGAACCTGCTCCCTCGCTATTGCGGGCCTGGGCCGCACCGCAGGGCCTGCGGGCCACGCTGCGGGTACCAGGCGACAAGTCGATCTCGCACCGCGCGGTCATGCTCGGGGCAATCGCCCGGGGCACCACCGAGGTGAGCGGCTTTCTCGAAGGCGCCGATGCTCTCTCCACCATGCACGCCTTCAGGGCCCTCGGGGTATCGATCGAGGGACCCAACCAGGGCCACCTCAGAATTGCCGGGGTTGGTCTGCACGGACTGCAGGCGGCTTGCGCACCCCTCGATTGTGGCAACGCCGGGACCGCGATGCGGCTGATGATGGGACTCCTCGCGGGCCAGCGTTTTTCCAGCACCCTCGTGGGCGATGCCTCGCTCTCGAGGCGGCCGATGCGGCGTGTTGCCGAACCGCTCGGCCGGATGGGTGCACAGGTCGAAACCGACGATGGGCGGCCACCGATCCGGATCAGCCCGGGCCCGGGCCTGCACGGCATCGACTTTGCCTTGCCGGTGGCAAGCGCGCAAGTGAAGTCGGCAGTGCTTCTTGCAGGCCTTTACGCGCAGGGCACAACCCGGGTCACCGAACCCGCGCCAACCCGCGACCACACGGAGCGCATGCTCGGAGGCTTCGGCGTGAAGGTGCTGGTCGAAGGCGCTTCCCGCGCACTCAGCGGCGGGCAGTCGCTCGAGGCCTGCCCGATCGAGGTGCCCGGCGATATCTCCTCGGCGGCCTTTTTTCTGGTGGCCGCCTCGATCGTGCCGGGCTCCGATCTCACGCTCGAGCATGTTGGCATCAACCCCACCCGCACCGGCGTGATCGCCATCCTGCGCCGCATGGGCGCCAACATCGAATTGCTCGATCCACGCGAAGCGGGCGGCGAACCGGTTGCCGACCTGCGGGTGCGCGCGGCCCCCCTGCGGGGCATCGAAGTGCCCGAGGAACTGGTCGCGCTCGCCATCGACGAGTTTCCGGTCCTCTTTGTTGCAGCGGCCTGCGCCCAAGGCAGGACCGTGGTGCGCGGCGCCGAGGAGTTGCGGGTGAAGGAATCGGACCGGATCGCGGCCATGGAGGCGGGGCTGCTCGCCTGCGGGGCAAGCGTGAAGGCAACTCGCGACGGCATGATCATCGAAGGCAACCCCGGACAACGCTTTGCCGGGGTGCACATCGACTCGCGGGGCGACCACCGCATCGCAATGGCCTTTGCGGTCGCCGCCCAGCGCGCGACGGCGCCGATCGAGATCCTCGATACCGCCAACGTGGTCACCTCCTTTCCGAACTTTGTGACGCTGGCGCAGGGCTGCGGCATGCGGGTTGTTGCGCGGCATGACTGACGACAGCGTCGCGCCAGTGCTCACGATCGACGGCCCGACCGCCTCGGGCAAGGGGACGCTCGCGCGCAGGGTTGCTCAGGCGCTCGGCTTTCACTACCTCGACTCGGGCGCGATCTACCGGGCCTATGCGCTCTTTGCCGAAGAACAGCAACTCAACCCGGAGATGGCGCAGGCCGATCCAGCGCTCGCCCATGCGCTTGCGCTGAACCTGCCGCTCCGTTTCCATGCCGACGGCATCATGCTTGGGGACCGCGAAGTCAGCGAAGCGCTTCGCGCAGAGCGGATCGGCAACCTCGCCTCGGAGTTTTCTGCGCTGCCTGAGGTCCGCGCCGCCCTTCTCGCGCGGCAGCGGGCCTTCCGCAGCGCACCGGGCCTGGTCGCCGACGGCAGGGACATGGGAACCGTGGTCTTCCCCGAGGCCTGCCTCAAGGTGTTCCTCGTGGCAGCGCTCGAGTCCCGCGCGAAACGCCGGACTAAACAGTTGATCGAGAAAGGGTTTTCTGCTACTCTCGAAAGCGTTCTCGCCAACCTCCGGAAGCGTGACGCACGCGATCAGTCGCGCAGCGTTGCGCCGCTCGAGGCGGCACCCGAAGCCCGCTTGCTCGACGGCACAACGCTGAGCATCGAGGACTCGGTGGAGCAGGTGCTGCAATGGTGGGCTGCTGTCGGAGGGCGCAACATACCGCGCTCGCCGGCGTCCCCGGATCAGCACCTCAGGGCACCGGATGGCACATCACCCTCCGGATTTCAGCAACCCAACGGATCACGTCGGTCCAGTCTTCCCCCCAGCCAGGCCCGACGGTGATCAGTACAGGCAGTCAGCGCCCGGCGCTGTCGGCCCCCCTCAACAAAGGAATGCATGTTGGCCACCACCACTGAAAGCTTCGCCGAACTGTTTGAAGAGTCGCTCACCCGCCAGGAGATGCGTGCGGGCGAGGTGATCACCGCCGAGGTGATTCGCATCGACCACAACTTCGTCGTCGTCAACGCCGGACTGAAGTCCGAAAGCTACATACCGATCGAGGAGTTTCACAACGACCGCGGCGAAGTCGATGTGGTCGAGGGCGACTTCGTGTCGGTTGCGATCGATTCGATCGAGGACGGTTATGGCGAGACACGGCTCTCGCGAGACCGGGCCAAACGCCTTGCCGCCTGGATCAATCTCGAGAAGGCGCTCGAAAAGGGAGAACTCGTGAGCGGCACGATCACCGGCAAGGTGAAGGGCGGCCTCACCGTGATGACCAACGGCATCCGCGCCTTTCTACCCGGTTCGCTGATCGACACCCGTCCGGTGAAGGACACCACGCCCTTTGAAGGCAAGACGCTCGAATTCAAGGTGATCAAGCTCGACCGCAAACGCAACAACGTTGTGCTGTCCCGACGTGCGGTCGTTGAACTGTCGCAGGGCGAAGAACGCGCACGCCTGATGGAGCAACTCTCCGAGGGTGCGATTGTGAAGGGCCTGGTGAAGAACATCACCGATTACGGTGCCTTCATCGACCTCGGCGGCATCGATGGCCTGCTTCATATCACCGACATGGCGTGGCGCAGGGTGCGTCACCCCTCGGAAGTCCTGCAGGTGGGGCTCGAGGTCACCGCCAAGGTGCTGAAGTTCGACCAGGAGAAGAACCGTGTTTCGCTCGGCGTCAAGCAGCTCGGCGATGACCCGTGGATCGGCATCGGTCGTCGCTACCCCTCGGGCACCCGGATGTTCGGCAAGGTCACCAACATCACCGACTACGGCGCATTCGTCGAGATCGAACCCGGCATCGAGGGTCTGGTGCATGTTTCGGAGATGGACTGGACCAACAAGAACGTAAACCCCGGCAAGATGGTGTCGCTCGGTCAGGAATGCGAGGTGATGGTGCTCGAGATCGACGAGGACCGCAGACGTATCTCGCTCGGCATGAAACAAACCCGGCCGAACCCCTGGGAGGAGTTCTTCGAGAACCACCGCAAGGGCGACCGGGTACGCGGCGCGATCAAGTCGATCACCGACTTCGGTGTCTTCATCGGGCTGCCGGGCGGTATCGACGGCCTTGTTCACCTGTCGGATCTTTCGTGGAACCGACCAGGCGAGGAAGCGGTGCGCGACTTCAAGAAGGGCGACGAGGTCGAGGCGATCGTGCTCGCCATCGACACCGAGCGCGAGCGGATCTCGCTCGGCATCAAGCAACTCGAAGGCGACCCCTTCAACAGCTTCTCGGCCACCACCGAGAAAGGCTCGATCGTCCGCGGCCGGGTGAAGGCGGTGGATGCACGCGGCGTCACCGTGGATCTGGGCGGCGACACCGAGGCATATCTGCGCGCTTCGGAAATTTCGCGCGAACGTGTCGAGGACGCGCGCACCCGATTCAAGGAGGGCGACGAGGTGGAGGCGATGGTGATCAACATCGACCGCAAGAGCCGTGCGATCAGTCTTTCGATCAAGGCCAGGGAAAGCCAGGAAACGGCCACTGCGCTCACCCGCATGCAGGCCGAGACTGCGGCCCAATCGGGCACCACCAATCTTGGCGCGCTCCTCAGGGCCAAGCTCGACGGGCAGGGGCAATAAGGCCGGCCTTCCATCGCGCACGTCCGACGCAGCACTTTGAATCGGGAAATCACGGTGAGATCTGATCCGCAATCCCCGGAGCCCGCTCCTCTCGAGGTCGATCCGTTCCCCGAGGATGCGGTGTCGATCACGAAATCCGAGCTAATCACGCGGCTGGCAACGAGATACCCCCAGCTGGCACCGCGCGATGCGGAGTACGCAGTACGCGCGCTGCTCGATGCGCTCACCCAATCGCTGGTCGAGGGTCGCCGGATCGAGATTCGGGGGTTCGGCAGCTTCGCAATCACCCGGCGCCCGCCGCGCGTGGGACGCAACCCGAAGTCGGGCGAAGCCGTACAGGTCCCGGAAAAGCTTGCGCCACACTTCAAGCCAGGCAAGGAACTGCGGGTGCGCGTCGACCTTTCGGTGCCCGACAGGACCCCCGCTGATCCGGTTGCTCGCCGAAGCCCTGCGCAGAGCCCCGACCCCGGCGCTCCGGCGGATGCTCCAGCGGGCGCTCCGGCGGTTGCTCCAGCGGGCGCCCCAACGGGTGCTCCGCCCAACCCCCGCGAAGGAGGCCTTCCGGGGGCATCATGATCCGCTCGCTGCACTGGCTTTTCCGCGCCGCCCTGTTTGTGGTCGTGCTCGGTTTTGCACTTGCCAACGCCGAAATCGTGGAGGTGCACTTTCTGGGGCTCGACACCGTGTGGCGGGCACCGCTGGTGGTCTTTCTGGCAGGTTTCTTCGCCGCAGGGATGATCGTGGGGCTCCTCGCGCTCACGCCGAAGTTCTACGCACAACGACGCGAGATCGAGCGGCTCACCCGAAAGCCGCAGTCCAGCCCCACCGGAGCGCATGGAGTTTGACTTCTGGTGGTTGCCCGGGGCAGCCCTCTTCTTTGCCCTGGGCTGGTTGGCGTCACGCCGGGAGAGCGGGCAGTCGGCCCCGCCCGAAAACAACGTCGAGAGCCTGCCGCAAGCGTATTTCCGTGGACTCAATTTCGTCCTCAAGGAAGACCCGCAGAAGGCCATCGACGCATTCACCGAACTGATCCGTCAGGAACCTGACCTGGTCGAGTTGCACTTTGCGCTCGGGCAACTGTTTCGGCGCCGCGGCGAGACCGACCGCGCCATCCGGGTTCACCAGAATCTGCTCCAGCGCACCCTCCTCAGCGCGTCCGACCGCGACCGCGCACGCTACGAGATTGCGCAGGACTATTTCAAGGCCGGACTCTATGACCGGGCCGACGCAGCACTCGGGCAGCTCGAAGACAGCACGCATGCTCCGGAGGCCTTTGCGTTGCGGCTCGACATCGCGCAGCGGCTGAAGGACTGGTCCAAGGCGCTCGGCCTGCTCGCCAACGACCATGCCGACTATGCCGAGGTGGGGTCCGCGCAGCAAGATCCGTCTAGGCTTGCGTTGCAGGCACACCTGCATTGCGAGTTGGCGCTCGAGCATCAGGCTCGCAGCGACGATCGGGCCGCGCTGGCCGCATTCGCCACGGCAACCAGCGTTGCGCCCAACCACCCCCGCGCTTATCTCGCCCTCGGCGCCCTGCATGCACGGCTTGGTCAGAGTCCGCAGGCGATCGACCTTGGCAGAGGGATTCTTGCGCGCTGGCCGGCGTTCGCATGCACCATGGCCGAATGGTGGCTCGGGTGTCACGCGCGGGGCGCTGCGGGACCCTTTCCCACGGGCCCGGGCGAGGCGGAGCCGACCGATGCCCTCGGGCTGCTGATCGAGGCCCAGCAAAGGGCTCCCTCGGCTGAACTCCTGAGCCTGATCCTGCGGGCGGTCGAGGCGCGTGACGGCGCCGAAGCCGCGCTCGAACTGGCAGAGCGCGAGGCGCTGCGGGCGCCCAATGCCTCGAACCTGTTGGAATTGCTCGAGCGCAGGGCGCAAAGCGCAAGCTCGGCCGATCGACTCGAGGCGGTACGCTCCTTCCTGCAGCGGCTCGGCCCGGCATCGGGCCGCCTGAGTTGCAATCGCTGCGGGTTCCAGTCCACCCGCCACGTCTGGCAATGCCCCGGATGCAGCCGTTGGGACACCTACTCTCCGATCCCTGCCGATGCAACCAGACCCTGAAGGACGCTGCAAGTCTCTGCGGCCGGAGTCCGACCCGGCAACCGCGCTTGCGGGATGTCCCAATGAGGGGGCCTCCGGAGCAAACGCGAGTCGGAGACCCCCCGATGGACCCCAAAGCCCTTTCAGGCCCACCGCGTATCCACGCAACCTCGTCGGCGCGCCAGCGAACACCCCCGGCCATCCTCGTAATCCTTGTGATCCTCGCCTTCGGTGCCTCGCTCTCCTCCCCTCAGGCACAAGCGCAGATCAGTCCGGTGCGCGGCACTTCCGCCCCAACGCCACCCCTGCCCCACGCCGGCTTCATCCCCACCAGCAGCACGTTGTCGGGCCAGGCGCAGCCCGAAATGCGAACGGTTGACGCCAACACCGCAAGTGAGGAGCAATTGCGCAGCATCCCTGGGATCGGTCCGGCCACCGCTCAGCGCATCCTTCAGACCCGACAGCGCAAACCTTTCCGCGACATGCGTGACTTTGGCGAGCGTGTCCCCGGCATCGGTCCGAAACGTCTGCAACAGTTCAGCCACGCAGGGCTCGTCGTGCGCCGACAGGCGCCTGTTGCCGCGCCCCCGGAGGATGCGCGGGCGGCGCGCCAGGTGCAGGGCAAGGCTCCAAGGGACGATGCGCCTCCAACGTCCCCGGCAAAGGGCCCATCGGGCGCCACCGCAGGCGAAAGGCCATCGTTGAAAACAGCGCCAAATGGGGGAGCCTCCTCGGGTGGCACCGCCAACGCCTCAACCCAGGCGGGCGAAGCGCCAGTGCTCGAGGTGCTGATCATCGAGGGCGGGGTGCGCGAAGGGCCCTACCGCGAATCGACCGCGCGAGCACGCAAGTGATCCTCGCCCGCATGCGCGAATACTGGTGGCTCACGCGCATGCACCGGCCGATCGGCACCCTGTTGCTGCTTTGGCCCACGCTGTGGGCCCTGTGGATCGCTTCAAACGGCCCGCCGCCGCTGCGCGACCTGCTGGTCTTTTGCCTCGGAACGCTGCTGATGCGTTCGGCAGGGTGCGCGATCAACGACTACGCCGATCGCGACTTCGATCGTTTTGTGAAGCGCACCGCCAACCGACCGCTCACCGCAGGAAGAATCGCGCCCTGGGAAGCGCTGGCGGTGTTTGCGGCGCTGGCGCTTGTTGCACTCCTGCTCATCCTTCCCTACAACCGGCTCACCTGGGCGATGGCGGCAGTCGCCGCCTTCCTCGCGGCAAGCTACCCCTTCACCAAGCGCTTCCTGGCGATTCCCCAGGCCTACCTCGGCCTTGCCTTTGGCTTCGGCGTCCCGATGGCCTTTGCCGCACTCACCGGTGCGCTCCCTCCCTTGTGCTGGCTCTTGCTGCTCGCCAACGTCTTCTGGGCCCTGGCCTACGACACCGAGTACGCCATGGTCGACCGCGACGACGATCTCCAGCTCGGCATCCGCACCTCGGCGATCACCTTCGGGAGGCTCGACGTGGCAGCCGTGATGGCAAGCTACGCCTTCACGCTGGTGCTGTTGGCGGCTGCCGGAGTTCTTGCTTCACTCGGTGCCGGTTGGTACCTGGGCCTTGCACTGGCTGGAGGCATCGCGCTTTACCACTACGCACTCATCCGCGAACGCAGCCGCGAGGGTTGCTTCAAGGCGTTCAACCACAACAACTGGTTTGGTGCAGCCGTCTTTGCAGGGCTTCCGCTCGACTGGTGGATGATGCAACTGCCGGCGGGGCCGGGTTGAGACGCCCGAGTTGGCCTTTACAACGCAAGGACTGAAAGACCCCCGCTGCGAGCCTTCATCGGAGGGGCCCCCATCACGGGGACTGCCGTTGAGCGGCTTGCGCTCAGAGCTGGGCGCGGGAGTCAACCCTTGCCACCCGCGAAAGCAGATAGTCGGTCTCCGTTCGGGCTGCAGCGCTCAGAGGCGAGGCCGGACCACGTTGCGCATCGCTTGCGAGGATTCCCCGTTTCATCATCACATACTTGCGTACCGCCAGTCCCACACCGGGTTGCTGCTCGTAGCGCAGCAGGGGCAGATGCGCATCGAAAAGGTCATGCGCCTTGTCGCGCTCACCACGTGCATGCATGCGCACCACGTCGATGAGCATGTCGGGGAAAGCGTAGCCGGTGTTGGCTCCATCCGCCCCGCGTTCGAGCTCGAAATCGAGGAATAGCCCGCCGTTGCCGCAGAGAATCGCGATGTGCCGCATCGTCTGCTCGCGCTCGAAGTTGCGCAGCGCCGAGATCTTCTCGAGCCCGGGCCAGTCTTCGTGCTTGAGCATCACGCACGCGGGATTGTCGCGCACGATGCGCTCGATCACCCGAGGGGTCATTTGTACCGCAAACGTAAGCGGGTAGTCCTGAATGACGAAGGCAATATCCTCGCCAATCGCGAGCGAGGCTTGCCGGTAGTAGTTCACGATCTGCTCGTCGGTGCGCAGGGTATTGGGCGGCGCGATCATCACACCGGCGGCTCCAAGATCGATCGATGCACGGGCAAGGGAGCGCATCGGGGCAAAGCCGGGCGCAGAAACGCCCACGATCACCGGCACCTTCATCCGCGCGCAAATCCGCCGCACGATAGCGAGCGACTCTTCGGCATCCAGCTTTGGAGCCTCCCCGAGTACCCCGAGGATCGTGAGGCCATCGGCACCGATCCCGGCGTAGAAATCGGCCATCCGGTCGATCGAGTCCCAATCGATGCGTCCGTCGGTGTGGAAGGGCGTGGGCGCGATCGGAAAAACCCCGCGCGCCCCTGCATCGAGTCTGCTGGTGATCATTGCACAACCCCCTCGGCAGCCTCGTAGCCTGAGGCAATCTGCACATCGAGGAGCTTCGGCCCCTCGCCTGCGAAGGCCCACTGCAACGCCGGGTCGAGCTCAACGTAGCGGGAAACCGATCGTGACGCCACTCCCATGCCGGCGGCGAGCGCGGGAAAATCAAGAAAGGGATTGCTCAGGTCCATGCCGATGAAGTGATCCGAATCGCGCAAGGCGATCAGCCGATCCTTGATGATCCGATAGCTGCGATTGTTGGCGATCACGAAAGACACCGGCAGGCTGAAGTGCGCCGCAGTCCAGAGACCCTGGATCGCGTACATCGCACTGCCGTCGCCGAGCAGTGCCACCACACGCCGCCCGGGATTTCCAAATGCCATGCCAATCGCCCCAGGAAGCGCAAAGCCAAGCCCGCCGCTGCTCAGGCCGAAGGCCTGCAAGGGATGCCGCACACGCAGGAAGGTATGCAACTGCGCCGCGGTGGTCGGCGCCTCCTCAACAATCAATGCGTCCTCGGGCAGCGCCTCGCTCAGCGCAAACATCATCGCACCGGGGTCGATCCGGCTGTCGTCGGGCAGCCTGGCCCTGAGGTTTCCAGCTTCCCGCGCAGCCGCATCGCGCTTGCTCAACCAGTTGCCTTCCCGCAAGGCTGCCACGCGCGCCGCTGCGGCCTCACGCTGGGCCGACGTGGTGGTTGCCTGCAACGCCTCGAGCCAGACCGGGAGCGTGCTGCCCACATGGGCGCGGATCGCGAGATCCGTGGGATAGTTCTTGCCGAGTTCCCAGTCGCGCTGGCTCAGGTGAATCACCTCGAGGCTGGCGGGAAGCGGCTCCACTGCGCTGTAGGCCGACATGCGCAGCAAATCACCCCCGAGGCAGATCAGCAGGTCGAAGGGCTCGAGCGATGCGCGCACTTTCCTCTGGTTACGGGTGATATCGCCCATGTGGCACGGGTGTTCAACCGGAAACCGGCTGTTGTAGGGCACCGAATCGAGGTACACCGCCGCACCGAGGCGCTCCGCCAGTTCGCAGGCGGGGCCGAATGCGTCCTGCTCGGCCAGCTCGCGGCCGGCAAGGATCACCGGCCTTGATGCCGAAAGGCAGCGCTCCACCAGTCGATCGATGACACTGGCAGCCGGTACGACGCGCTCCTCCACCCGCGTGGGGCGCAGCAGGTCGATACAACCCTCCTGATCGAGAACCGAGGCTGGAAGGCTCAGAAACACCGGGCCGCGCGGCGAAGCCATCGCGATCTTCGCTGCCCTGCGTACGACCCGCGGAATATCCTCGAGCCGCTGAATCTCGAAGGCCCATTTGACAAGCGGGGCTGCAACCTCGACCAGAGGTTCGTAGAGGAGCGGCTCTTGCAAACCGTAGCCGATTTCGTACTGACCCGCAGTGATGATGATCGGCGAACCGGAAAACCCCGCAGCATGGATCGCCCCCATCGCGTGACCAAGCCCAGGCATGCAGTGCAGATTCACTGCGGTGAGCGCGCCAGTGGATCGGCTGAAGCCATCGGCCATCGCCACCACGATCGACTCCTGCAGACCAAGCACATAGCGAATCCGGGGTGTGTGCGGCAGCGCCTCCATCAATGGCAATTCGGTCGTCCCCGGGTTGCCAAAGAGATGCGTCACGCCCTCGTCGGCGAGCACCTCGAGGAAGGCCTCCCGTCCTGTGATCCGCCGCGCTTGCCGTGTTGCCATGCTTGCCCCCGAAAGTGTGTGAGTCTGCTCAGTACCCAAGCCCGGCATTTGGGCTCGAGGTGACCACGTAGCGTAGCCGAGGACTCCTCGGGGAGGGGACCGGATAAGGCATCATCACAAGATACGCAAGGCACGGCAGATGCGTCTGGCCGTGGCCGTAGCCGCGGGCTTGGTTGCAGCCGTGGCTGTAGCCGTGGCCAAGGGCGTGGCCGCGGGCGTAGCCGTGGCGCGGGGCCGTGGCGCGGGGCGAATCGCCCGAGCGCGCGGGGAGTCGGGGGGCCGGGCTGAAGCAGAAGGCGCATCAACCGTGCCCAAGGGAGGAGGAGTGTGCTCAAGACCTACAGGTATCCGAAGTTTGCCTACGACACGCCGCACGAGTTGCGCCGGGATGCGCAGGCGCTGATCGCCTCGACTGCGCGGGTCGCCGAGGGCCCTCCACCCTATCCGGTGGTGATCGTTGGTGCAGGACCGGTGGGAATGAGTTGCGCCATCGACCTCCAGCAGCAGGGCATCGCGGCGCTGCTGATCGATGAGGACGACACGGTCTCGATCGGCTCACGCGGCGTGTGCTATGCCAAACGCACCCTGGAAATCCTCGACAGGCTCGGAGTGGGAGAGCAGGTGGGTCGCAAGGGGGTGAGCTGGCATGTGGGCCGCACCTTCTTCCGTGAACACGAAATCTATCGTTTCAACCTCCTCCCCGAGCCGGGTCATGAACGGCCCGCGATGATCAACCTTCAGCAGTACTACCTCGAGGAGTATCTGCAGCAGCGCTGCGCTGAGGCAGGCGTGCAAATGCGCTGGAAACAACGGGCGGATTCTGTGGAGGTCCACGCAGACCATGTGGTGCTCCACATCCGTTCGCCAGAGGGGCCCTACGCGTTGAAGGCAGCGTGGCTGGTGGTCGCCGACGGGGCCCGCAGCCCGATCCGCCGACAGATGGGACTCGAGGTCGAGGGTCGGGTGTTCAGTGATCGCTTTCTGATCGCCGACGTCGTGATGAAGGCCGATTTCCCTGCGGAGCGCTGGTTCTGGTTTGACCCACCGTTTCATCCCAACCAGTCGGTACTGCTCCACAGGCAGGCGGATCAGGTCTGGCGCATCGACTTTCAGCTCGGATGGGACGCCGACCCGGAGGAAGAGAAAAAGCCCGAGAAGGTGATCCCGCGTATCCGCGCAATGCTCGGCGAGGAGCGGGCGTTTGAGCTCGAGTGGGTGTCGGTGTATACCTTCCAGTGCCGACGCATGCCCAGGCTGGTGCATGGAAGGGTGGTCTTCGCGGGCGATGCGGCGCACCAGGTATCACCCTTTGGCGCGCGCGGTGCCAATTCGGGAATCCAGGACGCGGAGAACCTCGCCTGGAAACTGGCACGTGTCATTCACGGTTACTCGCCCCCGCAACTGCTGGAGAGCTACGACCAGGAGCGTGGAGCCGCCGCCGACGAGAACATCCTCAACTCCACCCGCTCCACCGACTTCATCACGCCAAAGTCGCCGATCAGCCGCATGTTTCGCAATGCGACGCTCGATCTGGCCCGGCACTTCAGCTTCGCGCAGCGCATGGTGAATTCAGGAAGGCTCTCGATACCCACGCACTATGTCGACTCGCCGCTCAACACCGCCGATCAGGCGGGCGAGCACTTCCAGACGGTGCTGCAACCGGGCTCGCCGATTCCAGATGCACCGCTGCGCCGCAACGGTGAGCCTCTCTGGCTGCTGCGTGTCCTCAGGCAAAGCTTTGCCCTGCTCGTTGCGGCGGAAACGGCCGCGTCCCGGCACACTCCCAAGGCCTCGAGCGCGCTCGCCGCACTGGCGAACTGGGCCGCTGCCTCCCGGGTGCAATTGCTCCTGATCAGTCCTGTGGCACCTGCCTCGGTTTCGCAGGTCAGTGCCGAGAAAGGTCTTTGCCCATCGGTGGAGATCCTGTCCGGCGCAGGGCACCATGCTGCGGGGGAGATCCCGTCCGGCGCGAACCCTTGCTGCGAGGGGGCAACGTCTTCTGACGCTGTGGCGGGCTACCCCCCGGAGGTTTATCTCGATACCGAAGGACTGGTGCGCGAACGCTTTGATCTGCACCCCGGCACCGCATATCTCCTCCGCCCGGACCAGCACATCGCCGCGCGCTTCAGGCAGCCCGAACCTCGCGTACTCACCGAAGCCCTGCAACGCTCCTGCGGATGGGTGAGTGTGAGAGTCTCGGAGCATGCCACTTGAAAACCTTGCGGCTCACGCCGAATTTCCACCTTGGCGAGGAACCTGCAAAGGGCAGCACCGAGGCGAGCGACCGCTTCTACGACATGCTCATCGGGGCCCATCGCACCCTGAGCGAGCCGCAATCGCACGCCTTCAACGCCCGTCTCATCCTCATTCTCGCCAACCACATCGGTGACCTCGAGGTACTTCGTGAGGCCCTGCAGGCTGCCGGCGAGTCACAAGCCGCAGAACGCTGAAGACATCGCGCAATCAAAGGAGCAACATGCCCAGGATCATCACGGACGATGGCGTTGGCCTCCACTATGAGGAATCCGGCAGCGGCAAAGCGCTGATCTTCGTCCACGAGTTTGCCGGCGACTGGCGAAGCTGGGAGCCGCAAATGCGACACTTCGCGCGTCGCTACCGCTGCATCTCTTACAGCGCGCGCGGCTACGCCCCCTCCGACGTGCCCGGCGACTGGCGAAGCTACTCGCAAGCCAGGGTCAGCGCCGACATCGCCTGCGTGATGGACGGACTCGCGATCCGCCAGGCGCATGTGGTGGGACTCTCGATGGGCGCCTTTGCGACACTGCACTTCGGGTTGCGTTGTGCGGCGGACTCGACAGGCGGTGCGGTTAGTCCGGAGGCGCCTCGTGCCCTCTCGCTTTGCCTCGCTGGCGTGGGCAGCGGAGCGCATCCTGCCGACTACCGCGCGTTCCAGGCAAGTTCACGCGCCTACGCGCAATCCATCCGCGCCCAGGGTATGGCACACTTTGCCGCCACCTATGGCCATGGCGCAGTACGCGTGCAGTACGCGCGCAAGGATCCCCGCGGGTTTGCCGAGGCGGTTGCCCAACTCTCCGAACACTCGGCTGAGGGATCGGCCAACACAATGCGCGGCTATCAGAGCGAGCGACCCTGCCTCTACGAACTCACCGACGCGATTGCGCGCATCAGCGTCCCCACGCTCATCCTGAGCGGCGACGAGGACGAGCCGTGCCTGGAGACTTCTCTGATGCTCAAGCGCACGATCCCCACGGCACACCTCGGGATTCTTCCCGGCTCCGGGCACGCGATCAACCTCGAAGAACCAGCTCTCTTCAACCAGATGCTTGAGAACTTCCTCGCGCAGGTCGACGCGGGCGTGGACTTTGCCCGGCATCCAGTGGCGCGACCTTCGTCGATCTGGGGCCCCGACGGTGACCCGCGAAGCCGCTTTGGAAGCATGCTCGACAGCGCCTGAGTGCGCCCGGCGCTCCCTGCCCAGGACTTCAGGGATCAGAAAATCCCGCGCACCTCGTAGATTGGCCCACTTGCCTCGCGCCGACCCAGACCCACTACGAGCAGGCGATTGAGCCAGGGGCATGCCGGCGCCGTCGTCCGTACCCAGTGTGAGCCTCACATCGAGCATGAGGGATCGTCGATACGCGAAGGCGGCACCGGGATCGGGTACACCTTCGAGACGTTGCCGGATGCTGGCGCGGCTTGAGGGGCAGAGCGCATCGCGATCAAACCGTGGTACCGGATCGCTTTCACGGTGGCCGCAGCGACGGCGCAGGCCGGTCGCAACGCCACGCAACGCGGTCTCATTGCGCAGATCGGCACACACGGCGCAACCCAGGTAGGCTTTTCCTACGGGCTTTCCTTCGGGCCCCCACTGTGCTTGCGGTGGCATGGCGCGGCCGGGGCGGATCCCTTCGTGCTACCCACGCTGCCCACGCTCGGCTGGAAACTGCTGCGCGGGTCCGTACACTCGCGTTGGTGGAGATTGTCTTTGCGCAACTGATCTCGCGCCGCCTCTTCAGTCAACGCACCACTCGGCTGGAGTGGCTCCGCATGACCGGGCTACTCCTTGGCGTTATCCTTGTTCTTAAGCGTTGAGACCTGCATAACGAAGCTCGGCCCGGTCTGCACGATGCCGTTCACCGGGGGCTGCGCAGCGACGTTCTGCCTGGCCCGCACGATACCGTTCACCGGGGCCTCTGAAAGGCCATAGATCCTGGAGTTGCCATGACCACTAACGCCAGCCAGCACACCTCCTCGCCTTCAATTCCCTTCTTGCCCTTGCCCGAGACGGGTGTTCGCCACCGGATGCAGCACTGGATCGGAGGGCACTGGCTCGACTGCGACGAGGGTGCGCCGATCGCCTCGGCAATGCTCGACGTGGAGGTTGCAAGCCTTCCAGCGTCGATCGCCCCCATGGAGGAAGCTGTCCATGCAGCCCGCCTCCACGGGCGAAGCGCCCTCGGCCAACTCGATTTCGCGCGGCGCGGCCAGATGCTGCGCGCGCTTGCAAAGCATCTTCTGGAGCACAAGGAAATCCTCTATGCGTGGTCCTTCCACACCGGGGCAACCCGCAAGGACAGCTGGATCGACATCGAGGGGGGCATCGCCACGCTGTCCGCCTACGCAGCGCTCGCCGCCTCCGAACTCCCCTCGGGCCGGATACTCCACGAAGGTCCTCCCATTGCGCTTGGAAAGCAGGGGCACTGGATGGGTACCCACATCCTGGTGCCGCGGGAAGGGGTTGCGGTGCATATCAACGCCTTCAACTTTCCTGTGTGGGGACTCCTCGAGAAGTTCGCGCCCTGTTTTCTGGCGGGAATGCCCTGCGTGGCCAAGCCTGCGAGCGCCACGGCCTACCTGAGCGAAGTCCTGGTACGCCTGATCGATGCCTCGCAGATTCTTCCGCGCGGGAGCCTGCAGCTCATCCTTGGCCCCACGGGCGATCTGCTCGATCGGCTGTGTGAGGGTGATGTGGTCACCTTCACTGGCTCGGCCGACACTGCGCTGCGCTTGCGCAGCCATCCCAACATCCTGCGCCGTTCGGTGGTCTTCAACGCAGAGGCCGACTCGCTCAACAGTGCGATCCTCGGACCCGATGTGGAACCCGGGACGGCCGAGTGGGATCTGATGGTACGTGAGGTGGTTCGCGAGATGACAGTGAAGGCGGGACAGAAGTGCACCGCAATCCGGCGGGTGATGGTGCCGCGAAAACATCTGGATGCAATGACGCAGGCGCTCAGTGCCCGCCTCGCTGCGGTCCGGATTGGCGACAGCAGGCTCGCGGAAGTCACCATGGGCGCGCTGGCAAGCGCAGCGCAGCGCGAGGACGTGGCGTCGCAGATCGCGCGCCTGCGCGACGACTGTGAGCTTGCTTTCGATGCGGGGGCCGGGGCAAGTCCGCTCGGAGAAGGGCTCAACCTCGGTGCCATGATGGGACCAGTGCTGCTGCGCTGCGCGCAGCCCGATGCAGCTTCAACGCTCCACGCGGTGGAAGCCTTCGGCCCGGTGAGCACCCTGATGCCCTATGAGGATCTCGACCATGCCTTGGCGCTCGCTGCACGTGGATGCGGCAGCCTGGTGGCAAGTCTCTACAGCCACAACACCCGCGATGCAGCCAGGGCAGTGGAGGCGATGGCCGCATGGCACGGCAGGCTTGCTGTGATCGATCGCGACGCTGCCAGCGAATCCACAGGGCACGGCTCGCCGCTTCCGATGCTCAAGCACGGCGGGCCGGGTCGGGCCGGCGGGGGCGAGGAACTGGGCGGACTGCGGGCGGTGAAGAGCTACATGCAGCGCGCCGCAGTGCAGGCCTCGCCGCGCATCATGGCAGCGATCACCGGCGAATATGTGCGTGGTGCACCCGTGATCGACTCCGAGCTACACCCCTTTCGCCGGACCTTCGAGGACCTGCACGTCGGACACAGCCTGCTCACCCACCGACGCACCGTGACCGAGGCCGACATAGTCGCCTTTGGCGGAATCTCGGGCGACTACTTCTACATGCACTTCGACGAGGAAGCTGCGAGAGCCTCGCCCTTCGGCAAGAGGATTGCGCATGGCTACTTTGTGCTGTCCGCTGCGGCCGGACTCTTCGTGCATCCGTCGCCGGGACCGGTACTCGCCAATTACGGAGTGGATACGCTGCGCTTTGTGAAACCTGTGGCGATTGGCGACACCATCCAGGCCCGACTCACCTGCAAGCGCAAGATCGACAAGACCTCCCGCAAGCCCGGCGAAGCCGCGCAGGGGGTTGTGGCGTGGGATGTGCAGGTCAGCAACCAGCACGGCGAGCTCGTGGCCTCCTACGACATCCTCACGCTGGTCAGCAAGCGGGAGCAGGCAAGCGCGGGCCAGACAACCCACCCGGTGGGCAGTACTTCCTGAACCCGGGCTTATTCATGGGGCATCGGGGCTCGTGGATGAAGAAACAAGGCTCATCCCTAAAGAACTCCACAGTTCATGCAGAAAAGAACAAGATGCAACCCTTGAAATCTGGTAGGCAAGGAAAGGGATATCTCTCCTGAACGAAACATATCTTATAAATTGAATATATCTTCCGAGGAAACATATCTTCCAAGCGAAACATATCTTCCAAGCGAAACATGTATTCCAAACAAAACATATATTCGAAACTACACATATATTCTGAACGAAATATCACTCCTCAAGGATAAAACGCGATGATCTCCACAGAAGCCCTCGACACCCTTTTCCTGAACGCCCGAACCCAGAACGGCTGGCTCGATCGTGCTGTGAACGACGTGCAGTTGCATCAGCTCTACGACCTGATGAAATTTGCGCCCACATCGGCCAACAGTCAGCCGGCGCGCCTGCTCTTCCTGCGCACTCCCGAGGCCAAGGAGCGCCTTCGACCGGCACTTTCGCCTGGGAATGTGGACAAGACGATGGCAGCGCCCGTCGTGGTGATCGTGGCACACGACACCGACTTCCACGAGCGACTGCCGGAGCACTTTCCCCACAATCCGGCATTTGCCGACCTGTTCCGCGGCGACGACAAGCGCGCCATGCGCGAAACCTTCGCCTTTCGCAACGGAAGCCTTCAGGGCGCATACCTGATCATGGCCGCTCGCGCCATCGGGCTCGACTGCGGGCCGATGTCGGGATTCAACAATGCGATGGTGGACGCCACCTTCTTTCCAGGGGGGAAGGTCTGCTCGAATTTCCTGTGCAATCTCGGTTACGGCGACCCCTCCAAGGTCATGGAGCGTTTGCCGCGCATGCGCTTCGAGGACGCCTGTCAGCTGCTCTGAAGAAGCGGTTTCGCATGACGTCCTCGGGGCCGGGCGGCAGACCGACCCCAGTGAGGGGCGATCCGGCGATCGTGCTCCTCGCACTCGGGTTGTCGCTCGGGCCCACGGTGTCCAACTCCTTTGCACGGTTTGCCTACGCTCTGGTACTCCCCGCAATGCGCGAGGACCTCGGCCTGAGCTTTTCCGCGGCAGGCTTTCTCAACACCGCCAACGCGCTCGGCTACCTCCTCGGCGCGATTCTCACCCGAGGTCTGATCCGGCACTGGGGTAACCGGATACTCTTCAACCGCGGCATGCTGCTCACCGCGCTTGCGCTTCTCCTCACAGGCGTGGCCAGCGAGCTCTACATGCTCGCGCTGTGCCGGATCCTTGGCGGAATCGGCGCGGCGGCCGCGTTCATTTGTGGAGGCGCCCTTGCGAGCAACATCGCTGCCCACGACCCGCGCTGGTCCACCCGATGCATCACGATCTATTTCGGTGGTGCAGGCTTTGGACTGATGCTCAGCGGACTGCTGATTCCGTGGTGGATGGCTGCGAGCGGACCCTCGGGCTGGCCGCATACCTGGGTGGCCATGGGCGGCGCATCGCTGTTGATGGTGCTTGCCAGCCGGGCTGCCTCGCAGCGTATCGAGGAACCGGCCCATGCCCAGGGGCGTCCCGACTGGTTGCTGCGACCTCTGCTGCCCGCCTTCCTCGCCTACATCGGCTTCGGACTTGGCTACATTGTCTACATGACCTTCATCATCGCCTGGCTCAAGGCGCTGGGAGCATCCGCCACCGACAGCGCAGTCGTCTGGATCCTCCTTGGGCTCACCACCTTGCTTGCGCCCCTCGTCTGGTCGAGGCCTCTTGCGCGCTGGTCCAACGGCCACGCGATGGCCGCAATTCTTGCGGTGCTGGGATTGGGCGCGCTGCTTCCGGTCGTGCCGGTTTCCGCAGCCTGGCAAGGCCTCACGATGCAGTGTTCGGCGGCCCTTTTCGGGCTGGGCATGTTCAGTGTCCCCTCGGCCATCAGCGCACTGATCCGCCAATCGCTCGACAAGCCCGCCTGGGGCGCAGCGATGGCCACCTTCACCATCGCCTTTGCCGCGAGCCAGGTCCTTGCCCCGGTGCTTGGCGGCTGGATCGCCGACTGGTCCGGTTCCTTGCGCGAGGGCATCGCCATTTCGGCCGCAGTGATCCTTGGTGCGGCGCTGGTTGCCTTGCTGCAGAAGGCGCCTCCGCCTCCCGCCGCGCGGGCTCAGGGCTGAGGCCCCTTGCGCCAGCACCGCGATGGACCTGCGCGCTGCACAGATCGATGCGCTCTATCGCGCCATGGGGCCTGCCAATGCCGGCAGCCTGATAGCCAGCGGGCTGATCACGCCCCTCCTCTGGCTCGAAGATGCCCCGGTTGCGGGGCTGATCGCGTTCCTTGGGCTTTCCGGAGTGCTTGCATGCCTCCGGCACTGGCTCTACCTGCATTACTTGGCGCACCCGCAGCGTTGCTCCCCCGAGCGCTGGGGGCAACTTGCAGCGGTCGGCGCGATCGCGAACGGACTGGTATGGGGCGCCTCGGCCTTCGTGCTGCTTCCACCGGCGAGCGATGTCACACGCCTGATCTACACCTTCGTGTGCTGCCTGTTGAGCGTGAGTGCGCTTTTGATCGCCATCGGCTATCGCCTGTTTGCGCTCGGGGCAACCCTGTCACGGATACTTCCCCTGGCCGTGTGGTTCCCCTTGTCGGATTTCGCCTACCCCTGGTTCATGGTCCTGGCGCTTGCCACCTTCTTCTTCTTCGTGCTGCTGAATGCAGCGCGGCTGCACCGGGTCTTTCTCGATTCGCTGCGCCTGCAGGCCGAGCTCGCGTCGACCACTGACGCCCTGCGCAGGCAGCGCGATCAGGCCGAACTCAATCGCCAGCGTGCGGAAATGGCGCACCAGATGCAGGTGCGATTTCTCGCCTCGGTCAGCCACGACCTGCGCCAGCCTATGCAGGCACTGATGATGCTGCTCGCTTCGCTGGGAAGTCATCGGCTCGCTCCGGCCTCGCGTGAGCTTCTCACCAAGCTCGAGATGTCGGCAAGGCTGATGCGCGACATGTTCGAAGCTCTCCTCGAGCTTTCGCATCTTCGCTCGGGCGACATCCAGGTCCGCGACGAGGCGGTCGACCTCAAGCCACTCGGGGAATCGATCGCCACAACCTTTCGCAGCATTGCCCAGGCCAAGGGCATCCGCCTCGAGGTCTTGCTCGCCGAAGGCCAGTTGTGCGCCGATCCCGATCTGCTTCGTCGCGCCCTGTTCAACCTGGTCGACAACGCAGTGAAGTACTCGAAAGGCGGGCGCATCGTCGTGGAGGGAGGACTGGCTGCAAGCGGTGCAAGCGTTACCCGCGCGTTGCACAGCGGGCACGGCGCAGACCGCACGGTCCGTGCAGACTTCGCGAAGGACGCATCCGGCGCAGACCGTGCGGCCGAGGACCGCGAATACCTGATCGAAGTCCGTGATCAGGGCATCGGCATCGCGCCCGAGCAACTCGAATCGATCTTCGACGACTATGTGCAACTCAACAATGCACGACGAAACCGCCGTGACGGTCTGGGGCTCGGCCTGGCCATCGTGCGACGCAGTTGCGATCTGATGCGCCTCGGCGTCTCGGTCGAATCGGCACCAGGCAAGGGTTCGACCTTTCGACTGCACATCGCGGCAAGCCGCTATCGCTCCGGTTCCGTGCATCGCGCAGGGAGGCAGGAGGAGCGCGCAGGCCTCCCCACGCAGCGCCTCACGCGACCGGAGCGGTTTCTGATCTTTCTGATCGACGATGACCTGCAGGTGCTCGAATCGGTGGCAACGCTGCTGCGCAACGAGGGTTTCAGCCTTCAGTGCTGCGATTCGGGCTACGCGGTGGACGGGGCGCTACAGTCGCTTGATCGGCCGCCCGACCTGATCATCAGTGACTACAGGCTCAATGCGCTCGTGAACGGCCTGCAGTTGATCGATCGGCTCCGCGAGGAGTTCAACCGGGACATCCCCGCCCTGCTCCTCACCGGCGACACTGCGCTTGGAGATACTGGCGCACTCCGGGATGGACGCGCCGCGTTTGAGGTGATGTACAAGCCGATCACGCCCCGCGCACTGCTCGAGCGAGTGTCGCACGCGCTCTCCGGCGCGCTTCAAGGCTCAGGCGGCTGTGCTGTTTGCGAGCAGGTGCCACAGGCGTGAGGGGCTGAGCGGCATCTGCAATCGATCCGCAGCCTGCGCGTAACCGTGACGCGCGAGAGCATCGGCAACCGCATTGACCAGCGCTGGTGTTGCGCCGATCGTGCCCAGTTCACCCACACCTTTCACGCCAAGCGGGTTGGTGCGGCACGGGATGCTCTGATCCATCTCGGTGCGAAAGCGGCCGATGATGTCAACCCGTGGCATCGCATAGTCGAGAAAGCTCGCCGACAACGGTTGCCCACTCTCGTCGTACACCATGGATTCGGTGAGCGCCTGGCCGATTCCCTGCACTGCGCCGCCGTCGAGTTGGCCTCGCACGATCATTGGGTTGACGACCCTTCCAACGTCGTTCATCGAGCAGTAGCGGATGAGTTGCACCTCCAGCGTGTCGGGGTCGACCTCAACCTCGCAGATATGGCAGGCATTGGGCCAGGACGGTCCATCAACCCTGGTGGTGGAATCGAGCTGGATTCGGCCGAGTTCGGCGCGTGCTGCCACCTCGAAGAGCCCGATACCTCGGTCGGTGCCCACAACGGCGTAGCGGCCCTCCGCGTAATCGAGGTCCTCGGAGCCGACTTCGAGGACCTCGGCGGCAAGATCCCGGGCCTTGTGGATGACCTTGTGCGCCGCCACCTCGATCGCTGACCCACCGGTGAACAGCGACCTCGACCCTGCGGATCCGAAACCCTCGGCCAGATCGGTGTCGCCCTGAACGATCCGGATGCGCTCGAGTGGCACGCCGAAGGCGTCGACCGCGAGCTGTACGTATGTTGTGGCGATGCCTTGCCCCATCGGCATGGTGGCCGAGATGATCTCGATGAAGCCGTCGGCGGCCACGGTCACGCGGACCGTCTCCTCGAAGGCGTTACCGCTCGTCCACTCGAGAAACGACGCAACGCCCCGACCCCGCCACTTGCCGCGGCGCGCGGAATCCGCAGCGCGTGCCTCGAAGCCCTGCCAGTCGGCAAGCTCGCGCGCTTGCCGGGTGATCGACGGGAAATTACCCGAGTCGTACACCTGTCCCATCGGGTTGGTGTAGGGAAACTGGTTCGGCTGGATCATGTTACGCAGACGCAATTCAACCGGATCGATATCGAGTCGGCGTGATGCTGCGTCGATCAGGCGCTCGATGATGTAGATCGCCTCCGGCCGACCGGCGCCCCGGTACGGACCGGTCGGGGTTGTGTTGGTCATCACTGCGGTGTACTGGAAGTCGATCGTGCGGATGTCGTAGATGGATGTCTGAACCCAGGGGCCGATGAGTGCCTGGATCGCCACCCCCGCACCGAGCGCGTAGGCCCCCACGTTGGCCACCGTATGCACCCGAAGTGCGAGAATCCGCCCTGACGCGTCGAGTGCAAGCTGAGCGCAGGTATCGATGTCCCTGCCGTGGGTTGAGGCCACAAACTCCTCGCTGCGCTCCGCAACCCACTTCACGGGTCTTCCCACCACCCGCGCAGCGTGTGCGAGCACTGCGTCCTCCGGGTAGATTCCGGTCTTCGCGCCGAACCCACCACCCACGTCGGTGGCGAGAATGCGCACCTTGTCGCGAGGCAGTCCAAGCACCGCATCGCACAGGGTGTTGCGTACCCCCGCCGGCATCTGGGTACTCATGCGCATCGTGATCCGCTGAGTATCCGCTTCGTACCAGGCGAGCGTTGCACGCGGCTCCATCGGCGCCGGAATCAGGCGCTGGTTTGCAATGCTCAGGCTCACCACATGCGCGGCCGAGCCAAACACCGCATCAGCGGCCTTTGGATCGCCGTACCGGGCAAAGGCCGAAATGTTGTCGGAAGCAGTCTCGCAAACCAATGGAGCGCCTGCACGCATTGCATCGTGCGATCCGGCTACCGCATCAAGCGCCGCATACTCCACTTCGATCGCGCGCAAGGCTGCACCGGCCTGGTCTGCCGATTCGGCGATCACGCAAGCGAGTGCCTCCCCCACGTGACGCACCCGCTCAAAGGCGAGCGGGCGTCGCGGCGCGGTGACCGCAGGCGCTCCGTCGGCGCGCTTGAATCCCGCAACGCCTGGCAGGGGCTTGACGCCGGCATCAACCAGATCTTTGCCGGTCAGGACTGCAACGACCCCCGGCATTGCGCGCGCTGCCGCAGTATTGACATCCACGATCGTGGCGTGCGGATGCGGGGAACGGAGAAACTTCAGCCAGGTCATCCCCGGCATGACTGCGTCGCCTGCGTAGAGGCCCTCGCCCTGCACCAGGGCGTGATCCTCAACCCGGCGGACCGACTGGCCCGAGCCAAAACGCGCAGCGATGGGGACGTCGTTGGGTGCGTTCATGATGGACTTTCCACAAAAAAAGGGGTCAGGCTGCCCGCAGCAGGCGCGAGGCCTCCTGGACCGAAGCGACGATGTTGACGTAGCCGGTACAACGGCAAAGATTGCCCTCGAGAGCCTCGATGATCTCGGACTCCCCGGGGTTGGGATTGGTGGCGAGCAGGCAGGCCGTGGTCATGATCATGCCTGGCGTGCAAAAGCCGCATTGCAGGCCGTGACACCGCGAGAAAGCCTCCTGGATCGGATGCAGCGTGCCGTCGTTTGCAAGTCCCTCCACGGTGGTGACCTGCGCATCTTCGGCCTGCACCGCAAGCACCGCGCAGGAACGCACCGACTCCCCGTTGAGCAACACGGTGCAGCAACCGCATTGCGAGGTATCGCATCCAACGTGCGTGCCGCGCAGCGCCAGATGCTCGCGCAAGACATCGACGAGCAGGGTGTGTGTGGAGACCTCAACCTCGGCCTCGCGACCGTTGACCGTTAAGCGGATACTGTGCACCGAGTCCTCTCCCAGGCAAACAATGGAATGGCCGACCGAAGGACGACCTTTTCTGACCGTCCGATGCTAGCCCAAGCCTGCGGGCGTCCCGGCGAAAGTCCCCCCGGTGCACTTCGCTACTGAATCGGGCAGACTGCAGCGCGCCGCTTGCGCTGCGAATCCACGCCTGGGCACTCCATGTTGCCGTGCTGCGCGTTGATCGCGCACGAGGGGTGCACCGAAGGTAGTCCAGCGGTGCATCCATGGTGGATCGACCGTGGATCGATTTTGCCCATAGGCGCTCCGACGCTGGAGTATCCTCGCGATTTCCCTTTTCCGGATGCGCCATCCAATGCCCATGGAACCTGAGCAGGACAGCAAGGTGAGCGAGGCGGGTGAAGCCACAAATCGCGAAATCGGCGTGGCGCTGCCGTCCTCGATCGACGCCACGGTCGAGGGTCTGGCCCAACACCTCTACCTCGCGGACCGCAGCCTTGCCACCGCACTCTTTCTGGCCTTGCGACTTGGCAGACCGCTCCTGCTCGAGGGCGAGCCCGGCACCGGGAAAACCGAGATCGCCAAGGTGCTTGCGGGCATGCTCGGGCGGCGCTTGATCCGCCTGCAGTGCTACGACGGGATGGATCTCAACCAGGCCGCCTATGAGTGGGACCATGCACGGCAATTGCTGGAAATCCGCATGGCTGAATCCTCGGGACGCCAGGAACATCTCCACCTCAATGACCTCTACGACCGGCGCTTTCTGCTGCGTCGACCGCTGCTCGAGGCGCTCGACAGCGGGCTTGCAGCCGCTCCGGTGCTGCTCATCGACGAACTCGATCGCACCGACGAGGCCTTCGAGGCCTACCTGCTCGAGCTGCTCTCCGACTTTCAGATATCCATCCCCGAGCTGGGTAGTATCCGGGCTCCGCAACCCCCCATCGTGCTGCTCACCTCGAACCGTACCCGCGAACTGCACGACGCCGTCAAGCGCAGATGCCTCTACCACTGGGTGGATTTCCCAAGCCCGGAACGCGAGGAGGCGATCCTTGCACGCAAGGTTCCAGCCTTGTCTCCACCGATGCGTCGGCGCATCGTGCATCTGGTTCAGGGGCTTCGCCGCCTCGAACTCTTCAAGCGCCCCGGAGTGGCCGAGACGATCGATATGGCCCAAGCTGTGCTCGTCCTCGGACTTGAAGATCTGAGCGCTGACACGGTGAATCCCCTGGCCGGCGTGCTGCTCAAGGTGCAAGACGACATTGAACAGGCGCGCGAAGCGCTGGGCAGTCTCCTCGCTTCGAAGGCCGTTTGAGGCGGCTTCGGGCGGCCTCAGGCGACTCCAGGCGATTCCAGGCGGTTCAAGGCGGCTCCAGGCGACTCCAGGCGGCTTCAGGATGGCGGGTCCCCACTCACCGGAAGCTTCATCCACGGCGCTGCGCAATGCTGCCTGACTCCCAAACGACCAGGGCTGGCTCGCGCTGGCCCGCGATGTCGCTTGCCGAGGCGCACCGGCGGCTCACCGCGCCGGGCATGCCACTCGAGATCGAGGAGCGCTGGATCCGGGGCCAGCGCCTGAAGGTGTGGAAACACGCGCCTCCCACGCTGCGCGATGTTTTCCTGCATGGTCGGGGATACGGCGAGAGGGTCTTTCTGGTGCATGAAGACGAGCGCGTGACGTTCGAGGCCTTCACGCGGGCAAGTCTTGCATTCGCATGGCACCTCGACGGGCTCGGCATCCGCAAGGGCGACCGGGTGGCGCTCGCGATGCGCAATCTGCCGCAATGGCCCGTGACCTTCTTTGGCACCTTGCTGCTCGGTGCCATTGCAGTGCCGCTCAATGCCTGGCTCACCGGACGCGAACTGCACTACGCACTACGCGACTGCGGCTGCCGCGTACTTGTCGTGGACGATGAGCGCCGTGATCGCCTCGCGCCGTTTCTCCACGACTGCCCCAGCATCGAACACGTTTTCACAGGACTCGATGCAGTCGTTGGGCCAACAGCAGCCTGGGCCGCACTCCCCGAGGCGAAGTGCCCCGATACCCCGATCCACGCCGACGACGATGCCACCATCTTCTACACCTCTGGTACCACAGGCAACCCCAAAGGCGCACTCGGCACCCACCGCAACACGATCAACTCGGTCTGGTCTGCTGCGCACCTTGCGGCACGCAATGCCCTGCGCAGGGGAGAGGATCCGTCTGCGACAGCGCAGACTGCCGCGACTGCCGCGACTGCGCAGCCCGCAGCGGTGCAGCGTGCAAACCTGCTCTCGGTGCCCTTTTTCCATGTCACAGGCTGCCAAGCCATTCTGTGCCCGGCGCTCTACGCTGGAACCAGGATCGTGATGATGCGCAAGTGGGACGCGGAACGCGCCATGCAGCTCATCGAACGCGAGCGCATCACGGGGGCGGGCGGCGTTCCGACGATCGCCTGGCAACTTCTGGAGCATCCGAAGCGCGCCCATTACGACCTTTCATCGCTCGAGTTGGTCTCCTACGGCGGCGCCCCGGCAGCTCCAGAACTCGTACGCCGGCTGGAAAGTGTCTTTCCAACTGCGCTCGCCGGAACCGGTTGGGGCATGACGGAAACCTCCTCCACCTGCACCCACCACAGCGGCGAGGACTACGCATTCAGGCCGGAAAGTTGCGGTCCGGCCCTGCCGAACTGCGAACTCAAGGTCTGCGACGACGACGGTCGAAGTCTGCCACCCGGGACCATCGGTGAACTCTGGGCACGCGGGCCCAATGTTGTGAAGGGCTACTGGAATAGGCCAGAGGAGAGCGCGGCAACTTTCGTGGACGGCTGGGTGAAAACCGGAGACCTCGCCCGGCTCGACGACGAGGGCTTCTGCACGATCGTGGACCGCAAGAAGGACATGCTTATCCGTGGCGGTGAAAACATCCACTGCATTGAAGTGGAAAGCGCGCTCTACGAGCATCCTGCGGTGATGGACGCTGCAGTTGTTGGCCGTGCGCACCCAAGTCTGGGGGAGGAACCTGTGGCGGTTGTGAGCCTGAGGCCTGGAGAAACCCTTACCGAGTCTGCGCTTCAGGCCTGGGTGGCCGAGCGTCTGGCCGCCTACAAGGTACCGGTGCAGATCCTCCTGGAGACACAAATGCTCCCACGCAACGCCAACGGAAAGATCATCAAACGTGAACTGCGCGAGCGTTTCGGCAGTTGAGTGCGGTGTTGCCCCTGAATCGGGGAGCCCTCGGGCAGTTTTTCCAAACCGGCAGCCCTGGCCGGCGATCCTGCCCGCGGCCCGGCGCGTCTTCGTGCACTCTCTGGCAACTCAACGCGGAGTCTCCGCAGCACTGGGAGCGCGCAGGAATGCGAAGTCAACTCCCTTTTCGGCTTGCAGGACCTGTTCGAGGTAGAGCTTTCGATACCCTCGCGAGGCGCTGGGGGCCTCGATCGGCGCGGATGCCCTGCGCCTTTCGATCTCGGCATCGTCGACCAGCCAGAGAAGTTCGCGGCGCCGCACGCTCAACCGGATACGGTCGCCGCTGCGCACCCACGCGAGCGGCCCGCCCGCTGCCGACTCGGGCGATACATGCAACACGATCGTGCCCGATGCGGTGCCGCTCATGCGACCGTCGGAGATGCGGACCATGTCCTTCACGCCCTCGCGTGCGAGCTTTCGCGGGATTGGCAACATGCCCGCCTCGGGCATTCCGGGGGCCCCCTTGGGCCCGATGTTTTTGAGAACCAGAATGTCGCCGGGCAGCACATCGAGGGAGGGATCGTCAATGCGGCGGGCAAGATCCTCGAGTCCCTCGAAGACAAGCGCCCGACCCTCATGCTCCAGGAGATGCGGGGAAGCGGCCGATGGCTTGATCACGCATCCGGCCGGTGCGAGATTGCCGCGCAGCACCGCAAGTCCGCCTTCCGGGTAGACCGGATCGCGGAGCGAACGGATCACGGTCTGGCTGAAGAGGCGCTTCGCGTCGAGCGTGCTCTGGATCAACGCGCCCAGCGTTCGTCCGCTCACCGTGAGCGCATCGAGATGAAGCAGGGGTCGCAGCGCCGCCAGGAGCGCGGGCACGCCACCTGCCGCATGAAAATCCTCCATGTAGTATCGGCCGGAGGGCTTGAGATCAACCAGCACCGGGGTCTCACGACCCATCGCATCGAAGGCGTGAAGATCGAGGTCGATTCCGAGCCGTCCGGCAACCGCGCACAGATGAATGAGCCCGTTGGTTGATCCTCCGATCGCGAGCAGCACCCGTGCCGCGTTCTCGAAAGACCTGCGGCTGAGGAACTGCGAAGGTGTCCGCTGCGTTCGTGCGGCTTCCACCGCCATCCGGCCGCTGGCCTCGGCAATCCGCATCCTGTCTGCGGTCACTGCGGGCGCCGACGCGCCACCCGCTACCGTAATGCCGAGTACCTCGGCAAGAATCGCCATGGTGCTGGCCGTGCCCATCACAGAACAAGTGCCAACACTTGCAACCAGCTGCTCGTTCACCTCGGCCAGTGCTGTCTCTCCGAGTTGGTCGGCGCGATAGAGCGCCCAGAAACGGCGACAGTCGCTGCATGCCCCAACCCTCTCGCCGCGGTAGGACCCGGTGAGCATCGATCCGGTGATGAGTTGCACCGCTGGTCGGTCGGCCGAGCAGGCCCCCATGAGTTGCGCCGGCACCGTCTTGTCGCAACCGCCGATCAGCACGACTGCATCCATCGGTTGGGCGCGGATCATCTCCTCGGTGTCCATCGCCATCAGATTGCGCAGAAACATCGAGGTGGGGCTCGAGAAACTCTCGTGGATCGAAATGGTCGGAAACTCAACCGCCAACCCACCCGCAAGCATCACACCGCGACGCACGGCCTCGAGCAATTGCGGCATGTTCCCGTGACAGGGATTGAATCCGCTGCCGGTGTTCACAACGCCGATCACCGGGCGGTTGAGCGCATCGTCCGAGTAGCCCGCACCCTTGATGAAGCCCTTGCGCAGAAAGCTCGAAAAAGCGTTGTCGCCGTATTGCGCAAGCCCCTGGTCAAGTCCACTGCCTTCGCTGTCGCGCATCGCCGTCCTCCGTTTGACGCTCTCCAGTGCCCCCGATTTCCCGCGCTCGGGCCGAGCCGTCGCGCGCAGGGACTGGCAAGTCTCTGCGTTGGCGAAGACGACACGCGATGGCTGTGGCCACGCCACCCGATCCTGCCAAGGCCTACGGGGTGGCGCAGGCCAACTGCGCAACGCCGATTCCCGCCTACTTCATGGTGGGCATCGCAAACTCGGCGCCCTTGGCGATCGATTCCGGCCAGCGCTGCATGATGCTCTTGTAGCGGGTGTAGAAGCGAACCGCCTCTTCGCCATAGGCGTGATGCTCACCAAAGAGACTGCGCTTCCATCCGCCGAAGGAATGCCATGCCATCGGCACCGGAATCGGCACGTTGATCCCAACCATGCCCACCCTGACGCGTCGACCAAACTCGCGCGCCAAGCCGCCGTCGGCGGTGTAGATCGACACGCCGTTGCCGAACTCATGACGGTTGACCAGATCGAGCGCTTCGGCGAAGTCCTTCACGCGCACCACCGCGAGCACCGGCCCGAAAATCTCCTCGCGATAGATGCGCATCGTGGGACGAACCTGATCGAAGAGGCAGCCCCCGAGGAAGTATCCACCCTCGCGGCCGGGAACCCGCAGACCCCGCCCGTCGACCACCAGCGATGCACCCTCGCGAATGCCCTCCTCAATGTAGTGCTCCACCCGAGACTTGTGCTGGGCGGTCACGAGCGGACCCATCTCAGCGTCGCCTTCCATGCCGTCCTTCACCAGCAGCCCACGGGCGCGCTCGGCAAGTGCATGCACCAGTCGATCTGCCACGTCGCCCACGGCCACGGCCACCGAAATGGCCATGCAGCGCTCACCTGCCGAGCCGTAGGCGGCACCGACCAGCGCATCGACCGCCTGCTCGAGATTGGCGTCGGGCATGACCACGAGGTGATTCTTTGCCCCGCCCAACGCCTGAACCCGCTTGCCGCGCGATCCTGCTTCGCGGTGGATCATTTCGGCGATCGGCGTGGACCCCACGAAGCTCACCGCCTGCACCTCGGGGTGATGCAGCAAAGCCTCGACCGCCTCGCGATCGCCCTGTACAACGTTGAAGACGCCGTCGGGCAGACCAGCCTGCTGCAGCAGCTCCGCAATCATGAGCGAAACCGAGGGGTCGCGCTCCGAAGGCTTGAGGATGAAGGCGTTGCCCGTGACAAGCGCCATCGGAATCATCCAGAGCGGCACCATGAAGGGAAAGTTGAAGGGCGTGATCCCGGCGGTCACGCCAAGGGGCTGTCGCAGATGCCAGTTGTCGATACCGCCGCCCACGTTGTCGCTGTGCGCCGTCTTGAGCAGTTGCGGTGCGCCGCAGGCAAACTCCACCACCTCGAGTCCGCGGGTGACTTCGCCCCTGGCATCGCTGAACACCTTGCCATGCTCCCGGGTGATGCACGCAGCCAGCGCGTCGTGGTGTTTCTCGATCAGGTCCTTGAAGCGAAACATCACCCGGGCCCGGCGCAGCGGGGGCAGTTCGGCCCAAGCGGGGAAGGCACGCGAGGCGGCGCCTGCCGCTGCGTCCACATCGGCAGCCGTGCCCAGCAACACCTCGCTCTGCACTTCGCCGAGCGCGGGGTTGTAGACCGGGGCGCAACGCGCGGAGGCGCCCGGCACAGTCTTGCCGTTGATCCAGTGTGCGATCGTGGAAGTGGTCTGGCGGATATTCATGAGGAACTCGTGGGCTTCAGCGGGTTTCAACAATGAGTTCACGCAGGGTGTCGACCATGGCGCTCACCTGTGCGGGCGTGCTGATGAAGGGAGGTGCCATTGCGATCGTGTCGCCGGTGAAGCGCAGCAGCAGGCTCGAGCGCAGGCCCGCCTCGAAGACCCGGGTGGCGCGCAGGCCGGGCGAGCCGGCAACCGGCTTGAGATCGATCGCGGCAGCGCAGCCGATGTTGCGGATGTCGATCACTTCGTCGAGGTCGCGCAAGCCATGCACCGCTTCCTCGAGCACCGGCTCGAGCGCAGCGCTGGCCTCGAAAAGGTCTTCGTCCTCCATCGCCTCGAGCGTGGCAAGACCCACGCCCG